>Ga0123352_10008262_pt1 | contig 16196 bp, 7 predicted proteins | sample TergutLab28metaG_FD_89700 | JGI IMG/M metagenome (GOLD analysis project Ga0123352, IMG submission 89700) | Labiotermes labralis P1 segment gut microbial communities from Petit-Saut dam, French Guiana - Lab288 P1 | ecosystem: Host-associated > Arthropoda: Insects > Digestive system > Gut ... | reverse complement strand
TCACCCTACACAAAGCAACAAGTAGTCGCTAGCTCCTGAAGATGGACGTATTAACGTCTGAAACATGTTGAGCAATAGATAATAGAGCAAGTGTCATCTAGATGGTCAACCTTTATTCAAATAGGAAACGTGTGTTTGTACTGATTAATTAACTGCTTCACAACATGGGAGAGATATTATCAGACAAGACCTGGGCGTTGATGAGGGAACAATACTAACATAGTCCTTAGAATGTGAAGCTGTGAATTCAAATCAAATGGCTCGTAATATGGTAAAAATCTTGTGCCCTTATAAAAATATGAAATATTTGAGTACAAAGAAGGCAGGGGTGTTCTGGTCAGCTGGATATTATCGATTTAGGAGCGATTATAAACAAATGATTAAATAATATAAAAATATTATGTGACTTTCTGCTGGGGGATTTCAGGATAGGTAACGGATATATTGTAAAAGAAGGAAGGAAGGTTCAATGGCTTCCGTCTTTACTCACGGAGCCGATATTTTAATTCAGAAATAAAATACAGAACTAGTAAACACGACGTAAATATTCCGGAGGGTTTTCACACATTTTACGAAATCGAAAACATTTTAGGGAAGAGTACTGCGTAATGAAAGTTTTATCATTTTGTCCACTGCATTTGCTCCAAACAGCCCAAGTCCGATTCATTTTCCAACTGACGGTCGGTCGTTCGGTCATTCAGTCGGTATGTCTATCTGGGCAAAGAGCGCTTGCTCGGGTTCATAACCATATCTTATACATTAGGGCTGAACTCGGCAGTCATTATCGTCGTGGGACGCCCTCTCTGACGAGAGGGTGGGTCTGCACAGTGTCTTGGTGTTGGTCAGGTGTGGATATTTAATATAATTGTATTTGGTGTATGTTGGCATAAAAGCATAATGAACTACAAGTTACGACTTTTTAATTACCTCCTTTCTTCTGTGAGCATATTCAGACGGAATAATTCCAGAGGTGACTGAGCTCACCTGGAACCTCTAGACAACGAGACTTTCGTATTTAAAACATGAGTCCTCAGATTTATTTAACAACAGAGAAATATAGGAAGCTATAACAGCTCTATCGACACAGTGACCAGCCTACGCGAGGAAATGTGTTGCTATTCCGAATGGGGACGAGATTACCTCATCTTCATTTGCCCTCTACACAGGCTCTGGTTCACATCCTGCTGCCTGTAAAAGGTAATGGGGATTAAGCAGTCAGGTTGTGAAGCCGACCTTTCATATCTAACCAGTGGCCAGGTTAAGAATGCGTGAATTTACACATTCACTCCACCATACGCCTTCACGATCTGGTGTTCAATTAAGCACAGCGAATGCGTTTTGCCTTTAATGCCTGAAAAATCTGCGTGTTCGGATCCCCATTTTCCACGGTTTACAATTTAATTACTTGATTTCATATTTGCAGTCTTCAATTTTGAGTGCTGTATGATTGGTAAATCAAAGAGTCTTCTGGGAGCATTAGACACGGAGTCATATTCTACAAGTCTTAAATCCACTACCCCGCTGTGATAAGCCCAAATCTCGCAACAAAACATTATTATTAAAAGTATGTCTGTCATTCGAGTGATCCCTCCCCTTTTCTTAGGCTTCTTCTTCAAAATATCTAATAAGCTCATGCTCAGGACTGATGAATTCTGGGTTGCTATTTGAATTAGAAATTGATTCCACTCCATTACGCCCAAGTCAGCAGTCTGAAGTACAAATTTTAAGTCACTGTGTCACCTTGTACGTTAAACATGTTTCCTTTTTACTGTAACTACAGCAGTAACTTTGATGTTTGACGAGACGACTGAAAATTATTGAGTCATGTCAGAAAATTTTGTTTCTTCATCTTCAGTATTAGTTCACTAAAAGCCGTATTCGCAGTACACTCACAGTAGGCCTATTTAAACCAACGATTTGTATATTAATCAGTCGATACAACAATGTCAAATAACCTAACAAGCAATTATATCAGTTGCTACGTAACAAGAATATATGAAGGGAACACAAGACACTAAATTATACTGGCTGCAGAAACTGCAATTTCGAATTTAATTATCGACCTGTACGCCTGTAGGTAATTATGATCTGGTTCTGCTCATCCCTCTAACGTGTTATTATATTTCCCTTGGGGGGTTAGGAAATTAAAAACCCATAACGTTTTTCGGACGTCGGCTCTTCAATTTTTTAAATGACCTTTAGAAACGATTTCTTTGAAAATCACCCCACTGTATTTTTCTAGGAGTCAAGCGGTGCTTTTTCCCCCTTGTATAATTACTACTTAGCTGCTATGGCCAATAATACACCCCATGTTGGGGGGGGGGGTGGAAGGGGTTTGAGGGGGAGGACTCAGGACTGAGTGCAATTTATCCCACAGTCCTCTTTTCTCCCCCATGATCTTTGAAACATTTCCCCTTTTTTTTATTTTCCCTCTTTCAGTCTTGGTTGAACCACAAAAGAACGAACATTCTCTCTCTTGTTCAGGTGGAAAATGTCTCATATCGTTCTTGTTTCTTGAGGGTAATATGCAGAACTGAACTTGACCCCGCAAAACACAAGTGACCTAAAGTCAGGATAGTGAGTAGGCTAAGGAGTTTCGGGGTTCGATTGTGGGCGCATAAAGATCTATTTCTTCTTCACTGCCTCGGTATCTTCAGTGCAGGCCACCCCAACACCCACCCACTTTTATGTGGGCGGGATCCCTTATCTCTGAATTAAAGCGAACAGAACATGAATTTGACCAATCGCCTCCATTTATTACCTACGCCTAGAAAGCATAGGTATGACTTCATGGTGCGGTGCTTAAATCAACAAGGAGGCAAATTTCATTTTGCCTTTATCTGTGACAGAATTTTAACAACAGATTCGCACGGCTCAGACGTTCCCACACTGCACAAAAATTCGATGTTATCAATGTAACTGCGTCCGACGGCGCTTACTGTACTGCATGGTTTGTACAGAGTCAAACAAGGGGATTATTTTGGAACACGGATTAGTAAGAAAAACAAATGTAGTCTTGGCCCACTCTGACGCAATGTGCTAGAATCTGACTACAGCGACTGAGGACAATCAAAATAAAAACTTAAAGCAGGCATCTGTCCAGCTGAATATAGAGGCCTGCATTTCCCAGGTACAGACTTAGTAGGTCACTGCAACACCAACTTGGTCCCCGATAGTCTACTGAGTTTGTATTATTTCAGGTTTTAAGATGCACAAGAAAACAACATATTTGTGTCGTGTTTCGTACGTCCAGTTCTCATATAGGTGTTAAGGCTTTAGTGGCTGGTGTTATCATGTAATATTCTTTTCTATTGTGATATCACAAAAAATAAGCTGATAACGCTGTTTCAGATTGTCGTGTTTCCGCCATCTTCAGGATGACTGAATTAGGTTCAGCAGACTAAGGTTAATTCTCACTTCACTTTCTACCAACCGACGTGGGGTGAGAGGTCAGAAGAGTTGAGTATTTATTAATACTTCTGTGAAAACCCCCCAAATCATGCATTTTGTTTACAAAATTTCTCAATGGGTGTGAAGTTTAACGCAATATTAATAAATGAAGCAGAGAACATCACAAGATATACTGTCGGATGTAGGGAGTGAATAAGTTACACACACCTGACTTATTCACAGCAAATGATCGTGAAGATCACGAAGGTACACAGAACCTCAACCACAAAAAGTTGCAAGATAAGCCAGCGAGACTACCGTAATGAAGGAACATCTTGGACAGTTGAGAAAATATTAGCTCTCATGGAGAAAGTTATCTGGCATAGACACAGATTAGTGTAATTATAATAAGCTTCGTTCAATTCTGTACTCTAACATTAACTACAGTAAATGGAAAAGAATGGTTCAAAAACAACTCAAAATTTTGTTTGCAATGGATAAGTTAGGAAAAGAAGGTAAATGTAAAGTTCACCCTAGAACAGGCCACGAAGGCTCTGAGGGGGAGTAGAGGTATAGTTATACTCTTTCTTTAACCTCGGCGCTAGAAGAGGGTGGGTCAACAACTCCACGCCCCGGCCGCTTTACTCGCGGCAGAGGCCCGGAACCCATTGTATAGGAGGCTGAGTGGGCCTCAGGGCCGGTCTGGACTGGTGTGGAAAATCTTGCCCCCACCGGGAATCGATTCTCCAGACCGTCCAGCTCATACCGAGTTCTACATCGACTATGCTATCCTGTCCCACAGAAAAAGAAGGTAGATGGCAACAATTATGCCGCTTTCACTTTTATTATTGCCTGTACATTTAGCTGGTTACTCCATCACTTCTTTGCCTGAAAAACAATGAACGATAGCGGTAGAAACTTTTAAAGAGACAGGTTTTGTGCTCGTGAAATATAAGGCACGTAAATCAAAAGGTTAGATTCCAGTGTAAATTATATCTTCTGTTGCATCCATCATTAATAAAATTCGAAATATTTCGAAAAATTTAAGCAAGAATTTCCATCAAGTGTGTACCTGTATCAAAATCAGGCCGCCCTTCCTAGAGGTATGAGATGACACAGCATATAAATCCCTTCCCTCGAGTATCAGCAAGTATTCGTTTCGCTTTTTCGTACAGTTTTGTCGTGTAATAGTTTTCCCTCCGGTAAACAATTAGAAATTTATGCCCAAGATATCCAGTGCTCCAAATACTGTCAAATCGCTCTTTCAGGGTCACTTAAAACTTGTCTCTCTTGACGTGTCTACTCTGCAAATCCACAAATATCTCTTTCTTGTTCTGGTCTTCGTGATCCTCGGAAAATTCCGCTGAGGGAGAGATTCATAACCCTGGAAAATTTTTCGTTCAAAGACGTTTAATGCTGAACAGCTGACCGGGGAATTTTAATTAACCAGGAGATGAATGTTTACATTCATTACGCCTGAAATTTGAAGTGCTGTAAAATTATCCATTATTTATCTAAGAAATAATATTAACGTTCGTGGCTCTCCTATTCACAGAACAAACAGCAGAATTTCGTTTGTCGTAGCTGTAATGCAAGAAGAAATAAATGCAAGAACCCCGAATACCTACGGACAAGTAAAGATTTTTTGCCATATTGGACGTGTTTCACATGTTGTACCGTTCCTTTATATGAAGGGGCTTGCTGTTAGAAATGAAGGGTGGAATTCCGTTAAGTAGAAACACTACTTTAAAATTCAGTTCTGATGTTCGAAAAACATGCAAATTTGTTTGGATCAGTCTGTTGCTCTGGGGTTTCCATAAGCGTTCTACATTACTTCAGTGACACAATTCGCCTTCCTGAGGGGAAAAATGGTAGAAAGTCTTTTTTGACACTTGATGAAAAATGATATCTCACTGTGCTGTTCTGAACGGTCTTAACCGTTCAAACTAGATCAGTTCAGATGATTTTTGACAGATGCCTAGCACGGAGCAGATTACGCAGGTCTTATTGAAATATGCGACCTAACGTCGATTAAGGAGATGATTCAGACTTTTGGTCAACATCAAATTGATCCTCCGTAGGAAACAATCTTGACTATCATCATTCCAGTTTCAATAAGTCTCACTGTAATCATCAACACTTAACGTTTCCGGCGGCCTTGGTACTGGTAGTTTTCACTGTGCATACCACATCCTATGGCTGAGAGTTAATTTGGGTATTATATCTTACATTTATACTGTCCAGCAACGCCTAATAGGGCCTGTTTGTGCAAGCCGCAGATAACAATCCGTTAAAAGGTCTTCGGCTCGATCCAAATCATCAGAGGAGGGAAGTACATTTATCCAGCCTGCCTTAAATTTTCTTTCTACAAGCTTAACTCAGTCCATATGAGTGCACATGTCCTGTCCAGTCTTCCTGGATCACAACAAAAATAAATGTTGTGTGGTTTTGGAGGAAGGCTGAAATATCATCTGTAAGACTGTGTGCACTCACGTACAGAAAATGAGAACTGCGCTCATCTGCGCTGTTACGCAGCGTGTGGTGGTAATTTCTTGCCGACGTTTCGGGTCAACCTGTCGATCCCATCGTCGGGGTCAAGAATCCAAAATATCGACCCAGAATATGGGACCGATAGGTTGTCCCGAAACGTGGGTAAGAAATTACCACTACACGCTGCGTAATGACCCAGAAGAGCACATTTCTCATCTACTTCGCAGCGGAAGTCTTCTGGGATGTTACGTCGTGCTGATTGGTAAAGTCATTAAAATTTCGACCGAATGTCGTGCCTTCATCTTTAGTGTCAAGCACAAAAAGAAATGCGAAGTGAACGTGATCCTTGAAATGCTTGCTTCTGCGGTTGAAAGCACTAGTAATTTTCGGAACGTCGATAATTCTTTGGACAGTTTCTACATATGAGCAAGCAAGAAGTGGAAAGCATACTCTTAAAAAGAAGAGGATTCAAAAGCTGCAGAATATCACCCCCTCCCCGCCCCCCCCCCAAAAAAAATCACAAATAATTTAACCTTTGTGTATCTAATTACGAGTAACTGCAGGCGATACAAAAATTATCCTTGAAATGTAGTGACAGAATGACGGTACTGATCTGGTTAACACCAAGGAAGGTAGAAAACAATTATGAAAAAGAAAACAGGGAGAAGAATAAGAATAAGAATGAAGTCCTCTCCCGGAAACGAACAAAGGCCATACTTATCGTTATAATTTCGAACAATAGCAAGAGGGCCGTTCATTGGCAATGAACAGTTCTGATGTTTTTAAGCGCTCACCAACATATGTCTGCCTGGCAGACTGGACACCTTAATGTAAGGGAAGCGGCAGGAAAAGAAAATTTCTACTCACCATTTGACACAGCAGTGGTTTTTCAGTTGTCTGGAAACAAGGATTCGATTGTCATCCAGTAACTGTACTGCAATGTTCGCACAATATTTTAACAAGCCTACGTACCGTACATAGTAGCAAGAGTGTGGGTCACATTTCATACTTTAAGGTATTTTCTGTTATTAATACAGAAAAAAGAAAAAAAAAAGGCAAACCCGAGAGGTAATTTAAAAGTTAACGTATCCACATGGATGTTATTAAAGGTACTGGCTAAAAGCCGAGGTGCTTCGTGGTTCTAGTGCCTTACCTCAGGCTCACGAGACGAATTAAAAATGTCTCCTTCCGATACCTTATCTACCACGTAACTCTATATGACACACAGCTGAAAGGTGTAGTCATTAACCCTTTAAAGAAGAACTGTGACTGTTTGATATAAGACTCAGTGCGTACCGCGCAGAAGACTGTTCACCTCGGTTACATAAAACCAATGTATTAATTTTATGTTTTGTTAACCGTGCATCTTATTACAATCTTTGTGCATAACCAACTTGACGCACAATTCTTTTTCTTATATTTGTTTATTCCAATTATCTGCATGTTTCGAGCAACCAAGTTGCAAATCATCAGGAGAGTCAATTGCGGTGGAACTAGTTCCATCTAAACCTGCATAACACACGGTCACCTACATAGAGTGACGTATACCAGAGGTATTGATACGATTGACTCTCTTGATGATGAGTATTTGGTTGCTTGAAACATGTAGAAAACTGGAATAAACAAATATAAGGAAAAGAGTTATGCGTCAAGTTGGTTGTGTCACAAAGACCAATGTATTAATGTCGTATCAGGCTAAAGTTTTGAGAGCCGTACAAAAAAACACAAAAAGGTTGTGTGAACCACGCAGAATTTTTTGTGTTAAACCTGGCGGTACGAAGTAAGCGTTAGGCTTTTAGAGGTTAAACTAAAAGAATTTTTTTTTTACAAAAGGTTTAACACAATATGAACAAAGAACATCCTCTAAAATGTCATGAAAGCACAGAGCGGAGGTACAGGTACGGCCCTACCCTTACATAAAGGGAATGGGTGGTCAGCATCACGCCCCGGCCGCTTCACCTCGGGAAAGAGACCCGGTACCCATTGTATAGAAAGCTGGGTGGGTGTAAAATTACCTCTCGCCCTTCTGACACAGTTCCTAGACAGACTGCCTTGCATTCTTCAGCAAGGCAGCACGTTCTGGCCATGTTTTCTTTAAGTCTTTTCTCCACTACCGCATGTAACACCCACAAAATCCCGCATATTTTCTACTCGCATGTCTGACAGCCTTCTCTTGTACACCTACACGGGAACCGCTGGACAAATTTTCAGGAAACCTGACATGCCCTGCCAATAATAATATCCATCTGCCTGCTCCAGTTTTATTTCAACTCGGACAACAATCACAAGCACTACATAGAAATCTACGTGAGTTTCCGTGCGTAACTGGGCAGTAACTTGCTAAATGCTTATCGGAGCAAGAAATGTTTTGAACGGCGCGTAGATAGAAACACACATTTTAAACCCAATACATTTCCTTTTTCGTAAGCCTTGTAGTTTCCAAAATTATTAACAAAAAATATTTAGTCAACAAACAAGAATGGTCTTCCGAAATTAAAATTAGCGAAATCTTTTATTCCCACCAATAATTAAAGAAAGCCTGAGCTTATAAGTCTTCATGTAAGCTTATATAGCACATATATTTAATTAATATACAGTTGAGTGTGTTACTGCATAGGTTAAACTATTAAAATTCAAACTTATTCTGTTGTATGAAGATAATTAAACAGAAGAAACGAAAGCGCCAGACTTGTTACGCTGTGAGTACAATTCTACATTTCCTACAGTAAGGCCACATGCATGTCTTCATATTCTCATCAGATTTCCGATGCCAAGACACTAACTTAGATGATATACGAATTGGTAAGGCAACTTCTTCCTGCATGATTGTATTAATTAGTTTTGAAACGTGTAAACGAATGGAGTTTCCTCAACTGAATTAGCCAATAGCGGGTGAACCACAAATTTACAAGCTTTTTCTACACAGAATGTACAGCTGTGTGGTGCTGAATTTAATATGGGTGTGGCGATTTCAGGCCTAAGCCGCGAAGTAGATAAGAACTGCGCTCTTCGGTGCTATTTCGCACAGAGTAGAAGTAAATCCTTACCGAAGTTTCGGGACAAATTATCGGTCCCATCTTCAAGATTCACTTAGATTTTTCATCCCTGAAGATCGGACCAATACATTGCCTCGAAAAGTTGGTAAGGAATTATCACTGTACGCTGCCTAATATCCCAGAAAGCAGACCTCATCTACTTCGCCTGAAATCAAACATATTCGTAGTATTCGTTTGTACTTAACAGGGGAATCCCTCTATTAGGACGTTTGATTAACCCTTTAAACGGCAAGTTAAATTCCATTTGCCATTTGCTGGTATTACTAGGAGCTCACCTTATTCTCCACATTAGCAGGATAAGGGTTAATGTGACATGGTTCTGGAAAAAAGGCATCTTTGGAAAGTGGTGTGAGGACAGGGGGGAAAGGCGGTTGGAGGATTAAACCCACGTGTTTTTAACCTAGGCACTAAATAACATAATAGGCAGTGTAAGTATAACGTAACACTGAAGCGCGTTCGCGTAACCGTTGTTGCAATGGAAATACGGTGCCTTCAGTGTGCGCTGCTGAGCTATACGTCACTGTCAACTTTATAAAATATATTAAGAGTCGCACAGCAATGTTTTTGTGGCAAACTTATGTCTCCGGCAAAAATAATACGTACGTACGTCTTCATGTACAGAGCTCGATACTGCATTGAAACAAAAGAATCAAATCAAATTTCATGAAACCCGTCCAGTGGGATCCGAGTATTTCCATGTGGACAGGCAGATAAGAACCGGCTAATGGTGGCTTTTCGCAATTTTGGGGAAGCGCCTGAAAATGAACAATAAACTTTTCGTCCCAACCAGTTCATTCCAGGATAGAGGACACTGGTACAGTACCTATTGCATAGGAAGCTCGTCCACACCGGACACAGGAAGATAAGATAATTTACTTTCTGTTTTGAATCGAACCCCGGTCTTCCATACTATAGTCCGTAACTATATGCCTACTGAGTGAAGTACCTCACTTGCAACTGTTTGTAACAACTGAGGAAAACAATGGTAGAAATCTATCATAACAGACAGGTTTTTGTTGATAGTCGAATCCGGGATCTTCGCAATACGTGGCAGGAGGGACGAAGCACTATACCATGTGGTTTGCCGGACAGTCATTAAAAGCAGCTTGCTTACCCACTACTTCAATATTCAAAGTCTCTATAAATTTTGCACACAAACCTTCTATGCTTCCTGCCATAGTTACTTGCCGAAGAAAATAAAGCGATTATTCTTTGTAATGATAATATATTGTGTTCTCTGTAATGGTAGACATGCATTTATACAAATTATTTTAATAAATTTTGGCCTTCAAATAAATGAGGAACAGATCGCTGAATTCAAATTAAGTCATGCAACGTACTGAGACAGTCGCTAGAAGCATAAGAAACTGCTCCCAATAATGCGACAGGGACGAAATAGCTCCTGAGTTCTGAATGCATGCGAAGTCAAGAGAAGGTCTGTGCACCAGTGTAGAGATATTACAGATTTGAAGGTGGTTCGTACGTGAGTTCAGACAAGAAAACGGCAATGAACAGTGTACTGTATTTATGTGCTTTATTAAGTTTTATGTGTTTGCTTTCCCACAGTCCCTCCTATATGTGTGTACAACAGGGCGAATCACAATTATGTGTACGTAAGTTCGGTGGCCACTCATCGCTATTGTGCGACTTCAGCTGTCGAGCAGAATAATAAATGAATGGATCATTTCGAAACAACTCTGAGACACCTCGACTAGCATGCACACTTCGACATTATCAGCGGAAATTTACATATTTCGGCATGTGAATACATTTCCTATAAATCAAGATGGAAGTCGGTTTACCCCCACTCAGGAGGGTGAGTATGTGAGGTAACCGTGCGATGTTCTCCGAGCAGTAACTCTACAGATTTCCGTCTCGTGAGATATGACATCCGTTTAGTCTGAGATCTGCGTTCTTTTGGGATTTTACGAAGCGTAGAATAATAGTTTCTTATCGACGTTGCGGGGCAACCTGTTGGTCTTCAAGGGTCAAACATTCCAAGAATCTGTTGAAGGTGTGTGTGTGTGTGTGTGTGTGTGTGTGTGTATGTGTATATATATATACATATGTATATTGGCGTGTGTGCCTGATTAGAAACGTGTTGAACTGCAAAGAAAAAGCAAAAAAAAAAATTAAATTCCAAGCAAACCGCTATTGCAATATTCCTTGTAGTGTCATGATTAAAAGTAGCTGGTAACTATCTACTTTGGTATCTATAAACAAACTAGAACATACCTTATTTAACGATCATCTGCAAATGCCTTATCGGAAGGCATTGGTTCACTGTTAACGCAAAACACAATGATATAATATTTGGTGCAGACGGATGTAATATTTTGACACGTCATTAGAAGTCCGTTTAAGCAGACGTGAAACAATGATCCTGTCCGACAAATCCATTCGCACAAAAGATTACAGGAACCGTAAGACAACTTGACAGGCTAGCATGTTAGTTAATGGGCTGTTTTAGCAACGTAAAGCTCCATCTTGTGTCAGGCAGACGTCTGGTTCCAGTCTCCTCAGCGTAAACAGTCTTCTGGTGTTTTCGTAGCTTTTCTCATTTCAGTTTAGCAAATGCAAATCGATTAGGGCACGGCTGCTTTTTTTCAGTATTTCCTAATTAATCATTATATCGATCGTCCTATCATTTTAAATTTATACTCTGTTACTAACAGCGTCGCAAAATAAACACAAATAAGATAGGCAATGTACGTATAACTTAAAACTGGGGCGTTCGTGTCATGTTGATACCTCCATGCGTATGGCAACAGCCTGAGACCATTTCACTCGAACACGGTTTACTTATGATGATTTACTGTTGCTGGAAACGACAACTTACGTTTTCGAGTAAGGTGCCCGATTTGAACCAAAATTGGAGTTCTAGACAAATTTTCGTACAAGTTCCAGATGCCAAATTTCACGGAAATCCGTCCAGTGGAAGCCGCGCTGATATAAGCGGGCAGACAGACAAACGAAGAGAAGGACGCACGGCCATGATCAAGCTAATATGAGATTTTCGCGACTGTCAGAATGCACGTAACAAGACAGATTTTCTGTCTGTCTGTTTACCTAACTCTTTATCAATCAATCAATCAATCAATCAATCTCTCTCTCTCTATTTATCTATCTATGTATCTATTCATTCATCCATATATATATATATATAATCCCCTGAACACTCAACTGCTTCTAGCGCCGAAGTTATGAATGCGTAGAGCTATATTTCTAAATCCCCCATACGTCTTTATGACGTAGACAGGGACAACTCCACCTTTACCTTTAGTTTTACCCATGAATATCAGATCATTTCGCTTTCTTTAATTAATAAAACTTTCATTTCTATTTCCAATTTGCCTCACGTGATTTTCCCACCTAAATAACCATGTGCATGGCAGAGCCGAAATACAGTCAATATAGCACATATAATGTTGTAATCAAGCAACTCGAAGTTACAGATCACTTCAAATTCCGATGCATAGATATGAGGATAAATATTGTGAAATGTCTCAGTCATTATGATGTTAAGTTATGGAAGGAATTCAAATTTTTCAGGACACGATCCAATAGCAGGTTCTTAGAAAGCAGGGCAGAATACCATGGTTTTTGGGCGAAAGATATAGGCAGGAATTGCGCATAAAGTTTGTGTGTGTGTGTGTGTGTGTAAATCCCGTACGTATTATACACACGCGCACTTGCCCTTTGGTTGAAAACACTTCGTCGTTTTACACGGATCCTTGAACGCACATGTCACAGTATTTGGAAGCCACGCTATCACTACTCTGCCCATTGTTTCGAGCCGGTGAATACCTAATTATGAGACGTCCTGTTGCGGTTTGGGTTCCTAGCCACGGGGTAATGAGGACTGCTAATGACACGCTTCTCTGTTCCGTACGAAGAAATGGAAATTATTAAAATTATTATACGTGTTCCGTCGTCTCTCTCTCTCTCTCTCTCCTCGTTTGCTCTCTTTGTCTCCTCTCTTTTTCTCTTTCTACAAACAAGAACTTGTTTATGTTCCCTGTCTGCGAAACTCATGTTATTTATATAACAGCAAAGATCGAAGATCCGTGTTCAGATGTCTTTACACCTGACCAAATTGTTATTAAGTATTCAGTCGGAATTCTTAAACAAGACATCTTGAGGCCTTTTGTAAAGAATTTGTGTAAAGTGTTAATTTTTAGTTCAAAACCCACAACGTTTCGAAAATGACTCCTGTTTCATTCTTCAGGTGCAGAAGATACAAAACAAAATGCCAATCTCTTACAATGTTGTACATTTGACGGGTATTTCTCGTTAATTGTGCAAATTAAAAACTAAACGATACATTGTATTTAGAGACGCCCTGTTTCGTCCCTATGGCAGTGTGACGATACTATACAATAATGTTAAAGATTTGCATTTAAAAATGCTTTTGGCGTAACGACGATACATGACCTGTTCAATCGTGCACCACTTTGAACATTTTTACATTTTCAGCAACCATACTTTGGGGCGTACACATAACTGCGAAAAGCGACTATTAGCTTCGTCATGTCTTTCTGTCCGCATGGAACAATTCGGAACCCACTAGACAGATTTGAATGAAGTGTTTGAGTATTTTTCGAAAATCTATCTAAAATATTCAATTTTCATTTAAACACGACAAACATGACGGTACTTAATTTAAATGCCTGTGTACTTTTATGATAGCACTTCGCTGAATTCTTCTTAGAATGAGAAATCTTTCAGACAGACGCTGTAGAGAAAATCAAAATATGCATTTTATGTTAAATAACTTCTTAACTTGAAGTCGTGACATACGTGAGATAATGTGGAAAAGTATAGTAGAGCCAGGCAGGCCACAGACGACAATATAGTACGGCGCATGCGCTTTGCGTACTGAATAAGTAAGGCTAGACACACACACACAGAATTGTAATGCTTATTTCTTTTCAGTGGCAAGAGTAGTTACACGAACGCGCCTGAATATTACGTTATACGTATATTGTCTGGTTTATTATTATGTGGATTATTAAATCTTTAGTATTACTTGTGCTGTGAATCTGATAACACGCTATCTGGGCCCAAAACTTGTTGGGCGTTCATTAGAGATATTCAGGGTTTCTTAAATCAGCATTGTAACTTGTTGGCTTCTAACCTGTAGGATTTATCTGTGTTGAGTCGCTAGACAGACTGAATTGTGACTGGCGAAATGTGCGTACTCGTGTTCAAATCTGATAATTTTAACAGGCAATTTTTAACCCCAGATTACTAAGTACTGAAATGTCGTACCGTGTAGTCTTAGGGGAAGATAAATATATTTCTGTTGCACCTTGACGAGAGAAGCAGTAGGATCCTTTGCAACCTTGGTACAGTTATACCAAACTGCACGGTATCACATTCTAGCAGGCCGTATTCTGCATAGTTACCACCGTCTGAAGCTCAAATCTCACAATTATATCCCATGAGATTTGACATTCTCACAGCAGTGACTACAAGGAATACGAGTAGAGTCTTCACAGATGTTACGCCGTTTATTGTAAAAGTGAACACAAACGTTCCTAAAGGAAGTTTAGCCCTCTGCCTTGGAGATGGAATCTGTAAGATCTTACGAAACACTGGTATATAAACACAGGGGGTGCCAAAAAATGAAAAAATGTATACACATTTTAAGAGATGTTATCTATGTATTACTTTTCGAAGTTGAATTGAATTACGGTAGCAATGAGTAGTAGAATGAACAGACCAAGACGCACCCAGAGTTGTAGAGTCAATAGAAGAAGAAGAAAATGTGTAGTAGGACGTTCGCTCAAAGGATGGCGTTAATCAAAAGGGGGAAAAAAATTAAATTGAGTATTACAACTTTAATACAGCTTTTTTCCTTTCTTAAAATGTGTATACTTTTTTGGCCACCTCTGTATGTATGTATGTATGTATGTATGTGTGTGTATATATATATATATATATATATATAGTTCACTACATGGCACCAAGTCTCAGGATAATGTAACCTTCAACTTGTGTCCTTTTTCTCACAATTATACACTCAATGTGTGATAAACTATGAAATTCTCCAAATGTCTCTTCACTTGCGCGTTTACCAAAGATTTAAAACTACTCTTTTTTCGCACAGTGGTGTCAGAAAACGTTTACGTATTAAAAACTGTTCTAATTACGTTGAGTACAGAAAACCGCTTAGTAGGGTTGTTAGACTTCTAGGAAACAACATTTGTATGACTGAAAATCAGAACGACAGCAAAGCGGCATTTTCTTTCCCGCAAATGAGAAATTAATATGTCCGTCTCGCAACTTACTGGGATCTCAGGTTACTTGCTGTCAATCACCGGCTTTTCTAAGAACTATGTGTCTGAACCCGGAACAGCACACTACATTTTTACTTAGTTATCATCATAGTATGGAAACGGTGACATGAATTATCTGCTCGTTTCCTCACCTCAACGCTAAGCAAACGCGACAATTGCAAATACGCATTATGTACGCAGGACGCACGGCTCACGGGAACAAAAAACAAGTGATGTGCTCCGTGTACTAAATTACTACGCAGATGCGCACTGGTCTAGCACATACAGCGTAGAAGTACTGCATTCCAACTCTGATCGAGCAGGCCGATGTGACTTCCAGACTAGATAGCAAGGAATGACATAATAGCTACTACAAGGAGTCAAATCTTAGAAGACCGTAATCTTGAAATGGAGTTTTGCCTCCATGCATCTGCGCAAAAGACAAAGATGTCTTAAGTCATGGGCGTCCAAATTTTTATGCCATATGGCCACACCCGTTATCATGGGCTGGTTCGCGGACCGCACGTGGAAAAATAGAAATACTCGTAAGTGGTAAACCCAACCGCCCAAATTATTGTGTAACTTTTACAGTAGGCCTATATACATTATTCACAAATGTGGACGCAGGCGGTACAATAAAACCTGGCGGGCTGTGAGCTGGAGACCCAAGGCTTAAGTTTTCACTGCCATAGTGGAGTTAAGTCTAGGAATGCTTGCGGCTTGTCGGTTTAATCTGAAGTGTCGACGGCTATTATGTGTGTGTGTGTGTGTGTATGTGTGTGTGAGTGTGTGTGTGTGTGGGGGGGTGTGGTGTGTATGTGTGTGTGGGTGTGTGTGTGGGGGGCGTGGTGTGTGTGTGTGTGTGTGTGGGTGTGTGTGGTGTGTGGGGTGTGTGTGTGGTGTGTGTGTGTGTGTGTGTGTGTGTGTGTGTGTGTGTGGTGTGTGTGTGATGCGTGTGTATGTGTGTAGTGTGTGTGTG
>Ga0123352_10008261_pt1 | contig 16200 bp, 11 predicted proteins | sample TergutLab28metaG_FD_89700 | JGI IMG/M metagenome (GOLD analysis project Ga0123352, IMG submission 89700) | Labiotermes labralis P1 segment gut microbial communities from Petit-Saut dam, French Guiana - Lab288 P1 | ecosystem: Host-associated > Arthropoda: Insects > Digestive system > Gut ... | reverse complement strand
ATATATATATATATATATATATATATATATATATAACTTCCTGCAGTATAGCTCTCCTTAAGAAATTGACGGTCGCTTATTTGTAAAAAGAAAAATTCCTTTTTTTTTATGTAACTGGGAAGTTCATTACTCCGTTCAAGAAACCCCGCCATAGGCATCTATCCTCCTAAAAACAAGTGGATACAGTTCACACCCTCAAATCCTATTTTTATGGGGTAAATTATACTCCCACTTACGACTAGTTTCACGAGTTGTTCCCTCCTGTCAGACTTCCGACTAAAACGTGTGCCACTCTGGCCACGGGACTAGGTGTGTTTTAGATTCCAAAGAAGAAACGGACTGCCCCCTTGCGTACGTAACCAACAGCAATGTTAAGACTGCTGTTTTACTCAGGCTAGAGAAGTGAATGAGAGTTTGGTTACAGCTGAAAGATCATAAGGTCCTGTTTAAAGACAAGTCAGCTAATCACTAGACCCTACTGCCTTCTAAACAAATCGCACAGACTTCAAAGCTTGTATGCAGCTCAACTGTTTCTATACCTTACCAAACGGATCCCAGCTCTCCGCACGGAACGCAGGAAGGCCGCTCGATGCACCGCCTTTGAGGAAGTATCGCGTGTTCAGATATTACACAAATATCTTCATGAATAAATACAGGTATACGGTCCATGCAGTCAAATCAACAGATTTTAAACAACGATATACCTGGTGGCCGTTGCAGTAATGCAATAATGTAGCCTTCAGAAGCCTCAAATTTACTAATACCAATTCAGTGCCTATCCCACAGAAAACGAAGCACATAGTAATTATAAAGACTAAATGGTTAAAGCTGTTCAGGGAATTAATGGCTATTCTATGAATCATACGTAACATAAATACACTGCGTCGGCAATACGCAAAGGGATTTAATGCAGAAGCAGGTGGTGCGTATGTCGAGGGATCAAAACGTTGCCGGAACTCAGGCATAATTTATTTGTCAAAAAGATATGTTTGAAACCTAACCGGCACATACACACTTGCTACAGCGGTCCTGCCATTGCTGGAAGCACCTCTGAAGTCCTTTTTCAGTAGGGCTGCGAGACCTGCCGTCGCGTCATGTTTAACTTCTTTTACAGACAAAACTATGAACTCTGATTCAAATCTTGAGTCTCAGGGAGAGCCATATGTCGCACTGAGCGAGATATGGGGAATACGGTGAAAGGTGGGTAGTCAGAAGTTGGCTGTTCAAAAAAATGTCTGCCCTGCGATGGAAGTGTAATAAGGCGCACTGAATGGTGCAAGATCCAACTGTGTCACCATTTTCGGCCTTTTGCACCGAACGCAAGTCCTCGAACTCTTCAGAACCTCGATATGAAAAGCGAAATTTACTGTCTGTCGTAAGGCATAAACTCGTGGTGAATCACACACAAACTATTGAAAGCAAGATAGGCAATATACGTATAACGTAACATTGTTGCAGTGGATAAGCAAAGAGTATTACGAAATCTCTCTCTCTCTCTCTCTGTGTATGTGTGTGTATAGTTGCATTAGGCATCCAGCACGCAATGCGCATGTGCCATATTGTCACTTGTGGCCTGACCCGCCCTACATTTTCCACTTTATTTCATAAAGTAATAAGTAAAGAAATAAAAAAGTTATTGAACACAAAATGTGTATTTCGAGTTTCTTTACAACATTTCCCTGAAACATTTTTTATTCTAAGAAGAAATGAGAGATATATGATCAAAAATGTATATTGGTCTGTACGTAAAGTACCCTTTATTCTTGTCCGATTTTAATGAAACTTGGATATCTCGACAGATTTTCGAAAAATAATGAAATATCAAATTTCACGAAAATTCATCAGTGGGAGGCGAGTTGTTGCATGCGGACGGATGGACGGACGGGCGGACATGACGAAACTAACAGTCGCTTTTCGAAATTTTGCGAACGCGCCTAAAAAACGATGAGCACGCCCCTCTGCTGATATTTGACAAGCCAGCCTTTTTCTCTGGGCTGAAGTACTGGTGTGCCATTTGGACGACTCACGGTTCGTCTCACAGGGTCGTATACAAAGATCCAAGATTCGTCCCCAAGAACTTTTTTCGATAGGCGGTTTGCTTCTTGCGTTGACGGTTCAAAGAGTTCAGCAGTATTGCCACTCCGCCGATTGCGGCACATTAGAATTACTGAACCAATTCTAACTTGCTCCCAAGGCAGCGCACAATCTACACCTCAAATTCCAACCCCCTCGCTTCAACAGGAAATGCGGTTTTCTAGATAAGGGTAACTTTCAGAAAATTTTTGATCCTCCTATGTACAGTTACCGTTTTGCTTTACGCATGTCGCAAGCCTCTTACTTGCAAAGCACTAAGCATGTCTCGAAAGGCCATTAAGTACGATCCACGGGTCATACGTTGTACATGTGGTGCTTGAAGATGCTTCTGTCTTATAAAGAACACGTCGAATTACTTGGTTTCCTGACTTTGTCCGTCCTTTATTACAAAAGTAACACTAAGTTTCGTGGAATGCATCTGTTTTTGGCTTCACGTCGGTCCGTAAGCCAGTTACTCAGAACAACTCTTTCTGTCCGACCCAAAGGAGTGGGTATCACCCATCTTTTCACCTAAGGAAGGAAACAGATCCAGTTTCCGGAACTTCTTTTTTCATACAAGCACATGGAGACGATGAAAAAAACCAAGTCAATTTACATACCAACAGTCGAACTCGGTTATAACGTCATCGAAGGGACCGCATAAATTGTGTCGTTATAAACGAGCGTCGCTCTAAGTCAGGTGTATGGTAAAAATGAAGGAAAAACATTTAAAGAAAAACTACAGGCCTGCAGGCATATTACTTAATGCTAACGCTACAATCTACTTCAAATTTAAATTACAATTACAATTTATAAACAATAAAAATTACTCTTCTATAATTGTAAATTTCCATAGAGGTTTACATTAAAAATACATTAACCTACGCTTAAAACTTAGGAAGAACAAAATTCATCGTGAGAATTGAGGCGCTCACTGGTACATTGTCACTTCTCTGTTGCTTAAACAAATAACGCAATGCGTTACTGACGTCACTTCGTTCAGGTTTCAGAATCTGTTCCAACGCACTAATTTTGGCTCTGTTTTCCCAATAAGTTTAGATCGTACAATTTACAAGACCAAATTCCGAACACAATTAAGCTTTCTTTTTTTTTTTTTTCCATTTTCTGTGTTTCTCATCACTTTAACTTTTCCTTCGACGTTCAAAACCTTACTTTTATTTGTGTCTGTATGTATGTTATAACGTCACCAGTCTTCTGTTAACGGCAAAAGTTGAAACGTAGAGGGAAACTTCATGCACAGAGTGAATTACCGTTACTATTGTCATTTTCCAGGACTGGAATTTATGTAGCTACCTCATAGAGCAAAGGGCTTGTTTCTCAAGGACGAGGAGAGGGGTTATTCTCAAAACAGTCTACTTCTTGGAAACTTATATTGGGAAGAAGGACTGGCAATGCAGAAAAACAGGCGCCTTATGGGGAAAAGTTTGTACCACAGAACTCATAAGGTTATAGACAAACTGTCGCACAAACAGGGGTCGTTATATCCGAGTTCAACTGTACTTATTTGTATTTCTACAAACACAGCTGTACTGCCATGTAGTTGTGTCAAAGAGGGCACAATACGCTGCTACAGCAAGATGTGAAGAAAAAAAATTGTTCTTGCGTCATTTCATCTGCATGGAATCTCACATGCAGTCAATCAGAACTGAACTCGAGACCCCCACGGCGAGAAATCAGCGTCTAATTGCCTAAGCAGTGCCATCGACTACGCAGTCGTAGTATCGTACAGCACATTATTCTCGATACGAACCGCGTGACGATGCATGATTCTTCTCTTTTCTCGGTGATAAGAGAGCACGGAAAAGTGTACCCTTCTAAACATGACGTCATGAGGAAATGGAACTGCAACTGACAACAGCGTTGTTCCGTCCTAGTTAATCCAGCGTCGACAATGGATACATAAAACTTCATACTGATAATGAATTCAATTCCAATGTAACTCCATGCAGCACAGCCCACAAAGTCATGTTCGGTGGGTCAGCTGGTCTAGAAGGCCCCACCACATATAGAACACGAAATCCCAATCTATCTCCAGAACAAAAGAAGTCATATACAAAACTTCAATTAGACCAATCATGATGCACAGGGCAGAGTGCTGGACACTATCCCAAAAGGATGAAAAAATCTGGATGTGATTCAGAAGAAAGTATCCACTGAGCAAGATCTATGGCCCACTATGGGACTGAGGTATTTGGAGAAACAGATATAACTTTGAATTATATAAATTGCATAAACAGCCTAAACTGATACCGACCGTAAAATTAGCGATATACGCTGGGACGGTCATGTACAACGTATAGAAGAGAAACAGACGGACAACAGACTCCTTATGCAAAAATCGGTGCAAAATGAAAAGGAGAAGATCAAAATCAAGATTTCTGGATGAAATTAACGGAGACGCATGGAAACTGGGGATAAGAATGTGGTGAAAAAGAGTTTTAGTTAGAGAAGGGTGGAGAAAACTCTTACTGTTAGTCAAGGCATTTCATGTGTCATACAGCTGCTGCTGATGAGTAACCTGAACGTTTCATTATTGGTTCACAAGTGCTCGCCTCTCGTCCCTGTTAGGGGCCAAATTAATCCAGTCCACATTCCCACACATTATTCGTTGAAAATCCATTTTAATATACTCGCCTTAACTATGCCAGGTCTTCCAAGAAGCCTCTTAACCTCCTATTTTACAATCAAAATTTTGTACGCAGTTCTCATCGTTCCCACGCATACCACATTCCCCGTCAATCTCACCTTAATTTGTTTTACCATCCTAACAGTATCTACAAGACAGCCAAACCATTAAGCTGCTCATTCGCCATTCTCGTTTTCCCGTCTTTTACGTCCAAATAATATCCTCAGCATCCTGCTCTCGAACGCCCTCAGTTGAATTGTCTTCGGGTCTAATTACGGTTTCTTAATTTCTGCATCCTGCAGTATAATCAAATGATAAACGAAAGGTCACTATTAACAATCTATTTTTTTTTTGTGTTCACATCGTGCAACTTTGTACCTGGATACCAACAACAGGGTAGCTACATCGAAGTTCGGGGAAGGAGATTATTCCATATGACGATAATACCCTGAAGAGAGGGCAGCGGATTTCTTCGAAGCGTCGGTCGATAGCTTCAGAAGGCAGCAGCAGTTTCGTCCTAAAGTCGGTAATCTGTCACACTACAAGGTCTCATAACCCACGTTACCATCGTTAAAACCTCACATCTAATCAAAAAAGTCATAACGAATACAAGGATCCATACTCTATGGGAGAGGGTGTAGCTCCGTGAGCATAGTACCACGTAATGAGACTACTAGCTGGAAGACCGAGGATTCGTAGCTCAATTATATGCAAGGGCAGAGATTTCTCTCTTGTGCACAGCATTCAAACCGGCTCTCTGGCCCATCCAGCCTGCTATCCAATAAAGGATGATATTCCATCGGGAATGAAGTGTATGGGGCGCCAGCCACACCCTTTTCCTGCAGCTAATGTCGAGAATAAGAAATTCTGGAGTCATACCTTCACTTCCCCACACGTCTTTATGGCGTGGTACTTAATTTAAGCGCAGAGACAAGATTTTGTCGAGTGTGACCTTACCTGACTAAGAGGCCTGATGCGGTCATGGATACTCTTCTCAGCCTGCAGGGCAGATGGCGGGGGATGATCGGGTGTTGGAGGTTGTTGATAATGAGTCGGACTTAATGGCAGCACTTGGACCCTCATCGTATTGCTGTCAGTGGGTGTTGTGGGATGTCTCCGGCTACCATTCGGTTCATCCAGCAGGGATTCTTGGGAAGACTTAAGCGTTATGTAAGCGCTCGAAACAAACGTAGGATTATCTTCTTCCGGGACAGTTCCTGACGTATCGACCACAACAGGCGCTGATGGGGAGACTGCCTTCCCAGTCTCTGACGTCACCGCCCGATGTTGTGTTGGCTCAAAGTTTTCATAAGCCCTGTCGTTATGAGGATGCCGTCGTAGTTTCCTTCTAGGATTCTGAGTCTTAATTGGGAAATTTTCATACATCGATGTAATGGCCACGGGCTGCTCTTTGACTAGATGCTTCCTACCAACACTATCATCAATGTCCTCGCTACGTCCTCTAAGCGTATGGAACCCTTCAAATATCTGCTGATGTTGCTGATCAATACGAACATTATCACGTAATTTCATGTGTACATACTGGTCAACACTACGACCCTGGTGCCGTAGTAGAGCGTCGCGACGCCCGCCACCCAACGTCTGCGTACCCAAGCACTGCAGGTCGTCCAGGTCTCCATGACTGCGGACGCCACTACGGGCGAGGAACAGGTACTCGTAAGCATCTACACCACTGCCACAAACGGCGCCACTGTCGGCTGACATTGTCATAGTTGGCTGAAGGTGGGTGGGTGAGACGGAAAGATTACGGCGAGGCGGTTTCTTTGGTGGTGTCGGCTGAAAGAAACAACAGCGTGGAGGTTAGTCTACCCATCTCTGCAGTGCCGGCGAATAACACGTCTCCTTGCGAGAATATGGGAAAAACGTAAATTTAACATCCACTAGGGGTTTTAAGGACAAAGGTGGCACGAAGATCTCACAGTGGAGCCTGAATATAGTATGGGATTTAAGTACATTCAACAGTGCGCTTAAATTAGTGACTGAATGACAGAAATTCATTGTCGACACTTTACAGTAAGTACTGACGAAATTAAAACCAAAAAAAAAACATGAACGCATTAGATGTGGCAAATTTTAAAAAACGCAAAAGCTAACAAACTGGTTTCATTGTTTTTAACAAAATTCATACTTTTAAAAGTAGCTAACATTCCTACCTCGTTGAATTTGAACATATTTTGTGACGATCTGTAACAGTGGAATCATAAATACGCTTACACAACCTACGATAATCGGATTCTTTACTAAATTCATAGCACAGAATTACGTTGTGCGGTGACATCAAGTCAGTGACTGATAACGGTCTAAACACACAACCACCTGCACCGTATATTACCAGTGCGGTGTCATCGCACAGTTTGCGACATGTTTCGACATCTACAGTGTGGTGTTCACGGCTCACTTACATTTGGAAATAAGGCCATATCCGTTATAATTAAACAATACCTACGCCTTATTACTAAAAGATTTCCACCATACTCATGTTATTTACGTCTATTAAAAATCACTGTTCGACAGTAACACCGAACTACACATAAAATTTTCGGATTTACAGACGAAACATCGTAGCACGATATGAAGGTTTCAATGTTAACGTGTAATATGTGTAGAAGAAGTGGTCGTGGCCTGCTATGCAATACTATCGCAACACGGCCTTTAAAGAACTGAGATTTCAGTCCAGGACGTCCGCAACACAAAGCAGGGTGCCGCCCAATCTACCGAGACAGAGGAATATCCACGACGACATGTTTCAGCTCACTTGCATCTTCATCAGCACCACTGTGAGAACCTCAGATCTCGCACAGGGCTTCTCCACCTCACAGACGGCTAACAAATGTTCTTTACACTAATAAGCACTACCTACAGTGAGAATCATGTCGAACACATAAAACACTTAATGGAGAAAATGCAGGGTTATGTTCAAATAAGCAGCGCCTGCAGTGACCACTGCGCTTTAAAATGTTAAAAGAGATCTGTCCAATAGATGTTCTGATTCACGGCTAAGCGCACTAAAATAAAACAAGATCAATATATAAGAATGCAATTTATGACTGTCGATTCACCAGCACTTTCATTTAACACGTTCGTAAGCATCTGAGAAGCAGCCTCGACAGAATTAACAAACTTTCTGCTCACTGGAAAAACTGCAAAAATTGATAAGATTGTGTTCGCTCATTAGAGACTACGTACTAACTGAACAAATGTCAAACTGATTCGGGCACAACGACGTAGGCCCCTTTGCCTCACACGCCGCGGTTACCTACGCCAGCATTTAAAGGTCATCTGTTGCCTTCCCTCACTGTCACCACACAATATACGGGTCGCGGCGAGGTAAAAAAAATCACTACCCCGAGGGACAGGAAAAAACTGAAAGGTCATGCAGTAGTTGAAGTACATTTATACGGCCCAAATATCGCCCCTATTTAACCATATGAAACAGCCTATTCGCCTAATTAATACTAGAAAGGTACACTTCCCACCTCATAAAAACACAATTCAATTCGCTTACAAATAATTAATGCTGTGTAAGGAAAATGTCGCTGTATGATGAATCATATGAAACACACACACACACAATGCTGGCAAAGTACAATGCTCTCAAACGTTCAAGAGGTGGTACAAAGTTACCACTGTGCTTTAAAGGGATGACTACAGTATATACGTAGGTTATTCCTAAAGTTCTGCACACTGCGCTTGCGCGGCCAGTAGGAAGGTGCAATCGTTCTGATTTTCGCGACAGTTGTGAGCCAGACTTCAGTAAAGAACAATATGTGCATATTGGCAGGCTCCGTGGTCTCTGTTCTGCAAAAAGGAGCCTTGAAAATGAATAAGAAACTGACTGGAGTCAGATCTCGCGCAGTGACCAGAGATCATACATTAAAATTGAAAATTTGCGAAGAAAAACCCCAATCAAAATTCATAATGACTTACATGAAGTTTGCGGGAATAGTGTAGTGGATCGCAGCATTGTGTCACGGTGGGCATCTCGTTTCCGTCAAGGTCGGGTAAGCATGTAAGATGACCCAAGAATCGTCAGCACCCTGTTGGAAGAAGACTGACGCAAATCATGCGAAGAAATTGCGCATGAAGCAAATATGTCAACCGCTTCTGTTTTCAGAATCGTGACTCAAATATTGCAGAAGAGAAAAGTCGCTGAAAAGTGGGTTCCGCATCAGCTGAGCGAAGAACAGAAAGCAGCTTGCCAGAGGGTCGCAGAAGAACTGCTGCGGCGCTACGAGCCAGAAGGTGTGCAGTATTTGAACAGAATTGTTGCCATAGACGAAACATGGAAACGAGATTTTGAACCAAAACTGAAATCTCATTCCTCTCAGTGGAAGCATGCAACTTCTCCTCGCCCGAAAAAATGTCACCGCCAACAATCGAGAGTTAAGCCCATGAGGATTATGGCTTATGACAAGAATGGAGTGATAGCAACAGACAGAATGCCTCCGGGGTCCAATGCAATAGCGGCATACTACAGAAAGTTTCTGCAAGATGTTTTGCGTACAAAAATTCGCCAAAAAAGTCTGCCATGTTCGCAACCAGTGTCCTCATTTTGCACGATAACGCGCGGCCTCAAGCCTCAGGTGGAATATCGGAAATGTTGGAAAAGTATGGATGGCACGTGCTTCCCCACCCGCCGTACAGTCCTGACATGAGCCCATCAGACTTTGACTTGTTCCAAAAATTGAAGAAACCACTCCGTGGGAAACGCTTCAGAAGCACTGAGGAGGTGTCTAATGAGGTGACCCGAGTAATCAGACGCATCAAAAACGAAGGCGCCCTGACAGGAATACAAGACTTGCCCAAATGTTGGACCACTGTGATAAAGCACAATGGAGATTACATTGAAGGTCTGTAAATGTATTTTGTAAAATACATTCATTTTTAAAGAGAAAACGTATAGGCTGCAGAACTTTTGAAATGACCCACGTATATTGACGTACCTACATTTATCTCCCATATATGATCTGTCAATTTTCAACCTGGATTCTCGTGTGTCGTTTCAAAATGGCAAAATATGCATAATCTTAAAGAATCCATCAAGCAAAATAACTTCACCTAATTTCTGGATTAAATGAAATGTCCACCCCAATATGTGAGCAGGAACACTTGGGACACTCACCCTGGAGAGAGGGGGAGGGGTACCGTACAAGAGCGTTTCTAGACAGGCCAACATGTCCCTTACACGTTACCTTCTTCCCTGTACTTATTCAGAGAGCAACATAATTTTTGATCTTGTTTCTTCCCCCCACCCTCCCATGATAAATGGGTCCCTGTCACCAAGGCATGGCGCGTCCTCAGGTTGAGGATGGAGGAACGGCCTCCAATATGGAGGGTAGCTGTGAATATATTGAATAAGCAGTTGCGGACAGCCGATATGGGGTGGTCCTCCAGTTTGGGGATTGGGCGAGGTGCTGACAACTTCTCACCGTCAAACTGGCCTTGTTTGGAAACGGATACGTGTGCCTCGGACCCGTACTCATCCTTTGGTACGACCTAAGCAATGGAAAAGGGACATGAGATATGGTACAAGGAATGTAAGGAGCATGTATATGTAAGGTTCACTTACAACAGTAGCCAGGGAATTAGCAGGGAATAAACTAGATTTAGTGGGTGTAGAGAAGGTTAGGTGGGTCAACGGGGGCACTGTAAGAGCAGTGGATTGTATTGTTTTCTATGGAAAAGGTATGGAAAATCATCAACTCGGAACAGGAGGTTTTGTACACAACAGAATAGTATCAGCAGTTAAGGGAGTAGACTTTATTACTGATAGGATGTCATATATAGCTCTGAGAGGTCGCTGGTGTAATATAATAGGTTTGAATGCGCATGCACAAACTGAGGAGAAAAGTGATGATTCAAAAGATAGTTTTATGAGGAATGGAAGCAGGTTTTCGATCCATTTTCTAAGTACCATACCAAAATTCTGTTAGGATATTTTAATGCAAAATTCGGGAGAAAGGTTATTTTCAAACGACAAAGCAAATGACAGTCAACATCAGGATAGTAATGATAACGGTGTTAGAAAAGGAAACTTGGCCATGTAAAGAAATCTAGTTGTTAAGAGCACGATGTTCACCAACCGAAATAGACCTGGACCTTTCCTGATGGGAAGACTCACAACCAGATTGATCACATATTGATAAACAGGAGATGGCATTCGAGTACACTCGATGTACGATCTTTCATGGGAGCTGATGGTGATACTGATCACTGTCTGGTGGTTGCAAAAGTTAGGGAAATGTTGGCAGTAAGTAAAGAAGCAGCACAGAAGTTTGATGTTAAGAGACTTCATCTCAGGAAGGTAAGTGAGCTGGAGGTTACGAAACAGTATCAGATTAAGTTTGCAGCTTTGGAGATCTTAAATGATAGCGAGCACGTAAATAGGACTTCGGAAAACATTAAGCAGCAAATCAAAACCTCAGCTAAAGACAGCCTAGGTCTGTATGAATTGTAGCAGCACAAGCCATGGTTTGATGAAGAATGTTTACGATTTTTAGATCAAAGGAAGCAGGTAAAATGCAGTGGATACAGTACCCAAACCAAAGCAAATTGGATAGTGTAAACAACAGAATATGCGAAGCTAGTAGAGATTTCAGGAACAAAAAAGAAGGAACATCCGAAAGCTAAAATTCAAGAACTTGAAATTAACAGTAAGATTAAAAACATTAGGGGCTTGTATAGGGGTTCAGTGACTTTAAGAAGGGTTACCAGCCTAGAATTAATATAGTAAAGGATGAGATTGGTGATTTGGTTACAGACTCGCACAATATTTGGGCTAGGCGGATGAACCATTTCTTTCAGCTATTAAATGTACATGGGGTTAATGATGTTAGGAAGACAGGATTACACACAGCAGAACCACTAGTGCCTGAGCCCAGTGTCTTTGGTGTTGAGATGGCTGTTGGCAAGCTAAAAAAAAGACACAATCACCAGGTTCTGATCAAATTCCAGCAGAACTAATTAAAGCAGGGGGTAGAACAATTCATTCTGAGATCCATAAAATTATTAATTCCGTTTTGAATAAGAAGGAATTGCCTGAGGAGTGGAAGGAGTCGATAATTGTACCTACTTATAAGAAGGACGATAAAACACATTTTAGTAATGATACAGGCATATCACTTTTGTCAACGACATACAAAATTTTATCCAACAACGTGCTGTCAAGGTTAACTCCATACACAGAGGAAATTATTGGGGTTCATCAATGTGGATTTCGACGCAACAGGTCGACTACTGATCACATATTCTGCATTCGTCAAATACTTGAGAAAAATATGGGAAGACAATGACGCATTTCATCAGCTATTTATAGACTTCCAGAATGCGTATGAGTCAGTCAGGAGGGAGGTCTTGTATAATAATTTCAATGAGTTCGGTATCCCCATGAAATTGGTAAGGCTAATACAAATGTGTCTGAATGAAACCTATACCAGAGACCGGGTAGGCAAACATGTGTCGGACACGTTTGCTGCTAAGAATGGTTTGAAATAAGGAGAAGTTTTATCGCCATTGTTTTTTAATTTTGCTGTAAAGTATGCCATTAGGAGGGTTCACGTAAACCAGGATGGTTTGAAATTAGATGGTGCACATCAGCTTGTGGTTTATGCTGACGCTATTTATATATTGGGCGGCAGCGTACATACTATGAAGGAAAACACAGAAACTTTAGTAGCTGCTAGTAAGGAGATTGGACTAGAAGTAAATAATGATAAAACCATGTACATGGTCATGTCTCGAGATCGGAATGCAGGACAATATCACACTGTAAAGAATGATAACAGTTATTTTGAAAAGGTGGGACAGTTCAAATATTGGGGAACGACCTTCACGGATCAAAATTCTATTCAGGAAGATATAAAGAGCAGACTGAAGTCAGGGAATGCTTGTTATCATTCGGTGCAGAATCTTTTGCCTTCCAGTCTGCTATTTAAAAATAAAAATATTACTTTATACAGAACTATAATCTTGCCTGTTGTTTTGTATGGGTGTGAAACTTGGTCGCTTATATTGAGGAACGTAGGCTGAGGGTGTCTGAGAACAGGGTGCTGAGGATAATACTTGGGCTTAAGAGGGACGAGGTAACAGGGGGGTTGAGAAAACTACACAATGAGGATCTTACTGATCTTAAGGCGTGTCATCCCCGTTGTGTTAGGTCAATAATACAAAGCTGTAGTCATGAACACAACAATATTGCATTTAGTAGCGATATATAATATACAACTACATGTTTCGGCCCTGTATGTAGGCCATCATCAGGTTGACCAATGAACTTATTAAGTGACTATACAGTATGTGTGGTAATTTTGGAGGGGGGAAGAAATCTCGTCTTACATCATAAATCGTGGGATTAGTAAAAGCTGAAATAAACATGTTAAGGGGTAACATCAATTGTGAACAGTTGGCAATTGATGAAACATCTCAGTACGATGGTTTTACTACATAATTTTCATGTTAGAATTATAAGATGTTCACAACTGATGTAACCCCCTTAACATGTTACTTCAACTTTTACTAATCCCACTATTTATGATGTAAGACGAAATCTCGTCCCCCTTCCAAAATTACCACACATACTGTATAGCCACTTAATAAGTTCATTGGACAACCTGATGATGGCCTACATACAGGGCTGATACATGTAGTTGTATATTATATATCGCTACTAAATGCAATATTGTTGTGTTCATGACTGTATGTACGTATTTATTTATTATGTATATATACATACACACACACACACATACACACACACACACACACACACACTGCAGCTTTGTATTAGAGGATCTTACTGATCTGTACTCGTCACCAAATATTATTCGGGTGATCAAATTGAGAAGAATGAGATGGGCTGGGCATGTAGATCGTACGAGGAGGTGCATACAAGGTTTGGGTGGGGACCCCTGAGAGAAAGAGACCACTTGGAAGACGCAGGCGTATGTGGGAGAATAATATTAAGATGGATCTTCAGGAAGTGGGATGGGAAGGGTATGGACTGGATTGATCTGCTCATGATAGGGACAGGTGACGGGGTCTTGTAAACGCGGTAATGAACCTCCGGGTTTCATAATATGTGGGGAATTTCTTGACTAGCTGAGAACCGGTTAGGACTCTGTTTTATGGAATAGGTAAGTTTTTTTAATCTTCAGTCCTTCCCAAAAAAATGCCAGAAGAGAATCCTAAGTTTGACCAGGCCACTTCCTTCCATATCCTGTCAAATGCATTAATCACTAACAATCCTACCACCCGATGCTATATGAAATGAGATTCAGAGCGCAGTTACATAAAACATACATAGATGAAAAGTAGAGGACACAGAAGATAAACCTGAGGAGTAACAATAAAGCTCCATGCAATTTTAATCGCTGTATAAGATGTCCAGGATTCTGATAGCTTCATCCCGCAAGGTAAGATGCCCCGGTATCAATCCAGAAGACGGCTGGGTTAGGTCGACAGCCGTTCTGAACGTGATGGAGAGGAGGCAAACGTTTGCAAATGCCGAGAGTCTAATTCTCATTCTATGGGTTATCCTACCTCCAAAATAAAAGTAATTCACACAGTTAAGGCTTTAGCACTGCAGTGTTGAATACAACATGATCGAAACTTACTGAAACCTTGCTGCTGGAGCCTGGGCTGTGGCTGTGGCTGTGGCTGTGGCTATGACCGTGGCCTGGTGCCATAGGCATATATATACCGGCACTACTTGCTTCACAGCGGCGGTCCCGAGGTGATGGTCCGCCAGTGCTGGATGTGGTGGACGAGACACTCATCTGGTCAGGATCCCGTTGCTGCTGTTGATGGTGGTGGAACAGAGACAAGTCATCTGACAGGAAGCTAGAGTCCAGAGACTTCGGGGCATGTGGCGTCTGGTACACCCCACTATCGGACATCCTGTTAATTTCAGACGAGATGCAGGAAAATTACTCACACTGTAAAGTAATGGCCACCTGTACAAGCATCCCCGAAATCGAATAATATGTATGAGGGTCGGTCCGAAAATGAGCGCAGAACAGTCGCGGTCAAAAATTTAAAGGTGACTGCGAAGTGGTAACAGTTGTGACATGATGACACACATGACACGGACTTTATCAACAGAGAATAAAAAGCTCGTCTCAGAATGTGCCAAGTGCCTTACTGTGGCGAGGAACATATGGGAAATTAGTGGGACAGCAGTAATAAAATTAAGTCTACATTGTGCTTAGTACAGTTGATAACAAAGAATCCAAAACATATCCCTTGTAACCTTATTTTCTGACCGACTCTCGTAACTCTCCAACGTCGTATGAGAGCAGTTAAGACTCCACGCAGCAGAGTCTTTCTTCAGAAGCTAACAGCTTCTCTGCTAGTCAAGACATTTCCTGCATTTTATGGAACCCGAAGATTCATTACCACATTCATAAGAGTCGATCCTGACCAGAACAATCCAGTCCATGACGCCCATCCCACCTCTTGAAGATCCATTTTAACACTATCCTCCCAACTATGCGTAGGTCTTCGAAGTGGTCTCTTACCCTCAGTTTTCCTCACCTAAACCTTGTATGCACCTTTCCTGTCTCTCATAAGTGTCCTGGCTATCTTATTCTTCTTGGTTACATCATCCCCCAAAATTTGATGAGGAGTAAAGATCATAAAGCTCCTCGTCATGTAGTTTTCTCCATGCCCCTGTCACCTCTCCCTCTTAGGCCCAAATATCATCCTCAAAACCCTACTCTCTGTTATGTTCGCGGCGGGAAACGAGAAATTTACATTTAACGTTAGTCATCCCGAAGCATTTATCTCTACATATAAAGTATAATGTATTGGTAAAAAACACAACAGTTTTTTTACATAAAATCCTATTTCAGGGCGACATGTTTCGACTCTTTCTGAGTCATCTTCAGCCCTCTACAGTACAGATCCAAGGTTAACAATGTTTAAAGTGCATTCTGGGATCCCAAACGCTTACAATAGGTAGTTATTGCAAGAGTACGTGTGTAAATAGTTTACATACAATGGATTGTATTTAAAAATTAAACGGGTTAAAATTCATAAAATAGTTGTGTTAAACGTTGGTACATGTATATGTGTGTGTGCGTGTATATGTGTATATACATAAACTGGTTGTTTCACAGTACAGGGACATCTAACAGAGATGTGCATATTGGTGATGATTAGCTACTATCAGAGCCTGGGTTGAACATTATTTAGGAACTGTATACTTGTTCAACATTGCATTGGTCACATGCTACATCTAACCTATTTTTCATCTTCTATTATAATACATGTAGCATGTGACCAATTCAACGTGGAACAAGTATATAGTACCTAAATAATCTTATGTTTACTGGACCGTCCATCATTGTGATAGTTGAAGAATAAAAGACCAACTTGATGTCACTTGCTATTTTATTTCACTTCTTATGTGCTCAACATGTTTCGGACATTAATATATCCATCATCAGGAGCTTGCGACTATT
>Ga0123352_10008257_pt1 | contig 16203 bp, 9 predicted proteins | sample TergutLab28metaG_FD_89700 | JGI IMG/M metagenome (GOLD analysis project Ga0123352, IMG submission 89700) | Labiotermes labralis P1 segment gut microbial communities from Petit-Saut dam, French Guiana - Lab288 P1 | ecosystem: Host-associated > Arthropoda: Insects > Digestive system > Gut ... | reverse complement strand
TGCTTCAGCCTGCCCAGCCAAACAACAACGTAACACCAACACACATCGAACCAGAGCAATACAACCCATGAAATAACTCAACAAATAAGTCGCAAGCTCCTGAGAATGGACGTATTAACATCCGAGACATGTTGAGCATTAAATAATGTAATAAAAAAGCAAGTGACATCAAGTTGGTCTCTCTTTATTCAACTATCAAGATGATGCACGGTCTAATAAACATAAGATAAATTGTTAAGTTTATGTTCAATAAATTTTTTCCCCGGAAATTATAGCACGTATGGGATAAAGTGGGCAAATATTGTAAATAGAGCTCGGCTGACCGCTGATGACAATATGCATGCCGGATAACTAAGGCTACACACTCTCAGAATATTTAATAATTTTGCTATCGCGAAAAAGCACTAATGAACCGTTTGCACTTACATTGCATGGCTTGTTACTTTTGCTGGCCATGTAATTTGCCCCTAGTCTGTGATGTCGGCATCCAAATAATCAAGGAACTGAACTGAATTACATTTTTTTTTACATTTTCTGTCTCTGTAACTGATCTTATGGCTGTAGTGTCAGCATATTAATAATGAAAATTTTATTTGTTTTATATTTATTGTTTTTAAATATTAAATATTTGCCATTTACGCAGGTGGTATAATACAGCAACCACCAAAGTTTATAGGGCTTATGAGAAAGGTATATCTCTGTTTTTTTTTCAGTTCGAGCTGCAGTGAATATACCGCTTACATAGCTTTTAAAATTCATGATTCAAAGTTTGGTATTAGTGTGCACTGTACATTGATTTCCCTAAATACAAATTACACGCCATGGAGAATTAATTGGCAGTCCTTATTGCAAATTCTTCTGGCGGGCTCTCATCTGCCTCCACAAACCGGCCTCATATTATTCACGATCGGTTTGCCCATGCTGCCTTTCCCGATGACGAGGGAAGAACAGGACAAGTTTTCGTTTTGTCTTGAACCAATATGCAGGAATTCCGAACTGTGACTACAGCTGACAGCCCTATACCAAACAACGAAATAATCTTGCGTGCGTTGACTGACTTTTGTTGGTACTCTGCTGTCGACTTGACTGGGTTGCTCGGATAATACTTTGCAGACAATGTGCGAGTCTTCACAAAAACATTTTACTTCACTAACTTAAGAATAATGACATAGAAAAATGGACAAAGGAAAGAAGAAGTATTACTGGAACATTTCTGACATAATTTAACACTGCTTCTGTGAAAAAAGTTGGAAAATTGCCAACATAATTAACGTAAATTCTACGAAGGAATGCTTGAGAATTATCAATATAATGAATATAAATTCTCTGAAAGAATACTGGAGAATTTTCAGCAATTAAACGCAGCTTCTGTGAAAAATGTACTTTCAAATTACCCGTATAATTCAAATAGCTCCCGTGGAACAGTACCAAAAATTACGAAACTAATTAACCCAGCTGTAGCGAAAGAATACTGGAAAATTACTAACCCAATTAGCGGAGTTATCGTGATTGACATCCAGGTTTCGATTTCTGGCAGGAGCAAAAAATTTTAGTCTTTTCTAAATGGGCTAGAACGGCTGTGGGGTTCACCCAGTCTCCTATTTGACGGGTGCCAGGGAGCGGTCAGGGAGTGAGATTGAACACTCATCTCCATATAGTGCGAAGTTGAGTGGTTGGAGAATTACAAATGTAATCAGTGTGTTTCTGTAAAGGGGCACTGGAAATTTGCCAACAAAATTAATGTAAATTCTCTAAAAGAATACTGGGTAATACCAACAGAATAAATATAATTTCCTTAAAACATTAGTTGAGAATTGCTTGATTAGCATAACTTGTTTGAACGAATTACCAATGTAATGAATGTTATTCTGTAAAATGGCACTGGAGAATTACCAACATTATTAATGTAAATCCTCTCAAAATGTACTGGATATTCACCAATAGAACTAACGTAATTTTCCTAAAAGAATTCTTTAGAATTACGTAATTAACGTAACTTTTTGAACGAATGCTCGAGGATTACCCGCACAATTAACATTCTTACTGTGTTTCTGCAGCTCAGTTGATTCAGCAGCTCTCACTTGTCGTGGTAACACTGAAGCGGTGTAACTGGAATTAACTCATCACTCACGTAGTCTTGTTCCGGTCGGAAGGGACTGCGACCCGCAACGAGGCGTCTCGGGGATTACAAGATGCAGTGTTTGGAAAAGGCTGCAGATGATACTGTGCGTACAGTGGCGTGCAGACAGATCTGAAATCAAAATCAGTCTTAACGTGCCTGCGTATAAGCTTGCAACAAAAATGCACGGCTGTACTTTATTGTAACTCTGTGACGTAAATTTTTGTTTATTTCTTTTTCTTGCTTTCTGTTCCTACTTTCTTCTTGCCTCTTTCTTAATCCCTAAACTCGACGTACGTTGCATCCTGTAGCGTAATTTCCTCGAAAATTGTTTACTGCTCCAAATTATATCAACGGATTTTTCGTCCCGAATTTTCATTACGAATTTCATCGGCCGAATGGGTAGATTCGGATTTTCCAACTTCGTGTTTATTTTAACGCCTTTTTGTTCAGTTCTTTTAAATATTTAAAAAAATATATAATTTTTATTGTAATTTGACACAAATATTGCCTATTTCATGTACTGACATCGACTGATGAGAGGACGTCGTCTGGGAATCATAAGGCAATAGTTAAAACGAATTTAAAGCTATGTGGACAGAACACGATGAAAGCTGTCCCAGTCTTGACCACTGTGTTACAGAAAAATAAGCGACATCTTACAGGGTGTTTTTTTAACGCGATCTGTGGACGGTGTAGAGGGTAGCGTCATCGATCGCTGTGCAGCAGTAATGTCAACTTTAAGACATGCAGTTTCGCTTTCCAAGAAACATCCTGTATAGTTCTGTTCAAGGTACACACTGACACAGGGAGGTAATAGTGTTTAGATTTGGCCACCTGTGTTGCTGGGACGATTGCCATCATTGGCCACTCTGTTGACGAATCTTAGAAAGTGTTTTTGTGTTCATTTAGATATGACCAAACTTTTATAAATTATGCACCTCGTTTAAAGAGATTTATTGCGCAGACAGTATATACAGGGTGTATAAGAATAAATTTTAAAATTGTTCCTTTAACTCATTTGAATAAATATTTACACTATGGTACCAGTGGAATTGAATAATATGTATATAAATACTGATGCAAATAACGGCAGTGATAAATTATGAACAGAAAAAAAACTGCGACTTCCGGTAAGCTAATTAAAGCAGTATATGCTTCGTACGTTTATGTTCATATTTTCTGTGCAAGTTAGTCAGGTCGGCTAGAGTATAATTCCCCAATTGTTGGATTAGGGGGTTGGGGTGTGAGGGGCAATGGGCGGAAAATTTGTCAGTAAGGCGGTGGTTGAGAACGGGGATGGGCTGGATGTTTAGATAGTTGTGGAGTTGGGAAGTGGGGTACGTCTGGGATGGTTACAGGTGACTTGGAGACATTATGCACATGTGTAACGTTAACGTGTTTACGTTTGAGGCTGTGGTTCTGTACGTAGTTTAGGTTTTGTGCGTTGGCCACACAAAGAAATGCATATTTTTGTCCCAGCCTCTACAAACATAAATCGCTCAAGCTATTCGTCCTATATGTGTATGGCGACCTGCTAATTGTCCTTTGTATTGTTTATTTGCGTTAGATATATCTGTAGTTGCCATTTAAATTAATGGCTTCTCTTCTTTTAATTCTGTTTACAATAGGTCTGTTCTGTTTTTCTATGTTGATTGGGCAGAACAATTTGTATTCCCTTCATATCCGTTGGTGCGACATAAAGAATGCGGATCTTTTCGCTTTGTAACAAACAAAATAACGAACTTCAAAACATCTAACACTTTAACGAAAGAAATATAACGCAATTTTTAAGTATGAAGTTGTCTTACATTAAAAAGTGGGACATCTTAACATTATTTTCTTTAACTTGGTCGTCTTCTTATATTGACCGGTTTTGGGTTGAGGTACGGTTGACCAACATATGCACACGCATCGCAATATATTCTTCCCTCCTTGTAATCAAAATGGATGTATTGACTTCCTTCATATTCTGTTCCTGTGTTTGGCAGATGCGTGACGTCACATGCTGATGCTTAGTGACGGTTGCTGTAAATATGATGATCTTGCTGGCGGAAGGCATACATACTGTACGTAATTACTTTACATTACGTAATTACACACGTACAAGCGTTGCATACATTACATACATATTTCGCATACATAAAATACGAGTACATACCTTGCATACACTATGTGCTCTGTCAGCACTCGCATTTACGTACTGCCGTCCATATCGCTTCGGTAGACCGGTACCGCAGTCTGAGGATACTACACCATACCGTGGCCCAGGCGGTTGGATATTCCCCGGCTTGTCACCAATGATCCCCTGGTTTCATCCTTACTCTTTGCGTCTGAGACAAATTTTGGAAAAAGTGGTACTGAGACAGACTCTTCTAGGAGTATTTTTTTTCGTTTTAATATCTGTACCTTTCAACTTTCATTATTTTGTACAATGACCAACCGATGCACAAATAATTGACAAACTATCACACTGCTCCTACATTTTTCGACACTATCGTGTCATCCTCAAGGAGCTCGTAGTTAGTACCTTGCCAAGTTACACAAGTATGTCAAATGCAGCTGTTGGTACTACAATTTAAAATTAAGATATTTCACATAGGTTTTATTCTGCTGAAATCTCCGTGTTTAAAATCTTTAAAATATTAAAATTGTCCTATTTGTAATGAAATGGGTTTAAATCATTTTGTTTAATTCTCATGAAGTCCGTCTGTGTGGTGGCTGTATATACAGTCTGTAATACATATGGACTTTATTAATGGATGTATAGACTTTATATCGCGGAGATAATTATAGCAACAAATTATTTTAGCCCATTTTATTATAAATAGGACAATTTTAATATTTTAAAGATTTTAAATATTGAGATTTCAACAGCATAAAACCTATATGAAATATCTTAATTTTAAATTTTACTACCAAAAACTGCATTTGACATACTTGTGTGACTTGGAAAGGTTCTAAATACGAGCTCCCTGAGATGACACGATAGTGTCGACACACGTAGGAGCAGTGTGATAATCTGTCAATTAATTGTGCATCGGTTGGTCATTGTACAAAATAAAAAAATCTCCGAGTACTTCGAGCTTCCCGGTTCAGTGTCTCATCAACATTGTTCCCTGCTCATTCAGTCGTCTATCACCGACGCAAAACAATCTCTGCACTCAACAGCGTCGTTACGTGACGCACTTAGTCGAGTTTGATCCGTGCTCAATACGCTTGTGTTTGGTGGTGAACGGGGTCGCACTGGGAATGTTCTCTCCCCCCAGTACCTCGGAAATCCCCTGCCAGTTATCATTCCAAAAGTGGCCGCAGTACATACGGCCCTAGATACAGTTCTGTTTAAAGTGTATAAAAATTGGCCATTCACTGCGATTGAATTCTTGATTCAGTACTATAAAGTTGTTTAGTAAAATTGTTGTTATTATAGGCTACGGAATATCAATTTCCAAGTTCATGTCTGTCCGTAAGGTTTGCCACTTTCTTTTGCTGGAGATGGAGTAGTATGTGCTTATGATATTTTGTGAATCAGATTCAAAAAACTCATAACTGCATAAAGTTATGTATTCTGCTAACGGATTAGCTCTAATGTAGGTGTGCCTAAATATGTATTTAATTATTTATTTATTTATTTATTTATTTTGTCATTTCATTTCCACCATTTCATATAAACTGTAAGCAGATTGAAAAAATAATATTTTCTGTTGAGATATTTTTTAGATTTTTTTGAATTCGTTGTTCGTAAAAAAATTCTTAGTCATTCACTGTGAACTGCAAGCAGTATATAAAAAATCTAGTGTGTTGTAAGTACAAGCATGAGATTTTTCGAAAAATGAAGCGCTATGCCTAGATATTTTGCTTCAACACTGATCATGTTCTTTTAAGTTATAGACGAAACAAAATTAAAATGAGCAAATTTATTTTTCATCAGTACACAGGAGGCATTTTTTACGTGTCAAATTATTTTTCGCTTTCAAAAGAAGAAAAAAACTAGAGTGACATATTTTGAATTGCTGCCAGTTAAATATCCAATACGCAGAACCCAGAATGTCGGATCATACTTTGATCAACTCTGCTGTAGGTGCAGATGCTCACAGTGACGCCACTGTGCGCCCTCAAAACCGGACCATCACGACGCAGGTCTGTAGATGTGACGCCGACCAGTTTGCGCACATATTGAGGGTAAAAACAGTGAGCGACGCGTCGCGAGCCGCTGTTACGTCGGAGACGCCGCTCGAGTGACGTCGTCGGACTGCCACTAAACTTTCAGGTAAGTGACGTAAACTGTGCCACTTGCGACTGCCAGTCTGAGCAAAGAGTGTTATTCTCAGGTCGAAACATCCTTTTGTGTTGAGTGAATAGACACACAAAACGATAGACCATAAGTCAGAACTAATTGTAGAAAATACCTTATTTTATTTCCTAAAACGTTCTACACGTTTCTACTTCTTCTTAAAGCCATTATGAGGCACGAGTTTCAGAAACTTAAGAGGTAAGCGTTTTGTAGCTATAAAAATCACTGGTTTTGTGAAAAACTGTCACTTTTAACTAGTAACGCTCCTGTGTATAAGCAACTTATGTCTCTTACACTTCTGATATTTGCGCCTGAAGATTTTTTCATGAGATAGTCGAAACGTGTAACTAGTATTAGACAATAAAATTACGCATCATCGAACACAGTAATTACTGATAGTCTGTTGTTGTGTCTGTCTAAACAGAATTATGTTTTTATTTTTTGAAGCGACATTGTTGCAACCGTAGATCGAATTCATAAAATCATTTGTTTTTTGTCTGAAAAGTCCATAAAACTTTATAGCAATTTTCAAAACAAAGGTAATAATTTTAAGAAGTATTATATAGCGAAAGATTCGATGGTTCCTTCTTTAAACTTACATGTTCGAGTATACAGAAAGTTTTCCATTGGTTAGTTTTTGGTTAAAAGAACGAATTTTCGTCAGCTAACGGAGACGTGGCGTTTCCGTAACCAAGAGGAAGTACTGGCATATGTTAATTCTGAAGCACGTATCAATTTTGTTGCACAATTCAGTTACATCTTAAGTTTCCACATTTGTATGTGGCGTTTGCTGTGCATTAAAATATGTTGAAGAATTCAGAAAAATTATAATCCTGAGACCGAAGAAGTTGGTTGGTATTAACGCCCTGGACTCGTATTGAGTAGATGCTGTTTTCGAGTCCTGACCGTGTCACCAGATACCCATACAGACGATGTGTGTGATTTCACCCTGTCCCTGCATGCACATGCGGCATTTTTACCCTGATGGCACCACTGACGTCCCTTAAATTCGAAACCTTCCCATTTATTAACAATCTTACAGCTTGTTAAAATAAGCCAACAAAAGTATTCGATGTGTAACTTTGTTTGGTTTAGTGATCGTTGTACCTTCGATTTCGTTTAAATATTTTGGTATCGTGTCTAAATATTTGTTTGGTATCTCTGAATTTTGTCAGTACCGCCTAGGTTAATATTTGCGTGAATATATTTTAGAGATTTGATTTTTCCACACGGACCCTTTGCGGCATTTTTTAAGAAAAAAACTTACTGACAGCTACGAGCATATAAAAAAAACTATCATCTTATAGGTAAAAATTTTTTCTTCAGTTTCAAATCTCTTTTAAATAATCAGTTTGTAATAAGTTAATTGTGCCCTCCGTTTTTTTATTCTATCTCCAATACATGAGCTGTTCTGACAAGTGTTAAATTTAAATATTTTTATTAATTTTTGAAGCTCAAAATTGATGTCCACGGTGACGAAATGGTAATTTGCCACTCAAATTTATAATAATGCCATTTCTTTATTCAACCTATCTAACCAGCTTTTCGTGCACTAGGAAGTAAACACATTCGATACCCAGTTTGCTCTACTACATGTTTCCGCACTCCCGGGGTGCCATCATCAGGGTTATCCGTAAGTTAACACAAGCAGTGCCTTCGAATTGCTTCAGAATGTACAGTAGAGACGCACATCAGAATTTCCGTTAAAAAACACATAACTTCGTAAAATGTTCAAAAGTGAAAAACAATAGATTGAAAGATTTGAGCTCCATTTACGCTGTGTCATGGGCACCACAATGTTCACCGGAAGGTCAATGGACGCCTAGAGGCCCACTTCGTACCCCAATATAGGTACAGTCCTGTAATGGGGCAAAGAATAGTGTAAGTTACAGGTCCTGCTTTGGATGTATTTGGGTATTCCGTCAGATATGTTAACCCTATTCCACAGTATCATTATTTTTTTACATTACATCGAATGCAGGACCTGTACTGTACTCTACTGTACTGTACTGTACTTTACTGTACCGTACTGTACTGTCCTATACTGTACTGTACTCTACTGTACTGTATTGTACTCTACTCTACTGTACTGTACTGTACTGTACTCTACTGTACTTTAATGTACTGTACTGTACTGTACTTTACTGTACCGTACTGTACTGTCCTATACTGTACTGTACTCTACTGTACTGTACTGTACTGTACTGTACTGTACTGTACTGTACTCTACTCTACTGTACTGTACTGTACTGTACTCTACTGTACTTTAATGTACTGTACTGTACTGTACTGTACTGTACTGTACTGTACTCTACTGTACTGTACTGTTCTATACTGTACTGTACTCTACTGTACTGTACTATGCTGTACTGTACTGTACTCTACTGTACTGTACTGCACTATCCTATACTGTACTGTACTCTACTGTACTGTACTGTACTGTACTCTACTCTATTCTACTGTACTGTACTGTACTGTTCTGTACTATACTATACTGTACTGTACTGTACTGTACCGTACCCGTGTTGGGTTACGAGGTGGGCTTTTAGATGTCCCCTGACGTTCCGGTGAACATTGTGGGGCCCATGACACAGCGTAAAATGACCCCAAAATCTCTCAAATTATCGTTTTTAACATTTTCACGTTTTACGAGGTGATGTGTGATTTAACTAACACGCTGATATTCCCTTCTGTTTTACACATTTGACCAATTCAATGGTACTGCTTGTGTCAACATATGTTAATCCCTGCTGATGGCACTCCGAGAGTGCGGAAACATGTAGTAAAGCTGTGTATCGAATGTGTTTACTTCTCAGTGCATGAAAAGTTGGTTAGATGGGTTGAATTTTGCATCGTGAACGGTGCATAAAATATTAAGTCATTACTTTAATTAGGAAAAATTTACATGTAAAACTTCATCTCTGTTCTTAATGAACCATGTCATGAAAATTTATGGGGGAGTGGGACATTGTTCCACACGATCTAGTTATGGACTACGCGTGAAGTTGGGTGGTCAGTTGCACGATCTGGCTGTTTCAGAGAAGGGAAATATGTGTTCGGGTTTACATTAAACTGGAGACAGCCTTCGCTGCAGAACTAGTTTGGACGTGGTGGTTCTTTTTTAAATAAGTCATATAAGAAACTAAAATTTTGCCTGTTGTTCTGTATGGGTGTGAAACTTGGTCTGTCACACTGAGGGAGGAACATAAGTTGGGGGTGGTCTAGAACAGGGTACTGAGGACAATATTTGGGCCTAAGAGGGACGAGGTAATAGAGGAGTGGAGAAAACTAAATAATTAGGAGCTTTATGATCTGTACTCCTCACACAATATTGTTGGGGTGATAAAATAACGAATGAGGTGAACAGAGCATGTGAGAGGTATGGCGGAGAGAGAGGTGCATGCAGGGTTTTGGTGGGGAACCTGAGGGAAATAGACCTCTTGGGAGACCCAGGCGTAGGTGAGAGGATAATATTAAGATAGATCTTCCGAAAGTGGAATTTGGGGGCATGGACAGGATCGATCTAGCTCAGGATAGGAAGAGGTGGCGGGCACTTGTGAAAGCGGTAATCAACCTTCGGTTCCGTAAAATGCGGGGAATTTCTTGACTGGCTGATAACCGATTACCTTCTCAAGAAGAACTCTGCTCTGTGGAGTGAATAAGTAAGTGATATAAGAAAGAGTATCAAAACATTACCGTAAAACTGTTAATAATACATCATGCAGTAGGTTTAGAAATGTTCTCTAAACTCTTTTTTAAGCTGCGGGATTTGATGTTACCATCGCTGAGTACGAAGAGCGTATTACTGTGGAAGGTGATGATCTGTGATTTGTTAGATTCGTGTTTCTTGAACATGATAGCAACACATTAGTCAGAAACGTTGGCACCTCTCTAACAAGAAACACGTCCCAGAATAAATTATTATTCTTGCCCTATTTATACAGGAAAGTCCTACACTTCCGTTATCATGGCAACCAAAAATTAAAAACATAGACCTCGTCAGAGTGCGAGTGGTTTCATGCGATTTCAATGTACGTTGTAGTGATGTGACCATTGAATCTCCTTGTGTATGAGAGTATTTGTGTAGGCGTTATGTACTTGGCGAAGTTAATTGCTACCCTCGAGTCACGGAAAGAACACAGATTCCCCCACCCACCCACACAACCACCTAGCTGCTACTTCCTTATTTCGTCCCATCCCAAAGTTTCTCCCTTTTTCGCTCATGTACTCTCTCTGTCTCTGTCTTTGCCTTATCGAACATGCTGTTGGTGTTGGCTAAGGGAGGTGTGCAATGTATAATGTTAGGGGAGCAGGAGGCAGACTCGTGTTTATTCTTTTGCTGACCTGAGTATGGTTTCAGAAAAATCTCAGTGTCAGTTCTCTTCCAGTTCTACTCTGTACTTCTCACTCAGTCCTTCCAAACAGAAGCGATACCCCGCATAACTTTCCCGTCGTGTGCTTGCAACGGCAGTGTGAGGCTCTGTCCTTTGATAATGTGCACTCTCGTACCAGCCCCCGATTGTATATGAGTTTGCGGAGTTGGTTGAATCGTAACTGGCAAGGAAAAACCCGATGCATTGGAAAAGTAACCTGCTTCAGTGTTACTTTACACTTCAGAATGCCTTATGATCTTTCCTAGAATAAAACCCAAGCCCCGTGGAAGATACAACATGGCCGGAATTTCCTGTAAATAATGAGGAAGGATTACTGCTTCTTTATGGAATACCTATTGAAATTCTTTCTCCTTTGGTGTTATTGAATATTTTTGTGCATTTTGTTTGGCGTGAGGTTATTAGAAATTTAATAATTTCATAAACATATAAAAATAGTTTGCTTTTATTTTACGTACAGCAGATAAACTTTATGAAGTTTTGCTACTGTCCTGTTTATAACACTCTCTTTCCCCAAATATTATCAGCTGTGTAATCAACGGAACGGATGATAATATAATTTTGCCTGTTGAATTTGCTCCACGTGGGTTTGAAATTTGGTCTCTTGCACCTAAGGAAGGTAAGCGCTATGGCGGGTGTTTAGGAAGAGGGGATATTCGGATCAAAGTGGGATGAAGTGACAGAGGACTGGAGAAAATTGTGTAATGGGGCGCTATATTATTTGTATTTTTCTGTTACTGATAAGTGAGACATACAGCACTCATGGAGTGTACGATGACTGCATTCAAAAATGTAATAGAAAATTGTAAAGAGAAGAGAGCACCTATAAAACCTGTACTTAGAGGGTGGATAATATTAAATAATGATTTGAATATTAATCTCTATTAATCTGAGTTATTTCAGAAGGCATTAGGGGACTTTTGACTCCAAAATGAAGCGCCGTGTTCTATAAAATACCCGGATTTTTTTTACCGTATAAGAATCCCTAAAAGAACGATTTTCCGTGGAGTCAGGTACTACAAATTAAATTCCTCTTCATTTTCAACGCTTGCTTTGTCTTGAAAATTGAGGAAGGTGTAATTAACCTTGCCTTAGCGATGTTAGGAAAGGGGAGAGAGCTCATAAGACTAATGAACATGAAACTGGAGTTTCCTAATGACTCTGTCTCTCACACTGAACATGTTCGTGGAAAGAAAAGGGGTAATTGGCACAGGAGCGATTGACCTGTTAGAGGTCAGTCCTTGCACTAAATTACCCTTCTTTACCCCATGGTCTGTGACTGCTTACAATAAAATGAATGGGAATGGTTCACTGTGTTGAATGCTTGTGAAATTGGAACCCCGAATTTTCTGCAAGGAGGATATTGCGTCTGATCACCCAGGAGGCGCGCAGCTGGTAAGAAATCGTCGCGTTTTGCAAAACTTTCAAATTACATCCCCGTGCTCACAACAGCCGGTAGAATGTCTAAACGACCACGTAAATTTAACCCGAAATCCTGTTCCTGTATTATTTTAGGTTCGTTTGAATCTCCGTGAGGGACATATTGAATACTAACCCCCCCCCCTCTCCGGCCTTGTGCACAAAACAACACCGGAACCTCTGAACGATTCTCCAAGAAATTTCGAGCCTGGGAAATTTTAAGAAAAATGTTTAGAGGAATTTCATTTTGCATTACAACCGAACAACAAATACGGGCTCATTACATGAGGACATAAGGGCGTTTCTGCGCTCAATTCCAGCGTTTGCCGGACTACCCTTCATCCCAGCCCTAAGATCTTCTTTCCTTGTACACTGCTTATAAAAAAAATATGTATTTTATTTTGTAAAATGAGCGCCGGGTCTTTCCCGGGATTAAAGTGCGGCCGGGTCGTACTGCTGACCACTCACCCCCTTCAAGTGCCGCGGTCATGGAAGAGTAGAGCTATACCTCTACCCACCCTCTGGGCTACACCGGACCTGTAACGGGATCACTGTACTTTTTTATGTATTTTATTTATAAATTTTTTATATATCTTTGAATGGTTACACTATCCTGGAAATTGTGTGTTCTATACACTTTCGAGTGTTGTTATAATGGGATTCTGTAACCAGAACACTGAAAATCCTTGTGCTCCTAGGAAAGTGTGACGCAGGTAAAATATGGCTACCAAACTCACGAATAAGGCTGGTTCTTCCATCTTCAAATGTTTTACCATAAAGTGTAGTTGATACGTATGTACCAAACTACCCGGCGCCACCTCCCAGAAGACCTTAATTTGAATATACAGCGCCGTGCTAACCTGAAATGGCACGGTAAAATATTTCGCTAATTCGTATCTGTTCTTGATAGCTGGAGGCGTTACCTTGACGCAATTATGAAGCTTTTTCTGTCAAATTATTAACGAAATATCTAGAATTTGTCTCAGAAGGTGCGTACTGTACTGACACAAATTCATATTCCGGAATATGACGGAATTATTTAAAGAGTGTAACTGTACATTCCTGTGCCACTATAGCGACCTGACGTGACTACAATCATAGGTTATTCTAATTAGAAGCGTCGCTTAACTATTAATGGGCGAGACAGGGAAAATGGAGTTGAAATTACGAAATTGTTGCAAGGTGAATGTACTGTAGCACTGAAATATAAATGACGTGACACTCAGTACATGTAATAGGACCAGAGGTAAATGTAGAAGCAGGAGTACTTCCCTTAATCTCGGGTATTCTTTTTAGACCAAAATTTGACATTCGTGTCCCATTCTTCAGAAGTCTTCACACAGCAAAAGCGGTAGATATTGGCATATTTTATTACATATACCCGTACATTAGAACTCCATTTATCCGGATTAATTGGGACGACGAGCCATCCATCATACAGAAAATACGGAAAATTTTATTTTTCTTTGAAAATAGACTCCATTGGCAGTTTGAAGTTCGGCTGTTACTATTTACAGTATGTACCTGCGTTTAAACCTTTCGATCCTAACACTGTACTTTACTTGATCCGATAACCGGTAATTTCACGGCAAGTTTGTTTTGTAGAATTCTCGTCAAATTTGCCTGAAGGACCAAGTCGATCCGGATAATTGGCGATCCGGATAAACAGCTTCCGGTTAAATGGAATTCTAAAGTATTTTCATAACAGCCGTACTTAGGTAAGCATTAAATTGGTCTGTGTACTTAGTTAAGCACAACCCTATGAAGCTCTGACTATAAGGACGTGAAATTATAAATTCACCAATTGCTAACCCCGACAATAGTTGGAGGAGAGTGGTCAGCTTCATCAGCTTCACGTTCTGGCCGCCTTAAACCCGGAGAAAGAGACATTTGTGTCCATGCACAGGGGAGGGGAGGGGGGTTTCTGTGGGTCCCAGAGCTGAAACAGACGCTGTGGGGAAAGGAATAATCTTTTGAATCTAACGGGAAACTAATTCCTATAGCACGATTACGCAGGCCAGTGTAGTCAGCATACTCAATAAGCTGTCGCGAATCCAATAATTAAATATGTTTTTATTATAGTACCTATCGCCAATTTTATCACCAACATCACCATTTCATAAGCAACACTGTCGCCATTGCGTCGGCCTATTCACTTCTGTTTGAAATTCTTACTTACGGATGAATCAGCAACTCGGTAACCAACAGTTCAATTTTTTATTTTTAAAGTTTGTCATCCCGATGTGTTTATCTATACACATAAAGTAAACGTATCATTCAAAGCACAACAGTTTTGTTACGTAAAATGCTATTTTAGGGCAACATGTTTCGACTCTTTCTGAGCCACCTTCAGGCCCTCTAACCTGTTAACCTTGGATATGTACTTTAAAGGCCCTGAAGATGACTCAGAAAGAGTCAAAACATGTAGCCCTAAAATAGCATTTTATGTAATAAAAGTGTTGTATTTTGACTGATACGTTGTACTTTATGTGTACAATAGTTCAACGTTTCTCTGCAAACGAGCTCCTATCTACCGACGGAGATATTGCTCAGTTAGAAGTGTTGTGTGTTTGTGTGTGTGTGTGTGTGTGTGTGTGTGTGTGATCGGGTCAGGGCTTAGAAAGAATTTCCAACAGCTTGTGCCACTTATATGTCAAAGTAATTCAAAAAAAATTATCCAGATTTATTAAACTTGACATTATGATAAGTAATCTGTGACTCTGGAAAAAAAAATGTTAATTTATCTTCATTTTAAGTCTGAAGAACCAAATTGTAAGTTTCTAATTTTTTGTTAAATAATTAATGAAATTTGGTAGGGAAATCTGAGTGTCTTATTGTTGTGTTTAAAAATAAGTTTTTGGAATGCCAGTGGTGTCTAACATAAAATTATTATGCAAGACATGTCCGTGTTTTGTAAAATACCGACTGTCCACGGACACATTCTGCTGCCATCTTCAAGTAACTGGTTTTCAGTACACTAACAAATATTCTGGACTGTGTATGGAAACCTTGGGCATTACTAACGAAGCTACCGATATAATAATAATAATCACAAAAGACAGCTTTACTTGGAACACCACACTTAATACGGAAAGTACTGCAGTGTGAAACTTGAAGCCTGAGCGGTGGGGATCACTGCTGGTTCAAGAGCAGTGCCAAGGAAGAAAAGTCTTGTGCCAGGAAACGAATACAAATAATAATAATAATGGTACTAGGGACGAGCGATATACCAGGAAAACATGAAGTCAAGGAACTACATAAAACGGCCATATTGGGCACTGCACGCTTATTTCGGAAAGTAATAACGTAAAAGTACAATAGATTTATAACTGAAACTAACGATATAAGCACCATGAATAGTAACAACAGAATAGCTGCAACACTGTATTCCCTAGGGACATAGCTTGTCACAGGAATGTAAGTATAAATACCCTGCATAAAGGAGATGATGATGATGATGATGATAATAATAATAATAATAATCATCGAAGAACACGTACAGCCAGTGATAATATAATTTTTCAAAGACCGGCTTTAAACCCTTCAAACGGCTGAGACTTTTGTTCCTCTCGACATTAAATAATAATATCCACATCTTGTTGGTGTGGGGCAGTGCAGTTTTTTTAATCTATGTGGCGGGTTTTTGGAGCAATCTGGTGCCTCGATATTATGCTTGTTGGGTCCTTCCCTGAAGATGAAAGCTGAGGGGTTAAATTCACGTCCCCCCCTGGTTTGGAGTACAAATTTACCTACCCCTTTGTCTCACGTCACGTGGTTTCCGTATTCCACGCACAGAAAAATATACAAGACTATAATCTGAAGACTTCCTTAGGAACGAGCACACTGGTGTGTCGGTAAAACTGTAAGCACACTGGTGTGTCGGTAAAACTGTAAGCACACTGGTGTGTCGGTAAAACTGTAAGCACACTGGTGTGTCGGTAAAAATGTAAGCACACTGGTGTGTCGGTAAAAATGTAAGC
>Ga0123352_10008256_pt1 | contig 16203 bp, 10 predicted proteins | sample TergutLab28metaG_FD_89700 | JGI IMG/M metagenome (GOLD analysis project Ga0123352, IMG submission 89700) | Labiotermes labralis P1 segment gut microbial communities from Petit-Saut dam, French Guiana - Lab288 P1 | ecosystem: Host-associated > Arthropoda: Insects > Digestive system > Gut ... | reverse complement strand
TTACTATAAGTTAAATTATAAACTATAAGTTATTATGTATCATGTAGCATAACTTGCTCATATTATTTGTGTTACAATTAGCCTGTAAGATGTTGTTGTGACAAATGTTTTGCACACTTCTGTATTCTTTTATGTATGAGTATGTATGACTTTGACTAGTTCCATATCTGAAAAGATCTGACGGAAGGCAAATAAATAAATCAATCAATCAATAATATCTTAATAATTTTTATATAACCTGTGAACCAACAACCAATTGAGATATCTGAAGTTGTAAGAACCATGTACCTACATGGCACAGGTTTTTCTGGGAAAGGTTTAATTGCTGAGTTGGTCAATAAATTCTCCGCTATTGTGCTGCCTGTACTTTCAACACCATGTTAATAATGGGCCGATTCCTGAGCAAAGTGAATCCATCCCACATTCTCAAATACAATTACACTAAATTACAATTCAACAATGTCACCTGCTTTATGCATATTTCTTTCAAGTTGTGTCTTTGCATGGCTTCCCAACAAAAACAATGCTTCCATTTTCCATCTCCCTGTGTGTGTGATACATGTTTCACCCATCAAATAACCATTATATTATGTGATGAGTACAAATTATGAAACTCATTTTGTAGTTTTCTCCAGTGTCCTGTTACTTCACATTTTATAGTTCAACATTCTACTCAGCACTTGTAAAAAAAAAAGAAGCTTTCAGTCTGTACTCATCCCTCAGAGCAACAGACCTAGTTTCATATCTATAAGGATTGTGAGATGAGATTGCACTGCTACATAATATCATTTCTTGGTTTCTATATCTATATACTAAAAGCAGAAGTTGTGTTTGTCTATAAGAATACTGTTAAGGAAAAGTGTTACCGTCAGGTCTCAGTGATGACGCCCTCAGTCCTTTCTGATGACCAAATGCTGGGGTCACTGTTAGGTGACGAAGTGAATGCAGCATGTTGTTGGCATGGAGAGTAAACAGGTTATGAAACAGTTAGTATGGGCATCTAAACATTCACAGACTAAATTTATTATGGATATAAAATGTCAATTCTCTATTTCAAGGGTTACCAAACTACGGGTTTTAAAACTGCAGAGGGTATCTTATTTAAAAATGCTTTTCAACTGATAACATTGATGGTAATATGACTATATTACAAAGTAAACAAACTCAAATGAAGCAGCTGGGGACTGCTGTCCAAGATCTAATAGACAAGTAATAAAAGTAAAGTGTGTGAGCTGTATTTTCTATTTACTGGTAAACCACAAGCGGTATTTTCACTCACATATCCCAAATGTAATACTGTAAAATACCAACAGAGTACACTATTAAAAATGTATTTATTTGTTAAAGATCTTCAATAAATATGTTTTCAATAGTGTATTTTGTTGGAAATTTATAGTGCTATACTTGTGTACATGGTCACACTGTGCTACAAAAATGTTCCAGACATGTTTATGGTGTGATTTCAGGCTTATGTCATGGTGTAAATGAGATCATCACTCTTCTTGGATGTTGTGCAGCATAGATTGGTAACATTCCAGAAGAGTGAAGAGCTCGTGTTTATGGCTGTTTGGAAGATGGTGGTAGAGCATACTTTGGTATAACTATAACAGCACTTCTAAATTTCCCCTCTGAGCGCTAGTTACAACACTACTTAATGCAGACTACTGGTTTGGATGATGGTTAAGATACATACTAATGCTAATGTACAGTCACTCAGATAGTTAACATATCAAAAACTCTCAGTGCTGCAGAAGACTAATATAAAATTTTAAAGGAGATAACTTACAGCTGGAGATGGTCGCGGCAATGTACTATTACCGCTCTGTTTCACAAGAGGTCTCTGTGTTGAGTCTGTATGCTCTGGCACTGCAGGGTTGCGCTCTGTACTGTGATTTTATAAACAGAATAAATTACAATACAACTCTGAGTATTTTCTCAGAGTGAGTTTACTTCAAATTAAATCTGAGCTGTCTTCAAGTGCACCAGTTAAGGTGGTGTAATGATTAAACCTAGTGTGGAGGAAATGTTATCTAATCCATGAGAACAGTGCGCAGGAAATACTACTCAAGTTGAGAAAACAAATCACAGTCATACAAACACTATAGAAAGTGTGGAGGAAATGCCACTACATAACCCAAGAAGTTGATTTATAATGGGATAAATATTGCATGGGGGCAAGTGGTAGCGGAGATGGTTGAGGCAATGCACTACAAGCTGGAAGGTTGCGGGTTCGATTCGCGTTGGTGTCATTGGAATTTTTCATTGACATAATCCTTCTGGCGGCACTATGGCCCTCGGGTTGACTCAGTCTCTAACAGAAATGAGTACCAGGAATGTTTCCTGGGGAGTAAAGGCGGCCGGTGCATAGGGCTGACAACTTTACCACCTTTATGTGCCACCTGTCTTAAAATCTGGGAGGCTCAACCTCCTGGAACCCTCAGGGCCTGTCAAGGCCTGTAATGGGATTGCTTTTTTAGAAATACTGCATAAAGTATCTCATGATCTATACTGGTTGAAATATGTACACTGACTAGAAAGGCTGTCAATGCTTATAAAATGAGTTATGCCTTTCAGATCATCTAAGCTCATGCAAGTTCCATCCCCTAATGCTACACCACTATCCACCTTGATGACTAAGTAGATCAGCAGCTGATACCTGAGAAGTTAATGCACATTATAGAGATTACCTGCTGCTTCTGGATGTGGATCCACTCTTTTTGAATATGCCAGTAAGACGATCTTTCATGCCTCCCTTGTCTTCTGACACACTGATGTCTGATCCAGATCCACCCTGCATAGAAACATTAACTATCACACACTTTAGTTACTCAAATACAAGATAAATTATCATACTTATATTTTTATTTAAAAACAGGTTTAACAACTACATATGAGCCAAAGAATGATATACAATTCAATAATTCACACGTAATTTAATCATGCTTATTAGATTTCCGTTACTAATAAGGGTTCTACAGAACACAGTTTTGGACTCATTATCATGCTTATTTCCTCAGTAATAACACAAAAAATTTGCAATTCATAATTACCTGACTCATTCCTGTCGTGAAATCTACGACACCATCATCAATACTACGTGATTTTGTCAGTTTCTTCAGCTTGCCCAAAATACCCTTCTTTTTCTTTTTCCCCATTGACTGCAACACATCACTTTGAGATGAACCTCCAGAGAGGCGGCTGAAAGATTATCACTGTCAGTTCAGAATGTAATGTTGTGGATAAAATGACCTAAAATTAAACTACACAAAACAATAATTTTGTCTGTTGTATATGTGTGTGTGTGTGTGGTTGGGGGTATTTGAGAAATATGTGCTCAAGAAGATCTTTGAATGTCAGACAGTGCAGTATGAGAAAACTTACAGACCTGATTCTCATGGCTTATCTTCTACTATGAAATACTTTGTGATTCAGTCAACACAACTTTATTAGTAAACAAATTCCATCGTTTTGACCAAGCCAAAAAATATACTGGGTTTCTCAAGGGTTATATTTATCATTATAAAATATTAAAACCTAAGAATGCATAATAGCTACATAAGATTTTTATGTTGACTGTCTTCAAAATGCCCACCCTAAAGTCTCAATACACAATGTGATATAACTGTGTCATGAAAGTATAACTCACTCACGACTGCTGTCCACATGCAATGCAGAATCCAGACTCTAATGGAAAAATGCATCTTGTGTCTTCACTTTTGGAAATAGAACTAGCAACATGATGAAATGGTTCCTCATTTTAACCTTGTGGTGAAAATGTAGCCCAATCATTGCTTCCCTGATCAGTGGGTTTGGTGACAGTGATCCAAATTAGCCACCGAGGTCTCCAGATCTCAGCTCAGTAGTTGTTATCCATGCAGCCATGTGAATGATATGGTGTACCAGCAAAATGTGGAACCATATGAACCATTGCTGTATTGCATTTATATGCCACAACCCACATAAAGCACAATTCTCATGAATTGACACATGCTACATTCTCAGTTCACAAATGTTGCAGCTCGTGGACTGAGGGAATGGGTGGCAATTTTGAACGATTTGTGTGAATTCAGCAATAAAAATTTTATGTAAGCACATGATTACTTATTTTTCTTTTCTTAACTTTCCAGTAATAAATCTACAACCTTTGAGAATGGGCCATATATTTTTATGACTTGAACAGATGCCAGATGAGATGCATGTTTTTTTTTTGGTTAATATGATGTATTTCAACATTTATAACACATATGTTCTTGATAAAAATAGTCAGCATTGATGGACAAGACTACACTTGCTAATAATATTACCTGTTTTATATTCTCTTCCTCTATACAAGTATGTCTGCAGGTAAACATAAATGGCAAGTCAAATGGTATCTCATAAGCTAAATCCAATTCACAGCCCACCAAATGGTGACTGCTGTTGTGTAGGATACTCTGTTAATACTTTTTCTTTCTATTCCTTCTGGTTATCACATGGAAGATATAACAAATTCATCCAAAATTCTGCTCAAAAATCTTAAGGGAAAACATCATTTGGGAGACAATAGCATAGATAAGAGGATAATGCTAAAGTGGGTCTTTCAGAAATGAGGTGTGAGAATGTGGAATGGTTTCATTTGGCTCATGTTTCATTTCAATGGTGGGCTCTTGTGAACACGGTAATGAATACTTGGATTCTGTAAAGTTAAAGTTCTCCCTGTCCATGCCATGAAGGCATTAAGATGAGTAGAAGTATAGCGCCCACTCATATTTAACTCAGTATGAGATGGAACAAACTAGCAACTGACCTATCCAAACTAGATTCCCGCTTCTGGAGTGTGAAGAATCGGTTATCTGGAAATGCCTCCGCACCGGATTCCAATGACTGAAGACTTGACTGACTGCCTTCATTGTCTGACTCTCCCTTCCAGAAAGACTGATGAACAAAATGTAAGAGACAGTAAAAGGTTTTTAAAATAAAGATTTGAGAAAACAGTACAGAACAAGAGAATAAGCTATAATAGTAGTGTACAGAATACTCTCAATTAGGCAGAATAATGGAGGAAGAAGAAGAACATATAATCAAAAAATGTGAATTAAATAACTCAGCAGTGCACAAATCCTGGGAATCAGAATGCCATGGTGGGTAAATTTCATATGGTAGTGCCCAATATTTGTGGGACTGCAGTATGGAATTGGCTTCATGTCAGCTTCCTGGCACCTTGAACCAACTTACAATGGAGATGTATGCTGCACCATGTTTGTGCAAGTATGTAGGTCTCTCTCTCTCTCATGCACACATGTGCGTGCACACGCGCACGTGCGCGCGCACACACACACACACACACGCATGGATTTAATTTGATCTTTACTTTCCTCTCCTGGCTAATGAATGAATGAAGAGCCTCTTTGAAAGCACAAATGATTGTGAACAGTTCCTTTAAAAATATAAGTGGTCACAATTAAATTGAGAAATTAACCTGATGATATAAGGGTGGAAATATGTCTCTGATTTGCTTCTTGTCACACATGTCGAGGTATTGGGAAGTTGGTGGCGGAGTAGTAGTGGCCACCTTCTGCATCACATTCTTATATTTATTATAATTAATATACTTATATTGACATTCTTCATTGCATTTACAGTATAATCTTTGTCACTTAAGAGCTTAATGTGAAATTCTGACAACAATCATGTTGTCACTTTGCTCCCAGCCCATGAAATATTCTGAGGTTTTTAAACTAGTGATTGCGCAAAACTGGTTGCTAATGACTGCTGTATACATTAGAGAATGAAAATTTCTGAAAATAAGAAACCTATAAAGTATTTACACTAACTGAAAATCTTTAAGGATGAAACCATAATGCTACTGCTATAGTTACAATTAACATGGCACATGAAACCACAAAGTGTCACTGGATATTGACAGAAAAGTGGGTTATGTTACCCCTGTGCTTAAAAAAACATACTGCAATTACATAATGGGAAAGGGTAAGTGCCTCAACAGAAGATGTACTGCTTTACTCTCAACTATCTGGACAACACAGTTTGTGCACCAGCTGTTTTACTGACAGCCACCTTATTACACGTTTCTCATGTATTTCAGAATATCTGTACCTGATCCTGCCCACTTGTTTGTTCTAAGGACAGAGATTTGCGATACAGACTGCCCTTCTTCTGCAGGCCAGCAGTACTTCGAGCAAGAGGCTTGGACTGCAACGAGGAGTCTGGTGGGTTGTCAGATTCCGTGGAAGCAGCTCTAAGAGACACAGTAAGAATACTGAATTAATTCTGTACTATCCTAAAGGTATAAGAATGTAACAAAAGCTTTTCCTCTTCACATTCAACTATATATTTATCACAATGATATTTCAGAGACTTGTGATTATGAATGATTGTTAACATAAATTATAAAATTCCAGTATAATGTAAATGCAGTTGTTTGCAAGCATATGTTTTAAGCTGTACCTTTAACTTAAATTTTACTTTATATTATAGTCTTTGATTAGCTGCCCAACAATAATGGTCCATTGCAAAATGTGATATTGCAGATGACTGTAAGAGTCATAACAGTTTGGTAGATACAAGGCAGCAAATCAGACCTACACTGGGAAAATTAATTGGGGAATACCCACTGACTACTCCATTAAATACAATATTTCACAATTAGACGAAGATGGGGATTTCAGGTTAGCTGAGGAACTGTTAGCTTCTCAAGAAGGAATCTGATCCATGCAATTAGTTACATTTTACAATTACATCACCAAAAAGCTTTAGTATTATTTTAAATACCAAACTGAATGTCCACCATGATGTTGGAATTCTAAGTGATTACATTAGCATCTTTAGAGATCAAGTGTCAACTTTCCATGTTTTCGGAGAAGTATGTACAATGCTGTCATCAAAGCACTGAACAGTTTACCATGAAGACTCACGAAGATTCACAAATCTGATGAATGCAAAGGTTCAACTTAAAGCAGAATTAAGATGATACTTAAATACACATCCTTATATTCTGCTGATAAACTTTACATGTTCAAAAATGATTCCTAAACTTTTTATCAACTGCATATAATGAATTTGTTGTAACATTTGAATTCTATATGTGAAATACTTAAAATATATTTCTGTTATATATTTTGTATTGTCAGTCTGACTAAATTTTGGATCCACAAAATGTATAACGTATGTACATGTACGTAAGCATGCAAAAACTTATCTGTAACACTATCACACAATTTTGACTAATAACATCAGCCTCAGAAATTCAGTGTTATCACTGATTCCAACCTATATACAAGCATCAAATGTCAACTGCCTTGACTTCCTTCTGCCACAGACACTCAGGACTGTATAGGAACTTTAGAGTCTCACTGTATGCTGCTTACATGTATAATATCCATGGGTACAAAGAAACTGTACAACACGGTAAAATGAAGTGCACCCTATTGTGGTTACCCACATCCTTAAACAGGTGATAACACAAAGTATTTGTTTTGTGTTTATACAGACCTTCTCAATCCTAATGCTCTCTTGGCTCGTTCTCTATCCCGTTCTTCTTCACTGAGCCTCTGGAAATGCCGTAGCTCTTCTGTAACTTCAGACAGCCTTTGAACAGTTGACTGTAGCTGAATTTTTCGGTCTACTGAAGATTCTGAAATAAAAAGCCAGTACATAAGGTAAACCTCATATATTTCGAGAACTAAGGCAAAGCAAGACTTTCAGCACAAAAACAACTCATTTAAGAGTTAATTATAAAGGCACAAAATAGGAATTTATGCCTAATGCTTTCTTTACCTTTCTGGAAATCCTTCCGTTGTAACTGTGGAGAGGATTCTCTTGATGATTCTCGAGACTTTGGACCCTGAAAAAAATAGTTTTAATAACTCGTAAGTCACAGAAATTGATGTATATGATTCTGCCAATAATGATAAAAAACTGTAACTTAAAATACAGATCACTTATACACAATTTGTATAACACATTTTTCAACACGGGTCAATTTTAAATGCAGTATGGCACATTATCAGGTTGCATAAATGCACACATGTGCACATATGGGGGAGAGAGAGAGGAAAAAAAGAGGGCGTGCATGCACACACACACACGCGCGCACACACACACACACACACACACACACACATATGCAGAACCACTCAGAGTTAGAATACTGAATTAAAATAATATGAATATCAATTTTTCAGCACAAGTTATTCTCTAATTTATATAAAAATATTATTTTATACATTAATTTTATTGTGTTACAGTAGAAAATGAGCCCATGTAATGCAGTATTGCATATTACTAGGAGAACACTCTGATATATAAATTAACCGTTCTGTGCCAGAATTAAATGCCTGGGGTAATACGAGAGTGACAGGAAATTAAATGGCTGTACAATGTGCTGAACCCTTAACGCAATAGGGTGAAGTTGTGAAATAATAAACTATGTAATGATTAAAAACATACATACTTTTTAGATGTTGTACAATATGTATGTTGAGCATTTTTATCCCACATTTCCCTATTCCAGAATGTGTCAAAGAACATAATTTACACTGCAGTGGTATTCAGTGGAGGTCATGATTTACACAAACAAGAGTTACGTTCTGAAGATGTAAAACAGACTATATAAAACATTGTATGTTAAGGTGCCAGTACCTTTCCCCACACTAAACATAAATTAACTCTAATACTAAATTTCAGTTCAATACCTTTAGTCTCTTGGGCGCGACTGGTACTGGCTGGGATGATGATGAAGTTGATGATAAATCTGGTTTTGAATTCTGAAGGAATAATTCGGGTGCTAGGCGCATTAGTTCATCCACCTGGAATGTAATATCTACCAGTGAACCTGACTTGTAACTATTATAAACTTCTAAACTTACAAGGGGAAGGAACATTCCCTTTATGCCCAGCACCTGCGGAGAGATAGAATTTACAAGCACAGAAACCATTTTTCTCAAATATATTGTTAAAAGTGAAAGCTTATTCATTTGGTTTGACTTGTAGATTGTCTGTTTTAAATCAAATTGTCTGCATGTTATGATGAAAAGTATGCCAAAAATAAATATGTGCTGGCACTGTTTTAAAAGAATGGAAACTCATTTTGGCTTACAACTGGTATTCATGATATAACTACAAGAACAATGTTCTCATGCTGAAGTAACAAAAAATAATAGAAATGATTATATTTATGTATAAAAGATACATAACTGACACTAACCAGACTGGAGTAGTATCATATAATCCCATATACTTACAAGTAAAAGGACACAATTAAAACAAGTTACCTGCTCCAGTAATATGTTGATTCTCCTCTCTTCATCTTGTTCAGCTCGTCTCTTGCCTGTTGCCATCTGTCTAAGTTCTTCACGTTCCCTCTCATAACGCTCCTTCTCTCGACGCAACTTTTCATTGGTTGTTCGCAGCTTTGCATGAGCATCACGAAGCTCCAGCAGGTCACACTGGAACTGTAACAGTATGGAATACATTACAATAATTTTCTATGGAAAAGTACTCGTTATTAAGTTCTGTTCATCTCAAAAACAATTCCTTGTCCCTAGCACACCTCAAATAGTATGCTATACAAACATAAGTTTTCCCTCTGTGTAAATAAGGACCATGTATCACATAACTTTGGTCATTCTTGACTTCAGCAATAGATGGAGGTGAGTGGTCAGATTCAAGCCCTGGCTACTGTACCCCTGGGAAAAGAGCTGCTACTAATCACTGGATAAGGATCTGGGTTGGCCCCAGAGTTAGTCTGGACACTGTGGTGAAGGGAAACAGTCTCTTGCTCCTACTGGGAATTTACATAAGATGTATCGCTTGTACAACATTCAGCCTAGTCACAATACCAACTAAGCTACTTGAGAAAGAATGTAAAACCGTGAAACTATTTTATGCAGATGTACTCTAATTTTCATGATAGTTGTGTTCCCAGAAAAGGATATGAACATAAAAATAAAGACTATGCCATTACAATACACTATTCTTATGTTTCTAACCCATTTAAGTATACTTAAGAATATTATGTTTAATACTGCTTTAGTCTGAAAAATATATACATGAGAATTTCAGTTGTTATATTTAGTGAGCATTCCAATCCATTATTTTGAATCTGCTTTATCAAACACGTCTGTAATTCGTAAGTTTTGCAAAATAAATCTGACAACCGTATGGGTACAATTCAGCAGTTCTTTATTTCCTGAACATTTTGTACAATTATACCCACCTTGAAGATGGCTATACAGAAAAACATAAAATGTCTCAAAGGTTTAACATTACGCTCACTGCATGAGTCAGCACATTCCTTGAAACACTGAAAAAGTAAACTGGCTTTTTAGAAAATTTTCTTCCTTTATTAAACATACGGATTCGCCATCTAGTTCAAAAAAGTGTTCCATTCAAACTTTACCACCTTTACACTGAATAAGTCAAGTCAAAGGCAACATTATTAAAACCTATTCAATTTTACCCTCTCATTTACAGCTTGGCCTCCTTTCAGATATTTCACATAATTATAGGCAGCATCATACAAATATTTCCTGATCTATCACAGTTGTTCCATGAATCTGAAAGTATGAGAATTACTGTGACACACTCTACGGTATTGTAAGTCTGACCTCTGTAACTTTCTTCTTGTTTTCTTCTTGTTCTTCTTCTGTTGACTTCTTGAGTTGGTCAAGGCGTCGTTTTGCTTCCAGCCGCTCCTTGTCTCTTTCTCGCTCCACCTGGTAACAAAAAATAAGGGTACTCAGTGTTCATAGAGCACTGCAACTGCCTGAACAGAAGATAACATTTTCAGATAGAGTAAACTAGGGATCCAAAAATTTTCCAAAAATCTAGAACCCACCTCTAAATTCTGAGCAGCAGAAGAGACACACACAACAAGTTCCATACTGAGAACACACAATTCTGGTGTAATCTGTGTACCTCACTGTTATTTGATGCTTTCTCCAGGGTTCATGAGAATTTATACACAGTTTTGTATGTAAGAAGGAAGAGTAGAGCTATACCTCTACCCACCCTCTGGGCCACACCGAGCCTGTAACAGGATCACTTTACCTTTTGTATGTAAGGAAAAAACTACTACAATTACACAGAAAATATTATGCACCATCAAAAAAAATGTTTGCACCCTGAAATTTTACACACCCCAGTTTAAATAATACATATGATGAGAGGTGATGCCTAAACTCTAGCCATACGGGGGACTTGACAAAGTGTGTTAGTGATCAAATCAGTATTATGTAGTGAAAGTTAACCCTGCTGAAGTCCCACACTAAAGAACAGCCATTCACAGTAAACAGACTTGAGTGGTAAGCTTGATGCTCTGGTCACTACACTCTGGAAAAGAACCCACAGCATCCCTGCACAGAAGGTTATGTAAACATCAGAGCTGGTCATGATGTGATAGTCAAGGAAATAATCCCACTTCTACTATTAATCGGGGACTGTGGTAGCACAGTGGTTAAGACACTGCGCTACAAATTGGAAGGTCGCTGGTTCGATCCCAGCTGGTGTTATTGGAATTTTTCATGGACATAAAATCCTTCTGATCGTACTATGGCCCTGGGGTCAACTCAGCTTCTAACAGAAATGAGTACAAGGAGCTTTTCCTGGGGGTAAAGGCGGCCGGTGCGTAAGGCTGACAACCTTACCATCATCCTGTGCCGTTGTCATGAAATCTGGGAACCTTAACTTCCTGGAATCCTCTGGACAACTCCAGGCCTGTAACAGGACTGCTTTACTTTTACTATTAATCAAAACCGTGCTGCCCAGCATGGTGTACTTTTTAAAAGTGTTTGGTTTAATGTATAGATGCTTCTTCTTCTGTCACAGTGCTTTTGCCTCTTTCTGGGCCATGGCTTCCCTGCTGCTGGGTTTTGGTGCAATTGAGTTTTTATGAGGTATGTCAGCTCCACACCCATTCTCCAACCTGGACAACCTAGGTATCCCTTTGTCCAACGCCCTGCTCAAAACCTGTCTGGCATTGGTGGCCATACCAGCAACTCAGCTCTTGCTGGCAGAGCTTTTAACTTCAGTGATGAATGAAAACATCCTCACCGGACTAAATATGCCTTCAACATGGGTGGGGGTTACCATTGAGAGAATATACATATGCAGTTCTTGTATATACTAACCTCAAACAATGTTTGACGGAGATCTCTGGCCAATGTAGACGTCTCCTGAAGAAGTCGATGTTGTTCTTCACGCTCCTTCTGCCATGCTAGTTCCATTCGTGTGCGCATCCCAGGAATCTTGGTACGTCCACTGCTTATGATACGATCCTCCTCAAGCTGTGACAATTGAAGAATGTAATGACTATTTCAACATGACACACATTACATATAGACATAGGCTATGTTACTTAACTAAGATTCGGTTAAGAACTGAGCTCTTCTGGGTTACCCCTGGATTAACCAGAAGAGCTCAGTTCTCATCTACTTCATGGTGGAAGCCTGAAATCATGCAAGATTCAGTTAGTCAGCCATTCTATAATCTGTGACTTTGCTATAAGAACACTGAGGGGACTAAGAACATACACAAGCCAGATGCAACACAATTAACTTTAGTACCAGCTAAACTAAGTCACTGATGCGAACCCATTCCAGTAAAAGATGGCAGCACAGTGTACACAAAGCTACATTTCCAGCCAACAGCACTGTGGTACAAGTGCCTAGAAGGGCACCTCAAGAGACATCTGATTTCTATACCATGTTACGAGATTGATGAATCCAGTCTAAACCTTCATACAAAGTTTCATTTAATATCTTTGTCCCATTTGTGCATCTCAAAAAATGTCTTCTCTTAGGATTTTCCAACCAAAATTCTGTATTCATTTGTCATCCCACCGTGATGCATGCTGCAGGTTCTACAAGCTGTCCTTGATTTAATCACTATAACAATAGGTGAAAAGAATTAATAAATTCTTTACTGTAGGTTTCTTAATCTCTGTCACTTCACATGTTTAGATCCAAACATTTTCTTGGCATTATACTCTCACACAATGATACTTTAAAAAAAATGGTGGGTGGGATACAATTACACTTATATACTTCAACTATCAGATTCTTAGATAGGGTATAGGAATATAAAAGTGCTTGCACACTAGTTAAAAGAAAGTGAGAGGAAAGAGGACACATATGCATGTGGATGCATAATAGAAACTTCAAAGAATCACATGAATGTAGCCAGCACACTGAGTAAAGTGGACAACCCATGTGATAGATCTGTCACTGTATGTAGAAGCAGCAAAATTACTGCAATCTGAAACAGCATACTTTCAATAAAAATAAGAAGTACTACCTCGTTGACATGTGACTGCAGCTCAGAAAGTTTCACCTCCCATGCAGATCGTTCTGAAATCAGTTCTGTCTTAAGTTTAGAGGCCTCAAGTCTAGCTTCTGAGAGTTCATCTTCCATACAGCTGACTTGCTGCTCCAAAGATTGTATCTTTGTTTGCGTTTCCTCTGCCTGGAAAGCATAAAATCATTCATGAGCTGGTAAGATACAAAATTCATAGTCGTACAAGGTGAGAGTACTAAAACCATTTGAATTTATTGTGGTGCATTTTAAGTTTCAAAAGAATTATGTCTCACAGGTTCAAACAATGTATATAACATAAAGTAATGCAGTTACAGCATTTTACCATACACAACAGGACATAACAGGACCAGATTTGAGCTTCTTAGTAGACATAAAACTTACCTGGCTCAGTGAATGAAAACATGTACAGAACTTGGTCTTCTTCCTGAAGAAATATGAAGTTATATTGAAGGAAAAATTTAGATTTGACTTCACAGAATAACAATATTGTTAGCTTGTACCTCATCAACATTGCTGCCAGAACTCCTGGACTCTCTGCCTGATGAGGCTTTCAAATCAGCAATAGTCCTTTGAGCACCCTCCAGCATATGCCTGAAAGTGTCACGCTCTCGTTTGAAGCGACTCACTTGACCCTGCAGACCCTGTATTTCCTCACTGATGACTGCAACTCGGCCATCATATCGCAACTTCAACTGTGCCAAGTCTGCCTTATGGGATTTTTCCTCTTCATAAAGTCTAAGAATACATAATAGACATGGAATTATTAGCAGTAATTAAACTGAAACTTTGAGACTGCATTGGCAAATTAAATATACCTAATTCATGGATGAATTAGTGATTGTTATGAGTCAGGTACTTTATGCATTTCTCCTCAGTCTCCCAAAGGAAATTTTGAAATAGTATCTTAAAATAGGCCATAAATTGTTGCTTATTCACAGTTCACATTCACCTTCTAAATAAACTTAATGATGCACAGGGTGTTTTTAAAATACACAGCACCACTTTAGAGGCATGTTCCAAGCACACAAATAATGAAGAATATCTATGTACACATGGGTCCTTGGATGCCTTGTCTATGAGTTTTGGCTCATTTTATTTTTGAAGTAGGAGAATGAAGAGTGAAGCATGAATCCATCCCCACAACAGTGTCTGTTTTCAAACTACTGGTTCCATTGCTAAGGATTACTGTTTTGGAAATAACAAATTATAAAAAAAATGCCACAATTGTTGTCCTTGTGCTACCACACACACTGTATGTCCGATAAAGGAGTGTCACCAGCACTCAAAAATTCTAGGAATGTAATAAATGAACTTGTATCCATCTTCTATCTTTGTTTTGCATCTGTTACATCATTAAGTGTTGTAGCATACATCATAGTTTTAAGAAAGACTTATGAATAAAAATCCAGCAGTCTTAAAGTTAGTGGATCTTCAGAACTCAGCAACTGGGCCACCTTGACCAGTGTATCATTCAGGATACTTGTCTATGTGCCCAGAATAACTGTGTGGGTGTAAGCCTTATACTTGCTGCAGGTGGTAATGATATGGGAGTTTCTCCTAGAGGACCCACCAAACAACTGAATGGGCGATGGCATTCTGCAGCTGCAATCCTTGTGCGATGGCTCCAGGAAATTTATCAGTGTCATTCAAGACTCTGTCTTCCACCTGTGGTATCCACACTGTCCTCTGTCTTATTCATTCTGATACAGCAAACACAATCATCCCTCCTTCCCTAATATTATAATTTTTTTTCTGTCTGAAATTCAGAAACTGCGCAATATATCCTAGTAAAGATGATATGCTGCAATTTTAATGCCACATGCATGGCCAAATATGCTGTAAACATCAGATATCTCTATGAACAGGTATTTGCCAGCTCTGTATAGCATAAAATGATGGGATCTGTGCAGCAACACTGTCACACCGTAAGGCACACTCAGCAACAGCATATTTAAGCATTACTGGGGATGGTCTTATGCAGGCAGTCTTACAATGCTGGCAAAGCCACCATATGCACTTAGTGCTTCTCACCTGAAATTAGTCACAATTAAAAAAAATGAAGCACCAAAGGATCCATGTTTATACAGACTTCTTTCATTTTTTTGAGAGCATGACCTGATAGTGGTGACATGTATTTCAGCAATGCACTGCAAAATATTTTTAGCTGAAAGACCTACAAAACAATATAGTGAAATCATTTGTTAAATTAACATTCTTTAGTTCATATTATTATTATTATTATTATTGATGTCACAAAAACAAAGTGAAGTAATAAAAATAAATCCTTCAAAACGTTGGATAACTATTATAACAGTAAACATGGTCAATTATCCAAGAAAATTTGAATTTTCAAAAGCTGAATTCTTATGTCAATACTCAGAGAAAACATTCTGCACAAAATCCACAGTCTAAGTAGTAACTTAATTATATGCATACTTTAAATTTCTAATTGATCTGTTAACCTTTTCTGAACTACTGCTTAAAAGATTTTTTGTGGCAAAGTTGCATGAACAAAATGCAAACTAGTCTCACTTGTTCTTTATAGCCTGCAGTTCCCTATCCATGGCAGTGGTGTCAGCTGACATACTTCGATGGATCTTCACCACCTTGTCGAAATCCTCCAACTTTTTGCGTAAATCATCATTCTAGAAGAAAAATAAAACAGGTTTAAAATATTTGTAAATATTAATGACTTTTATGGCTGAGCAAAATGTTTAGAATTAAAACAGATAAAGGAACAGAGATGGAAGAGACAAAAGCTACATAATGAAGTATCTCAAGGCAGATAAGTTGATTAGCGCGCGCGCGCACACACACACACACGCACACACGCGCGCACGCGCGCGCACACACACACACACACGCGCGCACGCGCGCGCACGCGCGCGCGCA
>Ga0123352_10008253_pt1 | contig 16206 bp, 10 predicted proteins | sample TergutLab28metaG_FD_89700 | JGI IMG/M metagenome (GOLD analysis project Ga0123352, IMG submission 89700) | Labiotermes labralis P1 segment gut microbial communities from Petit-Saut dam, French Guiana - Lab288 P1 | ecosystem: Host-associated > Arthropoda: Insects > Digestive system > Gut ... | reverse complement strand
TTTGCGAAATACTTCGAGGACGCGGGGGCGGACGCGATTACGGTTCACGGACGGACGAGAGAGCAGTTTTACAGCGGATTTGCCGACCTTTCGGTGATTGCTGACGTAGTTCGCGCGGTTGGCGTTCCGATTATCGGAAACGGCGATGTGAAAAGCCTTGCGGACGCGGAAAATATGGTTGCGCAGACGGGTTGTTCGGGTGTTATGATTGGGCGGGGCGCGATGGGGAACCCGTGGATTTTCAGCGGTGAGATTCCAACGCTTGAAGAACGTTTATCCACGGCAAGGCGGCATATTGCGCTGATGGTGCAATACAAAGGCGAATATCGCGCAATTAAAGAGGCGCGGAAAGTTTTGGGCTGGTATTTCGCCGGAATCCACGGCGCGACAAAGCTTCGCCGTGAGGTGAATACAGTGGAAACACTCGACGATGTAGAAAAATTGTTGGAAAAAGTTTCGCAAAACACTTGATAATTTTACCAAAGTAAGATACAATAATGGGTGGAGCAGGCAAGCCTGCACCCACCCTGACGTTGCAATGCATGCAATCATTGCATTGTGTCGCGAGGGATTCAAGTTTCATGTATTCTAAAAAGGAGCGTGTATATAATGAATTTTAACAAAAAAACAGTTGAGAACATTGACGTGAAAGGTAAAAAGGTGCTTGTGCGTTGCGATTTTAATGTGCCGCTTGACGGCGAGAAAATCACGGACGAAACAAGACTTAAAGGCGCGTTGCCTACCATTAAATACTTGCTTGATAATAACGCGAAGGTGATTTTATGCTCGCATTTGGGGCGTCCGAAAGGCGAATTTAATCCGAAATTCAGCCTGAAACCTATTGCGGCTAGACTTTCTGAACTTCTTGGCGTGAACGTTGTGATGAGCTCTGACGTTATCGGCGACGACGCGAAGGCAAAAGCGGCGGCGCTTAACGAGGGTGAAGTAATACTCCTTGAAAACGTGCGTTTCCACGCCGAAGAAGAGAAAAACGACCCTGCTTTCGCTAAAGAATTGGCAAGCTTGGCGGAAATTTTCGTTAACGACGCATTCGGAACGGCGCATCGCGCGCACGCTTCAACTGCGGGAGTTGCGGACTATCTGCCTGCGGTTATGGGATATTTGATTAAAAAAGAGGTTGACTTTATGGGCGGCGCGGTTGCAAATCCCGAGCGACCTTTTGTTGCTATACTTGGCGGCGCGAAAGTGTCGGATAAAATTAAAGTTATCGAAAATTTACTTGATAAAGTTGATATTTTGATTATCGGCGGCGGCATGGCGTATACTTTCGCGAAAGCTATGGGCGGCGAGATTGGCAAGTCGATTTGCGAGAACGACAAACTTGATCTTGCGTTGGATATTTTGGCGAAAGCGGAGGCAAAAGGCGTAAAATTGATGTTGCCGTGCGATACTGTGGCGGCGGACGATTTCTCGAACGACGCGAATCGTAAAACGGTTCCGACTAAAGCGATTCCCGCGGATTATGAGGGTTTGGACATCGGGCCGGAAACGATCGCGGCATTTACGGCGGCGATTGCGGGCGCGAAAACCGTGCTTTGGAACGGACCTATGGGCGTGTTTGAAATGCCGAATTTTGCGGCGGGAACAAAAGCGATTGCGAAAGCGGTTTCCGAAGTTGTGGGAACTACCATTATCGGCGGCGGCGACAGCGTTGCGGCGGTTGAGCAAGCGGGATATGCGCCGAAGATGTCGCATATTTCTACCGGTGGCGGCGCGAGTTTGGAATTCCTTGAGGGGAAAGAGTTGCCGGGGATAGCGTGTTTGCAAGATAAATAGCGCCCTGCGGGCGCGGGCTGTCTTGCGCTGACAAGCGCATATGTGCGGCTGCTGCCGCAGAGGTTTGCGCCCTATGGGCGCAGGTTTTTAGGGCGTTGCCCTAAAAACCCACTTTTGCCGCCGCGGCGGTAGGCGTTGCGCGGGCGCGCGCTGCGCGACAAGGACCAGTCCTTGTCAATCCAGCAAGTTTTTGTGCGTCAAAAACTTGACTAAAACCGTCGCCCACCCCGCCGCGACCCACGCAAAAAGCGCGCGGGTACCCCGCTGGCGGAACCATGGGCGAAAGTTAGTGTAAACATAGCACCATACCCAAATAATATCTCGCGCTTTTAGGCGCGGTTCGGTCATTGATACGAGAGCGGCGGCACATCTCGCTAGTCTTTCTCGACTCGCTTACGCTCACTAGATAATTCGACTACAGCTTACAAAATGCGTAAGCTAAGTCTCATTTACCGCGAATGCGGCTCGCTAACCCAAATAGCGGCGCGTTTTTGATAGCGCGAAAGCGCGTTTGCGCCGCAAGGTTTTGTTAAAACTTTTTTAAAAGTTTTTCGTGGATTGACAAGGATTTCGACAAATCCTTGTCGTCCTGTGCTGACAAGCACAAATGCTACAGCGGCTTCGCTGAAAAATTGGATATTATCCAAAAGAATTAAGGAGATAAAACATGAGAACAAAAATTATCGCAGGAAACTGGAAAATGAACAATAATTGCGCCGAGGCGGTTGAATTGGTGAAAGAACTCAAAGCCAAAGTCGCGGACGCAAAATGTGAAGTAGTGATTTGTCCGAGTTTTACAAGCTTATGCTGTGTTGCGCCCGAAATTAAAGGAACAAACATCAAATTAGGCGCTCAAAACGTGCATTTCGCGCAAAACGGCGCGTTTACCGGCGAAATTTCGGCGGATATGCTAAAATCTATCGGCGTCCTGTACGCTATTATCGGACATTCCGAGCGGCGGCAATACTTCGGCGAAACCGACGAAACGGTTAACAAACGCACAATCGCCGCGCTTGGCGGCGGATTGATTCCTATCGTTTGCGTTGGCGAGCATTTGGAGCAGCGCGAGCAGGGAATTACCGAAAAAGTTGTTGTCGAGCAGACGAAACTTGCGTTTACGGGCATTTCGGCGGCTGACGCTGAAAAGGTTGTAATCGCATACGAGCCGGTTTGGGCGATTGGAACGGGAAAAACCGCGACAAGCGAGCAGGCGAACGAAGTTTGCGCGATTATTCGTAATACGATTAAAGCGCTTTACGGCGACGATGTTGCGGCGAAAATTCGTATCCAATACGGCGGCAGCATGAACGACGCAAACGCGGCGGAACTTCTTGGTATGAGCGACATTGACGGCGGCCTAATCGGCGGCGCGAGCTTGAAAGCGGACGCTTTCGCGGTTATCGTTAAAGCCGCGGGGTGACTCCCAAAAATATAAGCTTGCATAAGATTGTGTGCAATTTCGATTTTGGACTGACCGCCGCGTACAAGTGTACGCAAGGGAGGGGCGGTCAACTGTTGCCAAATCAAAGATTTGGACAGTTTTCACAGGGGCACCGTTCGCGAAATCAAAGATTTCGACGGAGTTCCCAAAGTCGGAAGTGCGCGCAATCTTATGCAAGCCCTAAGGTAGGGATATATATTGAAAAAACCATATTTATTACTAATAATGGACGGCTACGGCGTTAACCAACGCGACGAGGGGAACGCAATCCGTGCGGCAAAAACGCCTAATTTGGACAGGCTTTTCGAAACCTGCCCGAACACGGTGCTTCACGCAAGCGGCATGGACGTCGGGCTTCCAGAGGGGCAGATGGGGAATTCCGAGGTTGGGCATACCAATATCGGCGCGGGACGGATTGTTTATCAAGAGTTGACGCGGATTACAAAGGCAATTTCGGATGGAGATTTCTTCGAGAACGCCGTGCTTTTGGACGCGATCGAAAACTGCAAGAAAAACGATAAAGCGCTGCATCTTATGGGCTTGCTTTCCGATGGCGGCGTGCATAGTCATAATACGCACCTTTACGGATTGTTAGAACTTGCGAAGATGGCGGGACTTACAAAAGTTTACGTGCATTGTTTCCTTGACGGGCGGGATGTTCCGCCGTCGAGCGGCGCGGACTATGTTTCCGAGTTGGTCGAGAAAATGCGTGCTATGGGAATCGGAGAAATCGCCACCGTTATGGGACGCTATTACGCGATGGATCGTGACAATCGTTGGGATCGTGTGTCGAAAGCGTACGACGCGATGGCGCGCGGCGTTGGCGAGAAAAACACTTCCGCCGTTGCGGCGGTTGAGGTATCCTACAACGCGGAAGTCACCGACGAATTTGTTGTTCCGACGGTGATTACGAGGGACGATAAGCCGATTGCAACCGTGCAAAACGGCGACAGCGTGGTGTTTTTCAACTTCCGTCCCGACAGGGCGCGGGAAATCACCCGCGCGTTTGTGGACGCTGATTTTACCGGGTTCGAGCGGGATTATATCCCGACGTTTTTCGTGTGTATGACGCAGTATGACGCCGCAATGCCGAACGTGAAAGTGGCATTTTCGCCGCAAAGTTTGGCAAACACTTTCGGCGAATATATAAGTGAAAAAGGGCTTACACAGCTTAGGATTGCGGAGACCGAGAAATACGCGCACGTTACGTTTTTCTTCAACGGCGGCGTTGAGGCCGAGTTCACGGGCGAAGATCGCGCGCTTATTCCGTCGCCGCAGGTCGCGACGTATGATCTGAAGCCTGCAATGAGTGCGTTTGAGGTTGCGGACGAGGCTGTCGCGCGGATTAAGTCGGGCAAATATGACGTGATTGTGCTGAATTTCGCGAATTGCGATATGGTTGGGCATACGGGAATGTTTAACGCCGCGGTTCAAGCGGTTGAGGCGGTTGACGCTTGCGTTGGCAAGGTGATTGACGCGGTAAACGAGATGAACGGCGTCGCGCTTATCACGAGCGATCACGGAAACGCCGACCAAATGATTGATTATACGACAAAAGGCGCGTTTACGGCGCATACGACGAATGTTGTTCCGCTGATTCTGGTTGGAAGTGATAAAAAGTTGCGCGTCGGCAGACTTGCGGACTTGGCGCCGACAATGCTTGACTTAATGGGCTTTGAAGCGCCGGTGGAAATGACCGGCGAGAGTTTGGCGGAGTAAAGCTAAATTTGGGCAAAAAAATATGCTATAATGCTTCGGAAGTGATAGGGGTTGTTTCTCGGAAAGGAGCCTCTATGGAGTACATAATAGTTTTACTAATTATGTTATACTTACTAAAGGATTCTAAATAAGAAAAACCACCTCGGTTAAGGCGGCGTTTTCTACAATTTACTATTAAACTAGAGAACGACCGTGCAACCAATCGCTTCCGAAACATTGTAGCATATTACCCTAACTTTGTCAATACATTTACGAAAATTATTAAAATATCATATACAAGGCAACGAAAATTGCGTGAGATTTCGTCGAAACAAGGGGCGAAAAGCCGCAGGCGTATGGGGTATACGTTGAGGACTTTTCGTCCCCGCAGTTTCGGCGGAAGATTGCGTGATTTTCGTTGCCGAAAAGGAGAGAAAAACATGAAAGATTACATTCCAATAGAGAGCGTATTCGCGCGGGAGATTATGGATTCGCGCGGAAACCCGACCGTTGAGGTTGAAGTTATCGTTGACGGCGGAGTTATGGGCCGAGCGGCGGTACCGAGCGGCGCGTCAACAGGCGCGTTTGAAGCGGTTGAGCTTCGCGACGGCGACAAGTCGCGTTACATGGGTAAAGGCGTTGAAAAAGCGGTTGATCATGTCAACGGCGAAATCGCCGACGAACTGTTAGGCATGAACGTGCTTGACCAAGTTGCGATTGACAAATTGATGATTCAACTTGACGGAACGCCGAATAAAGCGCGTTTCGGCGCGAATGCTATTTTGGGCGTTTCTATGGCTTGCGCGAAAGCGGCGGCGGCAGCGTTGGGAGTTAGCTTGTACCAATATATCGGCGGCGTTAACGCGAAAACTTTGCCGGTTCCGATGATGAATATTATCAATGGCGGAAAGCACGCGGATAACTCTGTAAGCTGTCAAGAATTTATGATTATGCCGGTTGGCGCGAAGTCGTTTAAAGAAGCTTTGCAAAACTGCGCGCAAGTGTTCCATACGTTGAAAGACGTGTTGCACGACAAAGGGTACTCAACCGCTGTCGGCGACGAGGGCGGCTTCGCGCCGAACCTTAAATCTGACGAGGAAGCATTGCAAGTAATTATGGAAGCAATCGAGAAAGCCGGATTTAAGCCGAACACTGACTTCAAAATCGCGCTTGACCCTGCTTCTACCGAAATGTATGAAGAAGCGAAGAAAAAAGGCAAAGAAGGCTGCTACTATTTCTGGAAACAAGACATCATGAAAACGCGCGAAGAAATGGTTGACTTCTGGGCTGACTGGGCGGCGAGATATCCGATCATTTCAATTGAGGACGGCATGAGCGAAGACGATTGGGACGGCTGGAAGCTGCTTTACGACCGAATCGGCGACAAAGTTCAGCTTGTTGGCGACGACTTGTTTGTTACAAACACTGAGCGTTTGTCAAAAGGAATCGAGCTTGGCGTTGCGAACTCAATCCTAATCAAAGTAAACCAAATCGGAACGCTTACCGAAACTTTGGAAGCTATCCAAATGGCGAACAGAGCGGGTATGACCGCTGTAACGTCGCACAGAAGCGGCGAAACCGAAGATACTACAATCGCCGACATAGCGGTTGCGACGAATTCGGGGCAAATCAAAACCGGCGCGCCGTCGCGAACCGACCGCGTTGCGAAGTATAACCAACTTCTTAGAATTGAAGAAGAACTTGACGAAGTTGCTGAGTACCCCGGGCTTGCGGCATGGTTTAATTTGAGAAATAAGTAATAGTTAAATAAAAAAGAGCCGAAAGGCTCTTTTTTTATTCATATTATTTTCTAAACTTCCATAATAACAGGCAGAATCATCGGTTTTCTCTTCGTTTTCGCGAACAGGTAATTTCCAAGCGCGCTCTTCACCTGCATCTTAATCGAATTCCAATCGGCGGAATTTCTGTCATCGAAAGATTCAAGCGCATCAAGCACAATTTGCTTAATCTCGCCCATTAAATCCTCCGACTCGCGAACGTATACAAATCCGCGGGAAATTATATCAGGTCCCGAAATGATTTCGCCGCTTGATTTTTCCATTGTTACAACGACGACAATCAATCCGTCTTGCGCCAAATGTTTTCGGTCGCGCAAAACAATGTTTCCAACATCGCCGACGCCAAGCCCGTCAACAAGCACATATCCCGACGGAACCGAGCCGGTGATTTTACCTTCATTCTCCGAAAGCTCCAAAACTTTTCCGTTTTCCAAAACGAAGATGTTCTTTTTGTCAATTCCCATTTTCTCGCCGAGCTCTTTACACTTTTGAATGTGCCGAACTTCGCCGTGAACCGGAACAAAATATTTCGGTTTCGCAAGTCCGAGGATAATTTTAAGCTCCTCTTGACACGCGTGCCCCGAAACGTGAACCGCTTCAAGGGATTCGTAGATAACTTCCGCGCCCTTTTTAAACAGCTCGTTAATTACGTTTGAAATGGTTTTCTCATTGCCCGGAATCGGGCTTGACGAGAAGATTATAAGATCGTTATGATCGATGCTGACCTGCTTATGGTCGGAAGAAGCCATACGAGAGAGCGCCGCCATGGACTCGCCCTGACTTCCGGTTGTAACAATTACAAGCCGCTCTTTCGGGTAATTCCGTATTTCGTCAAGATCAATTAGAATGTTTTTCGGAACCCGCATATATCCGAGTTCCATAGCGGTGGTAAGCAAATTCACCATACTTCGCCCCGTCACCGCAACCTTGCGGTTAAACTTTTCCGCCGCGTCGATGATTTGCTGCACCCTATGTATGTTGGACGCGAAAGTCGCAACAACAATTCGTTTTTCACAGCCCTCGAATATCTTCTCAAACGCCGCGCCAACCGTACTTTCACTCATTGTATAGCCCGGTCGCTCAGCATTCGTGCTGTCCGCCATAAGCGCAAGCACGCCTTGGTTTCCAAGTTCGCCAATCCGCGCCAAGTCAATCATTTCGCCGTTAATAGGCGTGCAGTCGATTTTAAAGTCGCCTGTGTGAATAATCGTTCCCGCGGGCGTAGTGATTGCGACCATTACAGAGTCCGCGATACTGTGGTTCGAGCGTATAAATTCGAAGTGAAACTCGCCCAAGCGAAAACTTTCGCCCGGATTTTTAACGTGCAACTTGCTTTTGTCGAGCATTTTATGCTCTTTAAGCTTGTTCGTTACGATTCCAAGCGTCAATTTCGTGCCGTAGACGGGCACATTAAACTCCTTGAGCACATACGGAACAGAACCGACATGATCCTCATGTCCGTGCGTCAAAACAATCCCTTTGATTCGGTTTGCGTGCTTCTGAAGATACGTAATGTCGGGGATTACAAGGTCAATTCCGAACATTTCCTCATTCGGGAAAGCCACGCCGCAGTCGAGTAGGATAATATCGCTTCCATACTCGAACACAGTTAAATTTTTACCAATTTCATTCATTCCGCCAAGAGGAATGATTTTGATTTTCTTCGCCGGCTGAAGCAATCCTTTTTTCTGATTACCCGTGCTAATCATAGCATTATTTCCGCCGCTGCTCGCTTTTTTCTTTTTCGGCGCGCTTTGATTGTTAGCAGGCGCAGCCTGTTTTGTTTGCGCCGCGTTTTTCGGCGCGCGTTTTTTCGGGTTTTTGTTCCCGGTTTCGTTGCCATTTACGTTTTTGTCAATGGTTGTTTTGTTATTACCTAATTGCATTTTTACCTCCAATTTTTACAAGCGAAAAAGGCGCATTTTCTTTGTGCGCAACAAAAATTTACCCTTATATATTTGGGCATTTCTCGCATATTAAGTTAGTCCGCTCGATACTACATCGCTTATAGTATATCACACTTTTTAAAGTTTGGCAAGTCTTTTTATTCGAAAAGCAAAAATGTTTGCTTGCAAGGTCATTTTTGCGCTGACAGCCGATTGCATACCCCGCAGTTTGCTGCGGGCTGCGCCGCTAGGCGCGAGGGCGGGGCTTGCCCTGCCGTATGATACTCGTCATCTCATTTTCGAAAATATTGCAAAGTTCGGTTGAGGTTTCCATGTCCGGACCGTCCGCGATAATGCGGCAGGTGTTTTTATAATTATCAGGCAAAATCAGCGTCCAGCCGCCGTTTTTATAGATTTTTATCCCTTCCGAAATCTCCATTTTATCGTCTTTATATCGGCTGATAAGTTCCTTGATAACTTTGCCTTTGGCGGTGTCGGGCAGTCAATTTCCACTTCTTGCTTATAAAACCGCGGAATTTTCGCAACCATTTCGTCAAGCTCGATATTGTTTATATTCAGAAAATCTAAAATCTTCACCGCCGCGTAAAGCCCGTCATAGCAAAGCTTAAACTGCTCCATACACCCCGATTTAAGCATTTGATTCATAAATTCCGCGTCCGACGTTTTGGAATAGCTTACGCGCAGCCCCGCCGCCTGCGCCATTTCCACGATTTTCGACGACGTGTTTATGGGAAGAACCGTGCAACCCTTCTGCTTGCCCGCCGCCTGCATGTATACGCACAGCGCGAGATAGCCGTCAGGCGAGATGCGATTGCCGCGCTTGTCGTAAAGCGTAATCCGCTCGCCGTTTTCGGAAATATGCGCGGTAAAGCGCTTTTCGCCCAAGTCTTGCGAAACTTTTTTCTCGATTTCGGAAAATATCGACGCCATATGTTCCGACACCATTTCGGACTTTGTTTGAAGCTCGACATTGCGCATAAATTGCGGACTTTTTATGCCGTTTATCAAATCGCGTAGATAATAATATTTATAATTTTTGACTTCCATTAGATACTTGATATTCTCCGGCTCGCATCGCACAAAATCCTCTCGGATAAACGCGGTTTCAAGCTTGCGCTCCAACCCACGAGTGATATTCGCGCCGAAATGGTCGAGAAGCGCGATTACGAGGGTTTGCTTGTTGTCGGCTTTAGAAATGCTAAGGTGAATCCCGCCATCCAAGCCGTAAAATCGAATCGCGCTGCGGCTTATCGGAAGGGCTTGCTCGCCGAAATGATAGACTTGCACGCCCGACGAGAGCAGTCCCGCGACGACTGCGTTGGTGAGCATATCACCGGATGGGTGCGTTTCGAACGCGATGCCGACTTTTGTATTGTCAAGCCGTTGTTTGCCTGCGCCGCTTAGCATAATCGACCCAAACGCCGCGCCGAGCTTGCTTGCAAATTCGGGAGTTATATCGACATTGATCTCGCCGCAAACGCCCCGCTCGCAAAACAGCTTTTTCCCCGCAAGCTGCCCCCAAACCATATTGTCTTTCACCGTGATGTTATCATCAATATTTTTGTTCGCCCAAATTCGGATATTCGACGCGACGATTGCCGAATTTCCGATGTTTGTATTCTCGCCGATTATGGTGTTTTCCGAGACGATGGAATGTTCGCCGAGTGTGACGTTATTGCACAAAACCGCGCGGCGAACCTGTGCGCCGTAATTTGCGGTCACATTATCCCACAAAATTGCGTGTTCAAGAAAACTTTTCGATTTTACCGTGCAACCTTTCCCCACAACGCTGTACGGCGCAATCACCGCGCCGGGTTGAATATTCGCGCCGCTACAAATATACGCGGGCGGTTTGATAACCGCTTCAAGCGCGATTGTGACGCCGTCTTCGACGTAAACGCCGTTTTGCTCGGCCGCTTTAAGAGGCAAATTCGCCTTTTTATCGAATATGTCCGTGTGGCATTGGATATACGCTTCGGTGTCCCCAATGTCGCACCAATAGCCGCTTGCGGCATAGCCGTACATCGGCTCGCCCGTTTGCAGTAGCTTTGGGAACAAATCTTTACCGAAATCGTAAAACTCGCCCGGCGGGAACATTTGCAAGACTTTCGGGTTTAAAATATATATCCCGGTGTTCGCCATATCGCTTAGGATTTCGGAAAAGTCGGGCTTTTCTAAAAAACGTTCAATCCTGCCGTCCGAATCCGTCACAACCACACCGTAATCAAGCGGTTTTTCGACCTTTGACAAAACTAACGTCGCAACTGCGTTTTTCTTGCGGTGAAACTCAATCGCCGCCGTCAAATCGATATCGGTAACCGCGTCGCCGCTTATGACGATAAAATCGTCAGACAGGAATTCTTCGGCGTTTTTAACGCTTCCGGCAGTTCCAAGCGGCGATGTTTCGATAAAATATTCGATATTCACGCCGAAATCTTCGCCGTTTTTAAAATAATTGATAATTTCCTGCGGCATAAATTGCAATGTTACGCCGATTTCGGTGATGGAGTGCGCTTTTAGAAGATTGATAATATGCTCCATTGCGGGCGTTCCCATCACGTTTACCATCGGTTTCGGTTTGTTTATCGTAAGCGGCGCGAGCCGATTGCCAAATCCTCCCGCCATAATTATAGCACGCATATCGTAATCCCCTTTAATTATATAATTATTACTCATTTTTCACTAAAATTAGTAATTTTATACAATTAAAAAGGAACGCCGCTTGGACGTTCCCACAATCTATTCAATTCGTCGTCGGCAGAGTAATCAGCACCTCGGTAAACCGCCCATATTCGCTGTCTATTTTGATATTTCCTCCGTGGTTGGTGATAATTTCCTTGGCAATCGCGAGCCCAAGCCCCGTTCCGCCGCGCTCGCGGGAGCGATCTTTGTCAACCCGATAAAATCTGTCGAATATATGCGGCAAATCCGCCGCCGGAATTCCGATTCCGTTATCTCGTACTTTTATATAAAGCTCGCCGTATATTTTCCCGGCGAAAATTTCGATTGTGCCGCCGCCTTTTGTGTATTTCATGGCGTTCGAAATAAGGTTCGTAATCACTTGCTCCATTTTATCTCTGTCGGCGTAAATGCGGGACGGAAGCTCGGTCGTCGTCGAATATGTCAACGTTTGGTCGTTATTTTTCGTTTCGATTGAGAATTTGGTTTCGATTGATTTTAAAAGCTTGTCCGGCGAGAAATATGTGCGATTCCACACCACACGACGTGAGTCGTAACTTGAAATGTCAAGCAAATCCTTCACGATTCGCGTCATTCGGTCGGCCTCGTTTTCCATGATGCTCAAAAATTCCATCGCGGTGGTTCTATCGTCCAACGCGCCGTCTTGCAGCGTCTCGGTATAAGCTTTTATGGTCGCGAGCGGCGTGTTCAGCTCGTGCGACGCGTTCGCGACAAACTCGCGGCGCGTATTTTCAAGCGCGATTTGCTCGGTAATATCGCGGAACACGGCAATAACGCCCGCCGTCTTTTCGCTTCCCATTTTAAAGGACACAAACTTCGCGCCAATCAGCTTGTCATCAATTTTGATTTGCCGCTCGACGGTTCGCTCACGTTCTAAGTACAAAAACTCCGCCATACATATGTTGACGCCCAGTTTTTCGAACAATTCGTCAAACATCACGCCCGGATTCTCGTTAGGAATTTTCAGCATCTCTGCGGCGGTGTTGTTCATATGGATAACGTTTTGCAAGCTGTCAAACGCGATTACGCCGTCGGTGAGATTTTGAAGTATCATCTCAACCTTGTTCTTCTCGCTCGACATTTGCTCGACGGCATCTTTGATTATATCGTTTGCGCCATTATTAAGTTTGCGTTTTTTGAGAAATTTGAACATGGGTTGACATCCTTTTTTGCGCTTACAGCGCGGGGTTTGCCGCCAACGGCGGCGGGGTTTTAGGGCTTTGCCCTAAAATCCTTTTTGCCGCTGAGGCGGCGAGCTTATGTCCTGCCGGACGGGCGGCAAGGGCTCTGCCCTTACCAATCCCGGTCGCCTATGGACGCAAACGCCAGCGGTCAACCGTACCCAATCAAACTTCGCCAACAGACGGCTCGTTTTCTTGGACGGTTTTCACAGGGATGGCATTAGCCGAATCCCAAAAACGGATTCGGAAGCCACTCCCAAAGCGGCGATTTGCGCCAAAGCCGGCGACAATAAAAGCATTGGTTAGCGAGCCGCGTTCGCGGTAAATGAGACTTAGCTTGTATATTTTACAAGCTGTAGTCGCGGTAGACTTCAGCCAATCGAGCTGCGGTAAAAACCGCCTTGCTCTCTTGGGAAGTCCTCAAGCACGAACTGTTAGCAAAATCAAAGATTTTGACAGTTCAGCGAATTATCCAGCGAGCGTAAGCGAGTCGGGAAAGATTAGCGAGATAAAACGCCGCACTTCGTTCGAGAGCGACCCGCGTCTAAAAGCGCGAGATGTTATTTGGTTGTATGTGCTATGTTTGTAGTAACTTTCGCCCGTGGTTCCGCCTGCGGGGCACCCGCCCGACGCTTTTTGTCGGGGAGGGTCGCGGCGGGGAGGGCGACGGTTTTTGTCAAGTTTTTCCGCGCAAAAACTTGCTGGATTGTTAAGGACTGGTCCTTAACACGTCGCGCGCGTCCGCGCAACATCCCTACCCTGACAAGGGTAAATGCTATTTCGCCCTACTTATCGCTCGCATCAACCACGGGCGATGGATTTTCACCGCAGCCTTAGGGCATAATTCTTGGCAACAAAAACAGCTTATACAACCATTTTTGTCTACTAAAATCGGCAGTCTGTTTTCCAATTCCAACACTTTCGCCGGGCAAAGCCGCGCGCAATCGCCGCAACCGACACATTTTTGCGTGTCGAATTTCGGAATCGCTTTAAGCCGCCGCTTGAAAAAGCCGCGCATAAACTTCGGCAAAAAATTTATGAAATCAACGTTTATCGACTTCGCGCGTTTGAAATCCGCGATCACAAAATCGTCAATTTTGTCGCCCCAAAATTCTATATCGTCAAAACCCGAACAACACAAACCGCGCTCGATGCTGCGTTTAACGGTCGGAACTTCATTTTCTTTAAATCCGATAATATGCGAGGCGACCTTGTCCAAATGACACGCGCTGTCGGACGCGATTACTGCTCCGATTTTGCGCGGCGTGCCTGACGACGGTCCCGCACCCTCCATGCCGACAATGCCGTCCATAAAGGATAGAATCGGCTTCGCGGCAAGGCAAATATCAATCAGCGCATCGGCGAAGTTGTCAATCTCCGGCATATTTATGTGATATTCCGCCTTGATCAGCCCCGGAACCACGCCGAACATATTTTTCACCGCGCCGGTATACACCATCATTCCGTGGGTTTTCAGTTTCGAAACCGAAATAACCTTATCGACGTCGTTTAGCATATCGGTCACGGTCAAACTTTTCAAAAGAAGTCCGTCGGGGTTGTCTCGCCGAACCAAATTCGTGTTAAAATTCAGCGTCGCGCCTGTTTCGTTTGCAACCGCCTCAATTCCGCAGCCTTTGTAGACGCTGTTTAGCATCGTTCGATTAAACGGGCCGCCCGGACTGTCGCCGATGATTACCGTTGCGCCATATTCGCGCAAAACATTGCAAAGCGCGCGGGCAAACTCGGAATGAGTCGTCGCCGCGGCGTCTGGGTGCTTGCGCATAAGGAGATTAAGTTTTAACAAAACTTTATCTCCTTTATTTATGTATTTTTCGATTCCGCCGAGGTTATCGAAACTTTGCCGAACCGCCGCTTCGACATCGGTTGGATTATAGGTTTCGCAACGGATAAGAGATACTTTATTCTTCATTTTGGATGACATATTTTCTTATTTCCACTAATTTTTTTAATCCTGCCAACGATTCGACGGACGGATCTGTAAACATCAACGTGGAAACGCACATTTCTTCGAATTTCTTGCCAAATATCGTTTTTGGTCTTACCGGTGCGCATTTCGCGCCGCATTTTCCGCAGTAATTCGCGTGTTCCCAAGCGATTTCTTTGGTTTGCTCGTCAATCGCAAACCCCGCAGGCGCATTATAGTCGTCATCGTTAGACCAAAACGTCCACGGCCCCGGGCGCTCCGCGTCGCCGCTAACATATAAAACGCCGACATCTTTTTCTTTATAATCGACGTTCCAACAATTTCCTTCGCCGCCTTCAATCGTCATTTCGTTCGCTCGCAAAAACGCGGCAAAGTCCAACGCGTTCTTTTGCGAATCGCCGGTGAGAACTTCGTTGATTACATCTTCGATTCTTTTTTCAGCCATTGTTTTATCCTCCGTTCAGAATAGAATTTTTATAAAAACGTCTTATGATTCGTCGGTTGCGTTGTCTTCCGCAACTTCAACAATTTCAGTCACTTCCACGACTTCCGTAACTTCAATTTCGTCCGCGTCCTCTTCTTCCTCCTCAGGAACTTGCGCTACGCCGACAACTTTAACGCCCTCAGCCAACCTCATAAGCCGCACGCCTTTCGCGACACGTCCGATGGTATTGATACTGCTAACCGCCATACGGATAATAACGCCCTCGTTAGTGATAAGTAAAATATCCTCGCCGTCGGTCACAACTTTCATGCCGACAATGTTCCCGGTCGCGCTTGAAATTCGATACGTTTTCGTTCCCATGCCGCCGCGGCCCTGTATGCGGTATTGGCACAGTTCGGTACGCTTACCGTACCCGTTTTCGGTAACAATCAGCAGGTTCCGCTCGTCGTCTTCGCATTTTATAATGTTCATATCAACAACATAGTCGTCAACGCCCAAACGAATCGCGCGCACGCCGCGGGATACACGTCCAACCGCGCGGACATCGCTTTCGCTGAAACGAATCAGCTTGCCTTTGTATGTGCAGACAAATATATCGTTGGTTCCGTCGGTCAAGTTTACGGTGATTAGTTCGTCGTCCTCGTCCAAGCGAATCGCGTTCTTTCCGCCGCGGCGAGTAACTGCATACTCCAAAAGATCGGTTTTCTTGATAATCCCGTTTTTGGTGGACATGAGCAGGAAATTGCCTTCTTCAAATTGGCGCACGGGAATCATCGCCGAAATTTTCTCGCCCGCGTCAAGTTCGAGGAGGTTGACAATCGCCGTTCCTTTCGCTTGTCGTCCCGCTTCGGGAATTTGATAGCCTTTCAGCGTGTAAACCCGCCCTTTATTGGTGAAAAACAGGATATTCGCGTGGGTGGAGGATACAAACATGGTTTCAACGAAGTCTTCCTCTCGCGTTTGCAAGCCCGCAACCCCGCGCCCACCGCGCCTTTGCGAGCGGTAAGTGTCGGTGGTCAGCCGCTTGATATAACCGAAGTGGGTTAGAGTGATTACCATGTCTTCCTCTTCGATTAGGTCCTCAATATCAATCTCGTCGGCGACAGGCTCAATGCTTGTGCGGCGGTCGTCGCCGAATTTGTCGCGGATTGCCGCCAATTCTTCTTTGATAATTTCCAGAACCTTTTCCTCGCTTTCCAAAATGGAAGTAAGGTATTTTATAAGCTCCATAAGTTCGTCAAATTCTTTATCAATTTTTTCCCGCTCCAAACCTTGCAAGCGTGCGAGCCGCAT
>Ga0123352_10008252_pt1 | contig 16206 bp, 7 predicted proteins | sample TergutLab28metaG_FD_89700 | JGI IMG/M metagenome (GOLD analysis project Ga0123352, IMG submission 89700) | Labiotermes labralis P1 segment gut microbial communities from Petit-Saut dam, French Guiana - Lab288 P1 | ecosystem: Host-associated > Arthropoda: Insects > Digestive system > Gut ... | reverse complement strand
GCTGCGGTTACAGTTTTTAGTACTCCTGATGATGGGTGTTGTGACACCCGAAACATGTAGAGTGACTTTGCAGTAAATAAATATCTGAATACTGTTGCATCTGGTTGGATTTTTATTAACATTGAACATAACAAATACTCTAGGTGTTTACATGAAAACGCAAAGGGCGTTCTCTGTATTGTTGTGCTACATATGTCGCTGCCTACAAGAAACACACTTAGGGCGTCTTCGTGTCAAATGCCCGACGTTTTGTTTCTCCTATTGTCTTCGTCTAACCAACCGTCAATGCACCTATGTTACATATCACGTCACATTACTTTCCCATAAGCGTTTCGGCGCACGTCGGTGCCATATTTCAGGGTGTCTCTTATTTAACTATTTTCGGCCCCAAAAACTCGCTGTAAACACTTGTCCAAACGTGTTGGCAAAATGCGGTCTTGTCATTTACGCACTTTTTTTTACAGATTGCACGAAGACCACTGTGATGAATAATAGTTAAAAGCCATAGTCACATAACACTTCACTTTGATGTGGCTTTTCTAAAGTCCCTAGAACTTTGATGTGGTTTTTATGCTGATGGCTGAGTAATAATTAATAAAACACTAAAAAAAGCCATTAAAAACGTCCATGCTGTTTTTTAGTAACAGGTTATCATGTGGAATGCGGGCTGGGCAATGTCAGCTGTTCAGCATCCCAGATCGTGGAATATGCATCCGAAGCTGGATGTCGTCTGTTAAGGGCCTCATACACTCTAAGTTAAACTATGCAGTTTAATTGTGTAAAAAAAAAAAACTGCACGAAAAACTGAACTGAATGTCCTCTTGCACGTCACAGGTTTCCCAACAGGTCTCTCAGTTTTTTTTTTGGGGGGGGGGGTCAATTCTGTGTGTCTTCTTGAGATGATGCCAACGTGGTGTCTGCAGATAAACTGAGGAAACTGCGCAGTTTCGGCAGGCAATGGCGCAGGCCTCAGAATAGTCCTTTCCAGTCGTCTTTCACACAGAGAACTGCAAAGTTCACTCACTGCCTTGTTTTTATCCAGCATAGTCACACGCACATGAAGGCGTACAAGACTGACAAAAAAAACTGACAAACTCGATGGGAAACCTGTGCTGTGCCAGAGAACATTCATTTCAGTTTTTCGTGCAGTATTTTACACAGTTAAACTGCACAGTTTAACTTAGGGTGTATGGGGCCCTTAAAGCAGTCAGACACTATTTTATGGATGTGTGTGTGCACCGTATTAGCTCAGGTCAACGTCATGTACGATACAAATTATATTAAGATATTTTTTCCGACTTGAAACGAAGTTAGATTTTTCCCGACAGGTTTCCGTATAAATCTCGCCAATATCAAATTTCGCGAAAATCCGTCCAGTGTAAGCCGCGCTGTTATATGCGGGCAGACAGACGGATAGGCCATTAGGTGCTTTCGCGACGTAAGATTTGCAACACAGGTCCCTTATTTTATCCGACAAATATCATTTCCAAACTACTGCACGGTAAGCAAAACATCAAAACTTGCTACGGTGTTACCGACTGTACGACCCGTGCTGGATTTAGATCAGAACCGTCAAAGCTGTGTCTAGAAATGATATGGGCTGAACTAGTCTCATATTCAGTACTTGCGATAAAGATCGACTGGATCTTGAAGCTAAACGGTGAACTATCCGTCAAACAAAACGCAGCAAAGCGCATCGTTTCATCTGTGTACTCCATGGCGTGGTATTTAGGCATCAGGCAGCGTCCTGTGAGTGTCTACAGGGCAGGCAAAATGAAGACCGGCAGGAAATTGCGATAAAAGTGGCGTGTTATCTGCTGACGGATGATATTAATGGGCAGGAACTAGGACGGTTCTATTGTTTGTGTCAGACCGGCACTGCGTGTAACAGCGGCATAACTCCCGTTGTCTTGTTGCTAGGAAACCGACCAACAGCTGCCTCACAATGCAACGCTCCATCACTTGAACCAGCGCTCTTCCCATTTAGAAAACTACTGATCGATGTTACGAGACAAAATTTTTCGGGTATTTCCACTTAAATAATATTTTATTCCATTTTACTACGCCAGAAGGGGTAGATAATATTAATACAATCTACTGAAAATTATTCAGAGGCGCTAGGAATTGATTTTTACTGACAGCGTCATATTACAATTCACATATTTTAAATCCGTCAAAAATTCGAATCTAATTAAGGAGGGTGAATCAAGAGCGGTTTCGGAATTGATCGTGGCCTGTTTAAGGCTGAATCTTGGCTGTAAACCGCAGAAGTTCTCACTCGAATATATCACACTGTCTGGCCGCCTGACGAAATGAAAAACAGGGTTCAATTCCAGGTCATGTAATCAACACGACACGATGGAGCTCCAAACACAACTGTAACGTACCGTGAAGTGTGCCACAGGCCCATACCAGCTCTTATGTTACTACAAGATCAGTCTTTAGGCGTGATTTCAACTTTGACTCAACCTCTGGTTGAATTCACTGCCAGTTTAAAGATTTTTACCAACATGCGCAGGCTTGACGCTAGTTCGTTCAAACTGTAAGACTATTTAAGATATCACAAGGTCTTACAATGGTATATCACATTTTGAACCATTTACTTTATGAAATTTTTCCACTGTCCCATGTTTATACATTAAAACCACGGCGTTTTGGAGACAAGATCGATAGAGGTTCTCAGGCTAAATATCAGGTTACAAGCTATTCTCAATCTTCGAGCAACTCAAGGGTTGCCCAGAGGTTGCACATACCTTACTTGTGGCCTGAGGACGTGAATGCAGCCTCTCCCCGAAACTTAATTTATCTTTTCTTTCAATACTGGACGATGGACAAGTCCAAGTGGTTCCAAACTTAAGATTTTTTCATTCGGATATCGTAAAAAGAACACTGTCAAGGTTACGTCTACTGGGTGTGATATCATACAGGTAAGAAGGGCTACTAACATTTCGGAGAAATCTAATTTCTCTTCTTTCAGGAACAACATTTAACTTCTGGAGGCAGGAAACCTCTCCGCGACGTTGGCAACTAACTACATGAATCTAATCATTCATCGCTTTCAAAACCTCAAATTCGATACGAAACATGGTCGTTACTTTTAAGGCCCGCAGAAGATTAATCATTCTATGCAATATTTTTAGGGGAAAAATCCAAATACTGAAGCAAAACTTTTTGTAAACGTAAAATCCTTTTCCTTGGGCATTGAAACAAGTGCTGGACTCATTTCGTAACTTCTGAGTGACTATGAGGCTCAGATTTCTCCAATCGACTTTCGTCTGAGCTTAAAGATGAACTTGTCCGCTTCTTGCACTAATCTGACTTCATGACCATTGTAGTGTACGTTATTAGAGGCTGAATGGGGCGACTTCCCTGTTTATGGTTTTAAATATAATCCGCTTGTCTCTTCTTTCGCGCTCCCTTCATTAAAGTTTAAACGTTATGAATATCAGGGAGCAACAATATCAAACAAATGAAATATTGAAATTACGACAAGAATACTCGATACTGTGTGCTTCGAAAGCTCTTGTTATCAAGTCTACTTTCTGAGAGTCCCAAACAAAGATATTTTAACCTCCAGAGTTTTGTATATTTTAATCTTTACTTGTTAGTATTTCAAGCGGCAGGACTAAATGCCTAATTTGTTCCCTCTTCAACGCTGAGAAACAAAATGTTTGGCAATTTCCTCAGACCCATTTTATAGTTACTTTATTAGCCCTATTTAGTCGAAAAGATGCCATAGGTGTTATTAAGGATTTCACTATACTCCAAGTTCTCTTTCAAACAAATCATAGTTTAAAGGAAAAGAAATATTTTGTCCTAAAATTACGTAATATTCTTACCTGTGTCCACACTTGCGTGCATCTTAAGCTACACAGACACTTCTCGGTTTCTATGAAACTAATATAGGGCTGCAGGCAGAAGACCAAGTATGGGATCCTGCGGGGATTACGCAATTGAACAAGCCGGATGTAATTACGGTAAGCCTTTCTAACAGATGCAGTTCACACTCCGGCACACGAAACGAATTTAAAGGCAGAAGAGGAGAGAACATGAAAGTACGGCTCCTCTGATTGAGTTTGGAACGGTGGCAGGCAATCAACAGACTGTTGGATATACGTCTTCTGTATCACCGTTTCCTTAAACCAAGCGTAAAATAAGTGGCGTTACATAGACGATATAAAATAACAGTCTTGTACATTTTAATCTCCTAGTGTTTTTATGTCCCATGGTGAGACAGTAGGTTGAACTGCAGCCAACATTACCCTATTTTTGTCTGCTGTTAAATGTTGGGCGGAAATAACTGCAGAAAGAAATGCGCTGTGAAATAGCGAATATATGAATAATCACTTTACTCGTATTTTATATCTGTGATTGCATATGAAATCGTATGTGCTAAGAGGCAATTTCCTCACTGAAGATTTGTCTCTTCCCCGTACACGAATAAATAGTTGACCAAAATAATGACGGTACAAAACTACGAATGCTTATGATTAACTCACGCTGGACAGCATCGGAGGGAACTTAAGCATTGGACGAGCTGGCATACTTTCACTGAATACGTACACGGTTTAGGAATTAACAGGCACTGACTGTGGGAATTAACAGGCAGCGACTGTCAGAAATAACAGGCACTGACTGTGGGAATTAACAGGCACCGACTGTCAGAAATAACAGGCACTGACTGTGGGAATTAACAGGCACTGACTGTCGGAATTAACAGGCACTGACTGTCGGAATTAACAGACAGTGACTGTCGGAATTAACAGGCACTGACTGTGGGAATTAACGGGCACTGACTGTCGGAATTAACGGGCACTGACTGTGGGAATTAACAGGCATTGATTGTCGGAATTAACAGGCACTGACTGTGGGAATTAACAGGCAATGACTGTCGGAATTAACAGGCACTGACTATCGGAATTAACAGGCAATGAAAGTCGGAATTAACATGCAATGACTGTCGAAATTAACAGGCACTGACCATCGGAATTAATAGGGAATGACCGTGGGAATTAACAGGCAATGACTGTCGGAATTAACAGGCACTGACTGCCGCAATTAACAGGCACTGACCCTGGGAATTAACAGGCAGTGACTGTCGGAATTAACAGGCACTGACTATGGGAATTAACGGGCACTGACTGTCGGAATTTACAGTCACTGACTGTCGGAATTAACAGGCACTGACTGTCGGAATTAACGGGCATTGACTGTCGGAATTAACACGGAATGACTGTTGGAATTAACAGGCATTGACTGTCGCAATTAACAGGCACTGACTGTCGGAATTAACAGGCAATGAAAATCGCAATTAACAGGCACTGACTGTGAGAATTAACAGGCACTGACTGTCGGAATTAACAGGCACTGACTGTCGGAATTAACAGGCAGTGACTGTCGGAATTAACAGGAACTGACTGTGGGAATTAACAGACAGTGACTGTCGGAATTAACAGGCAGGAACTGTCGGAGTTAACAGGCACTGACTGTCGTAATTAACACGCAATGACTGTCGGAATTAACAGGCACTGACTGTCGGAATTAACAGACACTGACAGTCGGAATTAAAAGGGAATGACTGTCGGAATTAACAGGGAGTGACTGTCGGAATTAACAGGCACTGACTGTGGGAATTAACAGGCAATGAAAGTCGGAATTAACACACAATGACTGTCGGAATTAACAGTCACTGGCTGTCGCAATTAACAGGCACTGACTGTCGGAATTAACAGGCAATGACTGTCGGAATTAACAGGCACTGACTGTCGGAATTAACAGGCAATGACTGTCGGAATTAACAGGCACTGACTGTCGGAATTTACATGCACTGACTGTCGGAATTAGCACGCACTGACAGACTGACTTAGGTCACAAGCGGCTTTGATTTGCGAACAAACTTAGCATTTCGATAGATTAAGTTATTAACAGGTATTCAGTGACGAAGAACTAAAATGAGCAAAGACAAAGATTCAGGGTACCTAATATACGCAAAAACTGTTAATAAAAATTAGCTCAGTACTTTACAGTGCTTGGGACTATCCACCGATTAACTCCAGGTTGTCATAGTAGCAGCAGCACCTTCACAATGTGATGCATGTTATATTTACTTATCTCTATATTATGAAACAACTTATATTAAAATTTGTAGGCATCTTCAAGGTTTTGTCGGTATAGCTTAATTTTTTTTTTATAATCTACCGCCTCATTCATACAAAATAATTGTTTATTTGAAGATCCTATTCTCTAATTTCTAATTTCTAAACAATGCAGCAGCATATGTTCGACATCCAACTATCCTAGACATAACGAGCTTCTGCCTTCAACCGCTTTCTTTCTAATTCCTTTCAACTTCAACAATCCTGCTGGTAACTACGCTATTACACTTATGTTCACATGACTTACGGAAATTTAATGACTTCGAAATGATGGGTGCTCCACTTATCAAGCAAAATTACGATAAGTTTAGCAATGAGTCGTCGGTCGGCACCGGCAGGATGGGGAATTATTCTATTCGTGTTTCCCGAAAGGAATTTCCGAAAATCGTTGCACCCGTTATGGATCACTGAGCGACAGCAGGTTGTTACCATGTAATTCATAAAGAGAAAAATAATTTATATACGCCACCGACCGTTCCAGTGTGCGCTTAACCTTAGGTTGGCGTTTCTTTCACTCCACTGACGTAACAATAAGCCGCACGAAGAATGTCAAATCAAATCGCCGATAGAATCACATGTCTCTGATGTTAAGACAGTGGCAAAACGCACATGGGTCTCTACAGAGCATCCACCCCCACCCCCCAAGGCGCAATAGCCCCTAGTGGTCCATGGCCTATAACCCAACCCAGTTCATCAGTCGTTTTACATGTCCTAATCTCAGGGAATATAAGTGTTCTAAGTAGCAATATAGTAATTTCATAAATATCTGTACACCACAAAATATTCTTTGTATTATACCACCAGAATATTAAAATTTACAGACGTTTGCATGTATGGAAGCGCCGTTGAATATTTATGCACTATTAGATTAAGTGTAACTTAAACACGACTTATCAAATCCTGGGTAGAAAAACTATTCGCTTACGTTAAGATTTCAAACTCGCACAGTTTAAAATCCATCCCTCCTTAAATATTCTTACTCTTCCCAATTGGCTAATTGTTAAATTCCACTACTTCCTAATAGAATCAACAGTCAAAATATTAAATATTTTGTTTCTATTGGCTCACGCAACTCTGTTCCCATATCGTAACTAGCATAATCTCCTCCCGTCTTACTGGTCTTCCCTCTCTATCACTCTGTCACTCTCTCTTTCTTTCTAAGCTGCTATACAAATCCGTTACAATCGCCATTACACCCAAAACTAAAACTACTAATTTTAAACAAATCTATCCTACATATCAAAAGTATAACTTTAACACATCATAAAACTTTAAACTGACTATAATTCTTATAGCCTCCACATTATCAAGGTTTCAGGGTCACACTCAGACACATCACACTCTACAAGAATCCTCTGAACGAGGGATGTCCGACGCAGAGACTTCTACCTGACAACACACACCAATCACAAGACAGAGACATCCTTACCCTCGGCAGAATTCGAACCCGCAATCCCAGAAATCTAGCGACTGCAGACCTACACCTTAGACGACGTGACTACTGGCACTGGCCTCTACAGAGTTTAGGTGCGTGAAATATGGTCTCAGTAATTTTCTGAAAGTCAGCTGCTCACACACGACTTTCAACAAAGAAAAATGACCGGTTTGTGTACAAATACTTTGTATCGTTGCTTTCATCGGTTGTTGCTAAAAAAGAATCAGACAAACAACTTTGTACAGGGAACCCAGAAGTCTGCAAGGATGAATAAGCGCAGAAACATTATGTATATGCATGCAGTCATGCTAAAACATCTTGTAACAAATTCTCAAGAGACCTCTAGAATTTCCTTTTCAGAAAGTTTTCCTTTATAACACAGCTAGTTACTTGTAGATAACCGATACCATACAGTAGCTACCGCCCCCCCCTCTTATTTATAATCAAAAGAAGTCAGAAACTCATGTTACACAAGAACATTACCCTCTACCTGCGGTTACTGTCAGTCTACACTGCCATTTCTCAAATAAACTTAGTATGGGTTTCGTCCGAACATAATTATATTTGATGTTTATTGGACCGTGCATCATTGTGATAACTGAAGAATAAAAAAACCAACTAGATGTCACTTGTTATTTTATTGCACTTCTTATAGGCTCAACATGTTTCAGGCACTACTATGCCCATCATCAGGAGCTCGCGACTATAATGTTGATTACCACATTGGTCGTTTCGTTCTTTGTTTGCTGTATGTTGGAGGTTAGGTGCGGTTAGGCTGGAGTAGTGTCTGGGCTGCAGGCTAAAGCACGACTGTGCTTTAGCCTGCAGCCCAGACACTACTCCAACATACAGCAAACCAAGAACGAGACGACCAATGTGGTAATCAACATTATAGTTGCGAGCTCCTGGTGATGGGCATAGTAATGCCCGAAACATGTTGAGCCTATAAGAAGTACAATAAAATAACAAGTGGCATCTAGTTGGTTTTTTTATTCTTGAGGAACATAATCATAGTTGACGCCGCGAGAAAAACAGTCTCAAAATGTAATTAGCTGAAAAGTTTGTTGCAAAATTTCACGCGTCCATTGCGGTGTAGTTGGGGTCTTCGTTCTTTTGTGATGTTACGTGTCGTATATTGCTAGTTGGTTACCGACTTTTCGGGAGAGCCAATCGGTCACATCTCCAAGGGAGTAGATGAGATAGGCTGACCCGCAACGTCGGTAACAAATCAGCAGCCCACGCAAGCAAGATCTCAGAAGATCGAAGGCCCTTAGTATGTGCTTATTTTCAAAGCGTGTCACTGAAAGATGCTGCCAATTTTTAAAATTATGTAAAGTCAGTGATAGATTGCGTGAATAAGAAACACAGGAGCAATGATGCTGATATGGGAAATTGGAAGTACTCAGAACAGAAATCTGTCCTAGTGTCATTTTATCCGCCATAAAAACATGCCTGGGATTGAAAACCGACTTCCGCGATGACAGCTCGGCTTGAGCCAACGTATGGCCTAGCCCGAATACTGTCATGTATACAGAACGAGACAGGCAATATACGTAGGTATAAACTTAACAATGAGGCTCGTTTTTGCAACCATTGTTGCAGTGGAAAAGCAATAAGTATTACATATTGTGAGTGTGTTTGTAGCCTTAGGTATCCAGCATGCAATGCGCATGCATCATATTGTCATCTGTGGCATGCCTCGCTCTACAAAATTTTTCCACGTTGTCATAAACGGAAAATTTTTCGAAAAAAATTTACCGGACAAAAAATACGTGTCTTGATCTCTTCTACAACTTTTTTCTGCCAACATTTTTCATTATAACAAGAACTGAGTGAGATATGATCAAAAACGTATGTCGGTCTTCATGTAAAGTACCCACTTTCTTGTCCGATTTTGATGAAACTTGAATATTCACGGGAGAGTATCGAAAAATCCTCAAATATCAAACTTCATAAAAATCCGTCCAGTGGGAGCTGAGTTGTTCCATGCGGACGGACAGACATGACGAAACTAATAGACACTTTTCGCAATTTCAAGAAAGCTCCTAAAAATGTACGCAGCGGCGAGTCAGGGACTGTCAGGCTCTGGACAGGAGGCAGTGGATGACTCTTCTCAACCCAAGAGACGTGACATTTCTTAATCCACTAAGGCACTAGGAAATTATTAATATTTCTGCTCCATGGAATTGGTTTTTAAGCGCGTTCGTAAAATTGCGAAAAGCGACTATTAGCTTCGTAATGTCTGTCCGTCTGTTCGAATGGAACAACTCGGCTACCACTGGACGGATTTTCAAGAAATTTGATATTTGAGTACTTTTTGAATCTCTGTCAAGAAAATTCAAGTTCATTAAAATCTGACAAGAATAACGGGTACTTTACACGGTGACCACTAGATATTTTATGAACATATCTGGCTCAGTTCTTTTTAGAATGAGAAATGTTTCAGAAAAACTTGTGGAGGAAAATCAAAACATGCATTTTGTGTTCAATAATTTTTTTTTAATAAAATCGTGCCGTTTATGAGATAACGTGGAAAAATACTGTACAGCAGGGCAGGCCAGAGACGACAATATGGCGCATGCATATTGCAAGCTGGATAATTAAGTTGAATTAGATTGTTTCCATCCCGTTGTGCACATATAACAAATTTATTAAATTGAACCGTCTTTACGCAACACACAAATAACAGTTGCAAATCTACAACTGGTTAATTAAGCTACATGCTTCGACCTTGTTCGGCCATCATCAGGCTTACAAAAGATGGTGTTAATTAAGGTACATTCGTTTTCTATACCGATGGGATCCCAATGTAAACCATGGGATCCCATCGGTATAGAGAAAGGATGTACCTTAATTAACACCATCTTTTGTAAGCCTGATGATGGCCGAACAAGGCCGAAACATGTAGCTTAATTAACAAGTTGTAGATTTGCAACTGTTATTTTTATGTTGTGTAAAGACGGTTCAATTTAATAAATTTGGATAATTAAGACTACAGACACACTAGCAACATGTAATAATTATTGCTTTTCCACTGCAACAATGGTTGCAAAAACCCGCCTGAAAGTTACGTTACACGTACAGTGCCTGTCTTGTTTGTTGTTATGTACAATATTCGTTTCCTATTCAAAGTTTCACTGCACAGTCCAGGAAAATTCGATGTAGTATCGCCTACGTACTTCCGCTATGGGTCCAGGCTCAAACTACTAGAGAATGTCGGTGAAGCCAGTACAGTTTGTGTTCTGACGGGTCTGCAAGTGACACTCTGGGCTTTTCCTTCCTCAGCCCTCTTTATTAACAATTTATAAGCGGGCTGAACTGTAAAATTAGCTGTCCAGTTACAGAATGCAGGAAAGAGAGATGCAGGGACACGGTGACAACACGAGGCACTTCAGAAATGAGACAGTGTTCCACTATTTGCACAGATTGTAATCTTTTGTTACAAATTATGAAGAACACACGTAACAAAATTCTAACAATCAGTTGTTAGTTAATTGACGACAATTTATCAACTTCACTTAATGAATAACACAACATAAACGAACACGGTGTGATAAGCAATAACAAACCATTCATTTACAATTTTTTCATTCCAAGTCTAACGTCTTAACTCACTCCATGGAGGAGAGTCCCTGTTGAGAAGCTAACCAGTCCTCAGCTAGTCAACAAATTCTCCGCATTTTTTTAAAAACTGAACGTCCATCACCTCGTTCACGAGGACCCACCAACTGTCCCTAACTTGAGCCACAGCAATTCATTTCGTGTCCTCCATCCTACTCCTTGAAGATCCATTTTATTATTATATTCCCATCTACGCCTAAGGCTTCCAAGTGGTCTCTTTCCCCCATGACTCCCAATCGAAACTCTGTACACAGCTCTCCTTCCCTCAATACGTGCCACATGCCATTCTTCTTGACTTGATCGTTCGAACAATGTTTAATGACCAGGACGAATAAATTCTTATTCAGCAGTACAGCTAACGTCTGTATTCTATTCGGAAATAATCAGAACGCGAGACGCTGCTAAATTGTGCTAACTTGAAAGTGACAAAGGCCTGCGAATTGTGTATGATCTGGAAACAAATGAATTGCGGCGATAATTCCAAGATGCATCCGCTCTCCCGCCCCCCATCTACCGCTTTCAACTTCAGAACTTCTGCTCGGCGGCTATAACACAAGTTTGTATTGTGTTAAGAACACACAGTTTCAGAAGTCGACTCACACTCTCTCACTCCCTCTGTCCCCTCAACCTCCCAATCTTCTCCACAACCCGCACCAGTTCTCTCTTATGGAGACAGCCTCGCCGTCTGCGACAATGTTCAGGAAATAGAAGAGATGCAAAAGTGTATTTATTTTTGTCGAAGTATTGGTTATTTTGAAACAAATGCATGCATTACTTGTGCTAGGAGGTTTAGTGAATGAACACAGAAACGGTTTTGACGAAATCTGATAATATTCGAAACTAAAATTTTCAAACAAATTTAATTTTGATTAATATCGTCTTAATGTAACTTCGACGAAACTAAAGCTGATATAAAATATACTTTCGTCAAAAAAAACGTCACATCATGGCAGAAAAGATCCGTCTTATGAAATGTATAGACTTCATTAAGATCCACAACATTTATTTCAACCATTTTAAGACAAAACGAGTATTTAAGGTACTGACAAGGGAAGCAATACCCAACACTATGGACGTCGATAACTATGGCGCTATTACAAATGTTGATGTTTTGCTGACCGTGCATTTCAGTATATGTATCTTAGTAATTTACCAACTTGATGCACACAGTTTTGTTTTAGAATAAGTTTATTTCATGTCTCTATACGTTTCGATCATCACACCTGTAGGTGGTCGTCCCGTGCACCGGACGGCCACCTACAGGTGTGATGATACCAGAGGATGTATAATACAATTTTGACCTCCTGATGATGAGCACATGGTGTTCGAAACATGTAGAGGCATGAAATAAACTTATTGTAAAGCAAAATTTTGTGCATCAAGTTGGTTAAATACTGAGATAAATATGACGCTATTAGTTTTGCAATAATATCTGCAGTAGCTGCAATCAGCTACAAATTAACATCAAATTTGAGTTTCAGGTGACCGTGCATCGTCATAAATTCTCATAATAAAAACAACTAGATGTACTGATTTCTCAAATTTACTTTATAATAAAACTCTGCATGTTTCGGACAGTTCCTCTGTCCTTCATCAGGAGTTTTTCACTGTACACATAGCAGTGGTATATGTCATACAGGATTGCTGACAGCTTGCGAGCAGGATCAGGACGGAGTTCCGTCCTGATCCTGCTCGCGTCCCGTCCTGATCCTGCTCGCAAGCTGTCAGCAAACCTGTATGTAATATACCATTGCTGTGTGTACAGTGAAAAACTCCTGATGAAGGACAGAGGAACTGTCCGAAACATGTAGAGTTTTATTCCAAAATAAATTTGAGAAATTATTGTATCTAGTTGGTCTTATTATAAGAGATTTACGTCAACATGAATAAGGCAGGCAACATCACTAAGAAAATATAGGAAGTGTAAGGATGTAAAAGAATAAGGACGAGTACATGAAGTAAGACAGACAGCAGGAAAAAAAATAATGTAGCAAAGGAGGAAAGCGATAACAAGACAGACAATGTCCGTCTAACGTAACAATGGGGTGCTTTCGTTTAACCAATGTTTCCGTGGAAAAGCAACAACCATTACACATTCTGAGTGTATGTCTGTAGCTTTAGTCATCCAACATGCAAAGCGAAGCGTGCGCGGTATTATATTGTCAACTGTAGCTAGTCTGTAAGGTAAATCAGTCCCATTACAGGCCCGAGGTGCCCAGAGGGTTCCTTGAAGTTAAGGTTCCCAGATTTCGTGACAGGGGCACAGGATGGCGGTAGGGTTGTCAGTTTTACGCACCGGCCGCTTTTACCCCCAGGAAATAATCCTGGTACTCATTTCTGTTAGAGGCTGAGTCGACACCAGGGCCATAATGCGATCTGAAGGATTATGTCAATGAAAAATTCCAATGACACCATCTGGAATCCAACCAGTGACCTTCCGATTTGTAGCACAGCACCTTAACCACTGTGCTACCGCGGTTTCCAACTTGTCTGTATGTGCCTCTTTTTTTCCCCCACGTTGTCTCATAAACGGCAAGATATTCGGGAAAAAGTTACTGAACCTAAAATGTAGGTTTTGTCTCTGGAAATTTTACCCGAAATTTTTTTCATTTTAAAAAGAATTCAGCGATATGCTCTCAAAAATGTACATCCCGTAGATCTATAATAAAGTACCCGTTGTTCTTGTCTCATCTTAATGCAACTTGAATGTTTTCCGACAGATATTCGCAAAATACTCAAATACCAAGTTTCATGGAAATCCATCCAGTGGGAGCCGAATTGTTCCATGCGGGCAGACGGATGGGCGAACAGACATGACGAAGCTAAGAGTCGCTTCTCACAAATTTGCGAAACGCCCCCTAAAAACGTACCTGACTCTCACTCAGGTATTTTACAGCTAAGCACTGACTGATCTCGAGGAAATTATGTACGAGCAGCATTACATTAGGAACCTCCGAACTATCACAAACACAAACACGGAAGTCACAATTTGTGACTGTGGGGCAGAGACGGTTGTGACAATATACAAGTTCTGAAATTCTGTAACCAACCAGAGCAAGATGCAGCACCACACGAACTCAGCAGACACGAGAGCAGTCTTTACAACTTTATGGCTTAACAAACTTCTCAGCATTCAGGGAAGCCAACTGTCAAGGACGCCACGTTGGATCATTTAAATTGAAGACTATGTTTGTCTAACAGCTAGTAGCGCGGTAGTTATGTTAATCTAAGCGTTTTGAACCAGAGAGTTCCATAGTTCAAGTGAGGTGAAGGGGCCAGTTTTGAAACAACATGGCTGGCATTTAATTAAAGCTGACCTTCTGTGTCAGACAGAATGCGAAGTGCCACAACATGCCCTAAAAATTAGTTTCATATCCAGACATTCCAGGTGGAAATGCAACGTTGTATGTGTGTATGTGTGTGTGTGTGTGTGTATTTTTTGTAATTTAATTGCTACAGCTGACAGCATGAAACCTACAGCAGCCTAAAATATTCAGAAGCGACAGGAAAAAGAAGTTGCATTTATTTGTATCAAAACCGAAACATTACAACAAATAAAGGTTCTTCGTGGGGAATGTCGGCCTATGAAGGCATCTGGTCCATCAAACCAGATACTGTTATAGATAACATAAAAGTGTACGACATGGCGATATTTTTCTTATTTATATAGAAATGTTTATAGGCTATCTGTGCTCATTACTTACCACTACAATAAAAATCGGATCCCAGGCACACTGGACATAACACTTTAATTTCAACCAGAAACTGTGTCCTTTTCATTCTTTATAAAAATAACTTTAAAACGCAAACCGAACTCTTTTGAAATAGCCGTCAACAGACACAGCAACAAACCTTACGTCAGCGCCACGAATGGTACATCTACTTAAATCGAATATATCAGTTAAGGTGACTGAAGCCTGCACGATATGCTTAATTTAACGACTCATTTATTCACTCAGGTTATAAGAAACGGTATAGCGTAATATAATCGGATGATTTTTTTTTAATATTTTGTTGACCGTGCATCCCTGTATATTATTTTTCAAACGAAGCCAACTTGGTGCATACAACTTAGTTTATTTATTTCACCTCTCTACAAGTTTCAGGCAACTATCTGCCCATCATCAGGAGAACTTACTGTATCTATGCGACACTGGTATTTTTCACTCTGTATGGGTGGCTGTCTGGTCTGCAGAACAGACCAGTGTCGCATAGATACAGTAAGTTCTCCTGATGATGGGCACATAGTTGCCCGAAACATGTAGAGAGGTGAAACAAATATACAAACAAGTAGTTTGCACCTAGTTGGCTTCATTTGACAAAGATTAATTGGAAGATCTGTGAACAGTATGAATCCGAAGAGAAGCGGTAATAGTTTAAATTCATGTACTGCACTGGCGTTTGCTTCAAGACGCAGAGGACACCGACGGAAAAATCGGTCAGGATAGCCAGTCTTTTGATTTGGATTCAAAAGCGGTGCTTCGTTAAGTGCGAAGCAGGGGTATCAGCCGCTTATCATCGGCGTTTAGTTCATGCGGGAATCCGGAGTATAGGACCAGAGAATATATATACGTAGGTTCGGATCCTCTCTATGATGACAGACTATCATGTCATGTGTCTGTTACTGCTGCAGGAAGGCAGTCACAGCACATTTCCACATTTCCTCGCAACCGGAATGACGTCACATCCGTTGTGCTATCAGGAACATCTGTCCCGCCCCTTCGGTCAGCAAGTTAATAGCAATATCCGGTCATTCGTACCCTATTACGACGTCAGGGGAGGTTAAAGAAGATCAAGCATTTAGTAATTATGTTCCCCTGCCGCCGATGTGAAACACAAATCTGAATACTCGCAAAGCGTGTCACGCTCAGTCACAGTAAAGCAAGAGGAAGAGTAATTACAACATCCGAACCCATCACAAACAAGGAACGACATGCTACCACAATGCCATCATAGCAACAAGTGATATAAGTAACTTTAGCATGAACTAATAGC
>Ga0123352_10008251_pt1 | contig 16207 bp, 11 predicted proteins | sample TergutLab28metaG_FD_89700 | JGI IMG/M metagenome (GOLD analysis project Ga0123352, IMG submission 89700) | Labiotermes labralis P1 segment gut microbial communities from Petit-Saut dam, French Guiana - Lab288 P1 | ecosystem: Host-associated > Arthropoda: Insects > Digestive system > Gut ... | reverse complement strand
TGGTCTCGGTCGCCGCCGTGCTCGTCGTGCGCGACGGCCGGGTGGACGACGTCCGCATCGCGCTCGGCGGGGTGGCGCCCAAGCCCTGGCGGGCGGTCGTGGCGGAGCGGGCACTGCGCGGCGGGCCGGCCACCGAGGCGAACTTCCGGCGGGCCGCCGAGGCCGAACTCGCCGCCGCGCGGCCGCTCGACGGCAACGCGTTCAAGGTCCCGCTGGCCCGCAACACCCTGGTGGCGACCCTGCGCGAGCTGGCCGGGGGGACACCGCGATGACCCAGACCCGAGCGCGCCTCACCGCCCGGGCCATGGGCACGCCGCTCGACCGGCTCGACGGGACCGCCAAGGTCACCGGGACCGCCCGCTACGCCTACGAGCAGCCGTTCGCCGAGCCCGCCCACCTCCACCCGGTCCAGGCCACCGTGGCCGCAGGCCGCGTCACCGGCATCGACACCGCGGCGGCCGAGGCCGTGCCCGGGGTCCTGGCCGTCCTCACCCACCGCAACGCCCCGCGGCTGGCCGGCACCGGCGACGCGGAGCTGGCGATCCTTCAGGACGACCGCGTGGCCTTCCGCGGGCAGCTGGTGGGCGGCGTGGTCGCCACGACCACGGAGACCGCCCGGTACGCGGCCGGCCTGGTGCGCCTGACCTACGACGAGCAGCCGCACGATGTCGAGTTGCGGGCCGACCGCGACGACCTGTACGCCCCCGAGAGCGTCAACGGCGGGTACGCGACCGACACCGCGCAGGGCGACGTCGAAGCGGCCCTGGCCGCGGCGCCCGTGACGGTGGACCGGACCTACACGACGGCGATGTGCCACAACAACCCGATGGAGCCGCACACCACCGTCGCGGTCTGGGCCGACGGCGCCCTCACCCTGTACGACTCGACGCAGGGCGTGTACGCGGTCCGCGCGGCGGTGGCCCCGCTGTTCGGCCTGGACGCGGAGCAGGTGCGCGTGGTCTCGCCGCACGTCGGCGGCGGCTTCGGCTCGAAGGGCACGGCGCACGCGCATGTGGTGCTCGCCTCGATGGCGGCCCTCGTGCTGCCCGGCCGGGCGGTCAAACTCGCCCTGACCCGGCAGCAGTTGTTCTTCCTCGCCGGCTACCGCACGCCCACCGTCCAGCACATCAGGCTCGGCGCCGACCTCGACGGCCGGCTGGACGCGATCAGCGTGGACGCGGTCTCCCAGACCTCGCGGATCAAGGAGTTCGCCGAGCAGACCGCCGTCGCCGCCCGCATGATGTACGCCGCCCCGAACCGCCGCACCACCCACCGGCTGGCGCGGCTCGACGTCCCCGTCCCGTCCTGGATGCGGGCACCGGGGGAGTGCCCGGGCATGTTCGCCGCCGAGGTCGCGATGGACGAACTGGCCGACGCCTGCGGGCTCGACCCGGTCGAGCTGCGCGTCCGCAACGAGCCGGCGGCCGACCCCGAGACCGGCCGGCCCTTCTCCAGCCGCAACCTCGTGGCGTGCCTGCGCGAGGGAGCGCGGCGCATCGGCTGGGAGCGGCGCCACCCCGCGCCCAGGTCGCGGCGCGAGGACGGCGCCCTGGTCGGGCTGGGCGTGGCCGCGTCGGTCTACCCCGTCTTCTGGATGCCCGGGTCGAGCGCCCGGATCCGGGCCGGCGCCGACGGCCGCTACACGGTGTCGATCGGCGCCGCCGACCTGGGCACCGGCACCTGGACGGCGCTCACCCAGATCGCCGCCGACGCGCTGGACGTCTCCGTCGAGCGGGTGGACCTGCGGATCGGCGACACCGCGTTCCCGCGCGCCACCGTCGCCGGCGGCTCGTCGGGCATGACCTGCTGGGGCTCGGCCGTGGTGCACGCCGCGGAGGAACTGCGCGACCGGTACGGGCACGAGCCGCCGGAGGGCGCCGAGGCCACCGGCGACACGGGCGAGAACCCGGACACCGAGCGGTACGCCATGTACGCCTTCGGCGCCCAGTTCGCGGAGGTCCGGGTCGATGCGGACACCGGGGAGGTCCGGGTGCCCCGGCTCGTCGGCGTGTTCGCGGCCGGCCGCATCATCAACCCCAAGACGGCCCGCTCGCAGCTGCGCGGCGGCATGACGATGGGCCTGTCCATGGCGCTGCACGAACACAGCTACATGGACCCGCAGTTGGGCCAGGTGGCCAACCACGACCTCGCCGAGTACCACATCGCGGCCCACGCCGACATCGGCTCCCTCGACGTCTCCTGGATCGACGAGGACGACCCCCACGTCAACCCCATGGGGTCCAAGGGCATCGGGGAGATCGGCATCGTCGGCACCGCGGCCGCGATCGCCAACGCCGCCCACAACGCCACCGGCGTCCGCGTCCGCGACCTGCCGATCACCCTGGACGCCTTCCTGGCCTGAGCGGCGGCCGGGCCGGCCCGCGCATGCGCGGGCCGGCCCGGTGCTCGCCCACTCCGCGAGGGGGTCAGGTGTGGCTGACCGTCACGTCGTAGACGGTCACCTCCCCGTAGTTGGAGGCGTCGCAGGGCGAGGAGTTGGTGCAGTTGGCCTGCGTGTAGGCGCCGGTCTTGAAGTAGTTGCCGGAGCCGCTGTCGGAGATCGTGGCCTCCAGGGTGCCGTTGTAGTAGGCCCTGATCTGGCCGCCGCTCACGACGAACTTGGCCTCGTAGACCGTGCCGAGCCGGTAGTCGGCGGTGACCAGCTTGTAGTGCGTGGTGTTGCCGTCGGTGATGTAGAGGTCGGTGCCCTCCAGGCGGAACACCGTGATGTCGTCGCTGGCGTCGTGGATCTGGGCGCCCACCACCTGCGGCTTGTCGTTCGGCAGGTGGGTGAACGCCTCGTGCACGGTGAGGGTGTGGGTCCCGGACGTGGTCGACCAGGCGGCGTTCCCGGTACCGCCGTCCGTCATCTCCCGCAGCTCCGACCGCGGGTAGCCCGAACCGCTGGTGGTGACGCCGTCGACGGGGGCGCGGAACTGCACGCCGTCGCCGGCCGCGGTCACCGTGAAGTAGGGGTCGGCCGAGAACGTCGCGAGGTCGGGCTGGGTGATCTCGGTGGGGTGGCCCGCGGACCCGGTGGGCAGGGTCTCCTTCCAGTTGCCGAGGTCCAGGATGTCCGCGGGTACGGGGCCGGCGGCGGTGGCCCGGCCGCCGGCGGCAGGCGCCTGGGCCGCCGGGGCGGCATGGGCGGCGCCTGGTGCCGCCAGGCAGGCCAGGCCGGCGGCCACTACTGCTGCGGTGGCGAGGGTCCGCTTGCCGCGGAGTCGGCGGGTGCGGGGGTGCGGGCGCTTGGAGTCCATGGAGGTGACACCTTCCAGTCGCGTGAGCGGTGGCGTGCGCGTGCGGTGGTGCACCCGGTGCGGCGGCCCGGGGGCCGCGGCGCACCGGAGTCTGCGGGGGATGGGCGCCGCCGCGGGTCAGCGGGCCGGGGCGGGCAGCGGGGCCGACGGGTGGCCGGGGCGCGGGGCCGGGGCGGCGACCGAGAGAGCGGCCATCAGCGGCAGCGTCGGGCCGAGGAGGAGCGGGCCGAGCGGTACGGGCAGCACCGCCACCGGCAGCACCACCGCGGCCGCCGCCAGACCGAGGGTGCGCCGGGGCGAGCCGAAGGCGAACACGGCGGCGGCGCGCCGCAACTGCCCGGAGCCGGCGTCGGGTTCGACGGCCGCCACGGTGGCCAGCGCCAGCCCGTAGACGACGGCTGCGGCGAGCAGCACCACCTGCACGGGCAGCAGCGCCAGCGCGGGCCCGCGGTGCTCCAGCAGGAACGCGGCGTCGGCCGCGCAGACCACCAGCACCGCGGTGCCGGCCAGCGACTCGCGCCGCAACCGCCGCCAGTAGCCCGGGAAGGCCCGCAGCGTCGCGGTGAACGGCCGCCCCGACCCCTCGCTCCGCCAGTCCTGAAGCGCGTGCGCCGCCGCCGCGAGGGCCGGCAGCCAGGTGACGACGCCCAGCGCCAGCACGCAGAACGCCGCCCCGGCCAGCGCCGGGTACGCGACGAACTCCGCCGCCCGCAGTGCCTTGCGCTCCCAGCCGTCCATGGTTCCTCCTGCTCGTACTCGGTGGTTGGTGCCTGCCGCCCGCCGCGCGGGCGGTCCGTCAGGCCATGACCCGGGTGACGGGGTCGGCGGTGTCCAGCAGCCGGCGCCCGTCCACCTCGACCGCGCGCGCCCCGACGACCGCGGTGCGGCCGCCGGACAGGATCACGGCCGCGGCCTGTGCCCGGACGCCCGCCGCGTCGATGCGGCGGGTGAGCGGCGCGAGCAGGACGGTCTCCTCGTCCGCGCCACGGCCGACCCGTACCGCCCACCCCTCGGCCGCCTCCAGCCGCTCCGCCGCGGCCGGCGCCGGCTCGAACGCGTCCCCGCACTCGACGACATGGAGGAACGCGGCCTCCGGACGGCGGTCCGTGGTCACGCTCAGCGTCTGGAGCGTCTTGTCGATGCGCAGGCTCGGGGTGCTGGACGTCGGGTTCGCCTCGACCGCGGTGGGTCCCTGGGCCGCGCGCACCTCCTGCGGTGCCAGCCGGGTCAGGCGGGCCTGGGCCGGGCCGGACGCCAGCAGGTAGCTGTCGTCGCCGAGCGCCTCGGCCGGCCAGTCCGCGTGCAGCACGAACGTCCAGGCGCGCGGGGCCCGCGCTGCCAGCAGGTCCAGGACCACCACCCGGCCGAGCGGGGTGACGGCCAGCGTGCGGTCCAGCCTCGTCACCCCCAGGTCCGCGGGGAACATGCAGGCCGTCTCGCTCGTCGCGTGCGCGAACCCCCCGTCGGCCAGCACGTCCCGCAGCCGCGGCCGCCGCTCGTACGGGATGCCCTGGTAGACGTGGTAGCGGTCCTCGTCGGCCCAGCCCTGGCCGTCGACCAGGACAAGGTTGTGGTGCGCGGCGCGCTTGCGGTTGCTGTAGCCCTCGTCGACGGCCAGGAACGCGCCGCGGGAGGCGATCACGAACGCCCCGGCGTCGGGGTAGTGGTGGCCGGCGCTGGCCGCGTCCCACCCGCTCTCGCGCCGCAGCCGCTCACCCTCCTCCCAGGCGCGGTGGCCGCCGCCGGGCGCGGACTTGAAGCTGACGACGGTGGCCGAGGCGTCCCAGCCGGTGCGGGCGCTGATCTGCCCGAGATCCGGGAAGTACGCCGTCGCCGGGGTCTGCGCGCCCGGAGCGCGCTCGGGGATCTGCGGGTCGTACCACAGGAGTTCGAGGTACGCCTCGGGCATCACGCCGGGCCGCACGCCCGACGCGTAGGCCTCGCGCCAGAAGTGCGTGCCGGCGACGAGGCCGCCGAGCCACTGCGCCGCGGGGTCGGCGTAGGCGGCGGCCAGCCGGTAGTAGAGCGCGACGCTGTGGCCGCTGCGGCGGTCGTGGCAGTCGCCGTGGTCGATGTTCTCCTCGAAGGTGCCGCCGGCCGACTGGTGCAGCCGCCAGAAGACCGTGTTGCGCAGGAAGTCGCAGCCCTTGAACAGGTCGTCGCCCTCGGCGTGCTGCACCAGGTCGGCGTGGACCGCCAGCCAGGGCACCCCGTACCGCCAGTACACGACGCCCTCGGAGTCCGAGCCGTCCGCGGGCAGCGCGGACAGCACCGTCTCCAGGTTGGCGCGGGCCGCGGCCGTCCAGTCGTCGCGGCCCAGGGCGTAGCCGGCGGCCGCCAGCCCGGTCCAGCAGATCCAGTTGTGGTTCTGCCAGTAGGCGTCCGTCCACCAGGTGCCCTTGTTCTCCCGGACGTACTCCCACAGCCGGCCGCCCTGCAACTCCAGCTTCTTCCGCAGCAGCTCCCGCCGTTCGGCGTCGAGGTCGTCGCCGAGCCAGGAGTACGCCAGGGACAGCCCGTGCAGCAGCCATCCGGCGTCCAGGTCGTGGTCGGGCATGTGGGCCTTGCCCCAGTGCGGATAGGCCGCGCAGGCGGAGATCCAGCGCCAGCACTCCTCCAGGTAGCCGCGGCGGCCGGTGAGCCGGTACGCCAGCGCGAGGTTGGCGGCGGCCGGGCCGAAGTAGGTGATGCTGGCGGTGGGGTGCTCGGCCGGCGGGGTCTGGCCGCGGTACCAGTCGCACTGCTCGTACAGGCGCCGCCACTGCGCGGCGCGCACGGTCCGCAGTTCGGCCCGCAGGGTGTCGAGCCTGCCGTCGAGAAGCAGCACGTCGCGTCACTCTCCCAGGTGGTGGTGGTCGGTGGTCCCGTCGACGAGGCCGACGGTGAGGGTGGTGCCGTCCAGCCGCAGCGAGCGGACCGGGCTCAGGCCCGGGCTGTAGGCGGAGACGAACACCGCGCGCCGGCCGCGCGCGGACCAGTCGGCGCCCTGCCGCACCGCGGCCGGGTCGTCGGCCGGGCCCGGGTGCGGCCGCAGCGTGAACTCCGCGGCGGGGGAGGCGACATGGCAGCCGGTGAGGACGGCGCCGCCCTCGTCGCCCCAGACCGTGCGGACCAGGCCGTCCGGCCCGCAGAGGGTGTCGAGGTCCACCGCGGGCCGCAGGTGCGCGGCCAGCGTGCGCTCCTCGTCGGACTCGACGGTCAGGACGTCCAGGAGGTAGCCGCCGGCCGCGGTGAGGGTGCGGGTCGCGCGGACCCCCTCGTAGGCGCCGGCGCACACGCCCCGCACGGACCGCGCGCCCGCGGCCTCCAGCCGCGCGGCGACCGGCCGCTGGTCCGCGCCGTCGGCCGAGAACGTGGGATGCGCGGCCGCCGAGGCGTAGTGGGCCCGGAACGCCTTGTGGGCGTAGGGCACCTGGCCGGGGTCGGGCTGCCAGGCCACACCGCCCGGCCCGTACAGGTACAGCGCCAGCTTGTCCTGGTGGCCGTGCCCGCCGCCGTGCGGCCCCGCGTCCAGCACCGCGTGGACGCCCGCCGCGCGCAGCACGGCGAACCCCGCGTCGGGGAAGGCGCGCCGCTCGGCGGCGTACGGCCACGGCAGCGGCGGACCGGCGAACCAGCCGTCCACGTCCGGGGCCGGGCCGGCCGCCCGTGCGGCCGTCCACTCCAGGACCCGCGCCAGCGGCTCGCCGGTGAACAGCCGGTGCACCAGCGTGCACACCTCGCGCAGTTCGGCCAGCGCGCCCGCCCGCTGGTACGGCCCGTCGTGCAGCTCCGGCAGATCGCCGGCGGGGGCGGCGATCCCGGCCAGGACGGCGGCCATCGCGGCGATCCGCTCGGCCGTCTCCGCGGGGAGCGTGCGCGGGTCGCAGCCGCGCAGCGACAGCAGGTAGGCCCGCAGGACGAACATGTGGTAGTAGGTGCTGCCCTCCCACTCCCAGCCGTCGGGGTGGACGGCGAGCGCCGGGTGCCCGTCGAGACCGGGGGAGGGCCGCCGGCGGCAGACGGCCGCGGCCGCGTTGAACCAGGCGGTGTAGTTGGAGCGTTCGTCGTCGCGGGCCACCATGTGGGTGCGCGCCGCGTCGGCGAACCGGGCGAGCCGGCCGAGCAGTTCCCCGACGGCCGGGCTCACCGCGCGCTCGTCCCCGGGGCCCGGGCCGTCCCCTTCCTGCGGGCCGGCCGCCCCGGCCAGGCTCCACGCCGCGTGGCCGATGCTCACCGCCCAGATCGTCTCGGTGAGCGCCTGGTGGAAGAGCCGGCCGCGCAGCATCCAGTCCGGCGCCCCCTCGTGCGGGCCGTCGGCGGTCAACTGCGCGTACAGCTCGGCGTAGTGCTCCAGGCCGCGCGCCGCGGCGGCGCGGTCCTCCGCCGCCGGCGACGCGGCCAGGTGCCGCAGCCGCAGCGCGCACGCCTGGTGCGCCAGCGCCGCCCACGCGCCCCGCACCTGCGGGGTGTCGATGCGGCAGCCGTGCCGGCAGGGCGCCCCGCCGGGCGGGAACGTCCCGCCCAGCAGGTCGCCGTGGTCCAGCTCGGTGCCGTGCACCGGGCAGATGTAGGCGTGCCACCAGCCGCCGCGCTCGCGCGGCACGACCACCTCGGGAGCGGGCCGGGAGCCGGGGCCCGCGGCGGTCACCGCGGCCACGCGCCGCCGCCGATGTCGAAGGTGGCGCCGGTGAGGTAGCCGGCCTCGTCGGACGCCAGGTACACGGCCGCGCCGGCCACGTCCTCCGGGGTGCCGCCGCGGCCGATCGGCAGGCCGGCGACGATCCGCTCCTGGACCTCGGGGGCGGTGAACGTGCCGTGGAAGGCGGTGTCGCCGATGAAGCCGGGCGCCAGGGCGTTCGCGGTGATCCCGTCGCGGCCGAGCTCCTTGGCCAGTCCCTTGGTGAGGCCGACGATCCCGGCCTTGGCCGCGGCGTAGGCGGCGGCGCCCGGGCCGCCGCCGTCGTGCGCGGCCTGCGACGCCATGGTGATGATCCGGCCCCGCCGGCCGGCCGCCCGCAGATGCGGCAGGGCCGCGTGCACGGTGCGGTAGGTGGCGGTGAGGTTGACGTCGATGACGGCCCGGAAGTGCTCCTCGGACATCTCGGCCACCGGCACCCGGTCCACCAGATGCCCCGCGTTGGCGACGACGATGTCCAGACCGCCCAGGAACCCGGCGGCCTCCTCCACGAGGCCGGCGACCGCGGCGCCGTCGGTGACGTCGGCCTGCACGGCCCTGGCCTTGCGGCCGATTCCGGTGATCCGCGCGGTCACCTGCTCCGCGCCCTCGGCGCTCCTCCCGTAGTGCACGATCACGTCGGCGCCCGCGGCGGCGAGGCCGTACGCGAGGGCGGCACCGATACCGTGACCGGCCCCGGTGACGAGGGCGCGGCGGCCGGTGAGGTCGAACGGCATGAAAACGCCTCCTGGCGGTGTGTGGGGTGGTGATCCGTGAACGGGGCGTGCGGCGGCGGTCACTTGATGCCGGCGTTGGCGAAGCCCTGCACGAAGTAGCGCTGGGTGAACAGGAAGAGGACGACCATCGGGATCGTGGCCATGGTGGTGCCGGCCATCAGGTAGGCCCACGCGTTCTGGTCGGACTGCTGGAAGCTGGACAGCCCCACCTGCAGCACCCGCTTGTCGGGGCTGGTCGTCACGATCAGCGGCCACAGGAAGTTGTTCCAGCTGGATTCGAAGGTCAGCAGCGCCACCGTCGCGATGGCCGGCTTGACCAGCGGCGTCATCACGCGGGCGTAGATGCCGAACTCGCTCATCCCGTCGATCCGGGCGGCCTCCTCCAGCTCGGTCGGCAGCGACAGGTAGAACTGCCGGAACAGGAAGATGGCGAACGGGGTGAGCGCGCCGGGCACGATCAGCCCCCACCAGGAGTCCAGCCAGCCGTGGCCGCCGCGGCCCAGGTAGTCGTTGCCGCCGAAGAACGGCATGCCCTTGGCGATCAGGTACTGCGGCACGATCTTGCTGTAGGTGGGGATCATCATGGTGGCCAGTACGGCGAGGAACAGCACGTTGCGGCCGCGGAACGGCACGCGGGCGAGCGCGTAGCCGGCCATCGAGGCCAGCACCAGGTTCAGCGCCGTGTGGCTGACCGCGATCACGGCGCTGTTCAGCGAGTACTGGCCGAACGGCGCGTAGCTCAGCGCGGTGGAGTAGTTCGACCAGCGCCAGTGCTGAGGCAGCAGGTGCGGCGGGTACGACGCGAGGTCGCCCTCCGTCTTGACCGAGGTGAGGATCATCCACACGAACGGGACGATCATCGCCAACGACACGACGAGCAGCACCAGGTGCAGCGCCAGCCTGCGCAACCGCCGGGCCACCAGCGGGTCGCGGGCGCGCGTCCTGGCCGCGAGCGGTTCAGCGGACATCGTCCTCCCTCCCCGTCAGGCGCCGGCTGAGCAGCATCAGGACCAGCAGGAAGGCGAAGAGCACCACGCTCATCGCGGCGGCCTGGCCCATCTGGAACTCCTTGAACGCCTTGCTGTAGATCTCGTAGGTCATCACCGTGGTGGAGTTGGCGGGTCCGCCGTCCGGGGTCAGCACGTAGAGCTGGTCGAAGGCCTGGAAGGAGTCGATGATCGACACCACCACGACGAAGAACGTCGCCGGCTTGAGCAGCGGCAGGGTGATCGACCAGAAGGTGCGGGCCTTGGAGGCGCCGTCGAGTTCGGCCGCCTCGTAGACGTCCTGCGGCATCGCCTGGAGCGCGGCGAGGTAGATGAGCATCTTGATGCCGACGCCCTTCCAGATCGACACCATGATCACCGCGAACAGCGCCCAGCTCGGATCGCCCAGCCACACCGGGCCCTTGACGCCGAACCAGCCCAGCGCGGTGTTGAGGATGCCGATGCGCGGCTCGAACATCCACATCCACACCAGCGCGATGGCGACCGTCGCGGTGATGTGCGGCATGAAGATCGCCGCCCGGTACCAGGCCCGCCCGCGCATCTTGTTGTTGAGCAGGACGGCCAGCACCACGGCGATGGCCATCGCCACCGGCACGGTGAAGAAGGTGAACACCACCGTGTGCCAGATCGACGCGTTCCAGGTGCTGTCGGCGAAGATCGCCCGGAAGTTGTCCAGCCCGGCGAACGTGGCGGTGCCCGCCAGGACGTCGTAGTGGAGGAACGCCAGCACGAAGGTCGCGGCGACCGGGAAACCGATCCACCAGACCAGGTGGACGGTCGCCGGGGCGAGCATCAGATAGGCGGTGCGCCGGCGGTCCCGGGCGAGCCGGGACTGCCGGGGGCCGCTGCCCCGCCGTGCACGCGGCCCCGCGCCGAGGCGGGCGGTGCGCGGCGGGTCGTCGCGGCCGGAGCGGGCCAACTGGGTGGCGGGGGCCGCCATCAGGAGTCCTTGGCCATGATCGCTTTCGCCTTCTCCGCCAGCCCCTGCAGGGCCTTGGCGGGAGTGGTCCGGCCCAGCAGGGCGCTCTCCAGGGCGGGCTTGAACTGGTCGCGGATCTCCAGCCATTGGGGCACGCCGCCCTCGGAGAAGGCGTGGTCCAGGTTCTGCACGGCGAAGCCGACGAGCTTGTCGCTCCTGACGTAGTCCGAGTTCGCGGCGCTCAGCACGGCGGGGATGTTGCCGCGCTGCTGGGCGGCCTGCGGCGCGACCTGGTCGCTGGACAGGAACTCGACCAGCTTCCTTGCCTGTTGGGGGTAGCGGCTGCGCGCGGCGACGGTGGCCAGGGTGCCGCCCTGGAACATCGCCGGGCGGGCCTGGGCGAGGGTGAAGCCCGCGACGGCGTCGTCCTTGACGAGTTCCGGCTTGGCCTCCTCGAACTGCCGCCACAGGTCGTTGTGCCCGATCGCCATCGCGGCCCGGCCCTGCGTCAGCGGTGCGGCCACCGCGCTGGTGCTGGAGAAGCCGTAGTCCTCGATCTTGTCGGTGCGGACGATGTCCACCATCCACTGGAGGGCGTCGATCGCCTCCGGCGAGTCGAAGGCCGGCTTGCCGTCGCGGAACAGGTCGCCGCCGAACGCCCACATGATCGGCAGGAACGTCTGCCGGAGGTCGTTGCTGAGGATGTCCACGCCTGCCCGTTGCAGGGTGCCGCCCTTGCGGACGGTCAACTGCTTGGCCATGTCCTTCAGTTCGGCCAGGTCCTTGGGCGGGGCCGTGATGCCGGCCGCGGACAGGATGTCCTTGCGGTAGATGCCGAGCCGGGTGTCCAGCACGATCGGCCGGGCATACGTCTTGCCCTCCCAGATGCCGGCCTGCACCACCCGGGGGTTGTAGGTGCGGCTGAGGTCGGCCGCCGGGGTGCCGAGGTCGCCGAGTACGCCCTTCTTGGCGAACGGCGGTATCCAGCCCACGCCGATCAGCATCACGTCGTAGGGCTGCCCCCCTACGATCGACGTCGTGAGCTTCTCGTTGAGCTTGCCGTAACTGGTGTAGTCCGGCTGGACGTCGACCCCGGGGTTGGCCTTCTTGAACTGCGCGAGCAGCGTCTCCAGCAGCTTCTGCCCGTCCGCACGGTCGAAGATGGGGGTGATCATGCGCAGCGAGGCGCTCCCGCCGCCGCTGGTCGAGGATCCGGGCGCCGGCCCTCCGCAGGCGGCGAGTGCCGCTCCGGACGCGGCGGCCGCGCCCAGGCCGAGGAAACGGCGTCGGGACAGGGGCGATGAAGGTGGAGGCATGGCTGAACTCCCCTCGGCGAAGCGGGTCCGCCGGTCGTAGAAATTCGCTGAGACGTTGCATTGGAGCCGGTGCATCGATTTACTGGGGGCCACCGCAGAGCACACTAGGAATGGCCACAGGGAGTGTCAATATGAGGGGCGAGGATTGGTTACCAAACGAGCAGGGGGCGGTGCAGTGAGCGGTGTAACCATCTACCAGGTGGCCCAGGAGGCCGGTGTCTCACCCAGCACCGTGTCCAACCTGCTGAACGGCCGGCACGCCAAGATGCTGCCGGAGACCCGCGAGCGCATCGAGGACGCGATACGGCGCCTCGGCTACCGGCCCAACCGGGCCGCCCGCCAGCTGCGCACCGGACGCGCCGAGACGATCGGGCTCATCGTTCCCTCGGTGGCCAACCCGTTCTGGGGCTCCTTCGCCCGGCACCTCGAAGCGGCCGCGCTGGCCCAGGGGTTCTACGTGCTGCTGTGCAACAGCGAGCGCGATCCCGAACGGGAACGCGGCTACGTGGAGGAGCTGTGGGACGACGGCATCGGGCGGGTGGTCCTGTGCTCGTCCCTGCCCTCGCTCGATCACCTGCGCCCGGTGGTGGAGCGCGGACTGGCCCTGGTGACCTTCGACCGGACCGCGCAGCCCGGCGATCCGTCCAGCGTCGTCAACATCGGCACGGACAACCTGCTCGGCGGGCAGCTCGCCGGCAGCCACCTGCTCGAACTCGGCCACCGGCGCTTCGGGTTCGTCTCCGGTTCGATCGGCAGCGTCAACCGCTCGGAGCGCTACCGCGGGCTCCTGCGGTCACTGGAGACCGCGGAACTGCCGCCGGAGGCGGTCACCGTCTGCTCCGGCGCGTCGACGGACAACTTCGACGACCTGGACGCCGCCGAGCTGGGGCGGGCCGCGGCCCGCGAACTGCTGGAGGGCCCGGAACCGCCCACCGCCATCATGGCGATCAACGACGTGTGCGCGCTGGGCGTCTGCGCCGGGGTGCGGGACGCCGGCCTGGAGGTCGGGCGGGACGTCTCCGTGGTCGGCTACGACGACATCATGCTGGCGCAGATGGCGATGCCGGGCCTGACCACCGTCCGCCAGCCGATCGCCGAGATGGCCGCGGCGGCGTTCGCCGAACTGCACGCGCAGGCCGAGCCGAAGCGGACGTCCGCGGGCCATTCCGTGCTCCACCGCCCGCAGTTGATCGTCCGCGGCTCCACCGGCCCGGCCCCCGCCCGGGCGAGGTGAGGCACAGCGGACGACGGGTGCGGACGACGGGTGCGGACGACGGCGGCCGGGGCGCCGCACCGGGAGATCGTCAGCGGAATGCAACCTCCCGTAGGTCTGAACGGTCGTAGGGGGCGGTCGAGTTGGCCGCCCCGCTCTGCCGGGGCCGCGCGATCTCCCCGGAGGTGAAGGACTCAGCGCCGTAGGGCCGGCGTCAGCCGCCGTGGGCGGGCTGCGGGGCGCGGCGCAGCCGGGTCTCCAACGCGTCGAGCAGGGCGGGTAGTTCGGGGGCGACGGCGAGGTCGTCCAGGGTCGACGGGGGAAGGAAGCCGGAGCCGGCGATGCCGCGCAGGGCGTCGAGCAGCGGCGTCCAGAAGCCGCCGGCGTCGAGGAGACCGACGGGCTTGGCGTGGAAGCCGAGTTGGCGCCACGACCAGACCTCGAAGATCTCCTCCAGGGTGCCGAGGCCGCCGGGCAGGGCGACGAAGGCGTCGGCGTGTTCGGCCATCAGGGCCTTCCGCTCGTGCATCGAGTCGCATATCAGGAGGTCCGTCACCTGCTCGTGGGCCCACTCGCGCGCGACCATGCTGCGCGGCATGACGCCGATGACCTCGCCGCCGGCCTGGAGCGCGCTGTCCGCCAGCGCGCCCATCAGCCCCCGGCGGCCGCCGCCGTAGACCAGGCCGATGCCGCGGCGGGCCAGCTCCGCGCCCACGGCGGCGGCCAGTTCGGCGTGCGCCGGGTCGTGCCCGTCGGACGAGGCCAGGAAGACGGCGAGGCGGCGCATGAAGGAGACCTCCGGGAAAGCCTTGATGAGGCGTCCGGTGTACCACAGGGCTCCGATGTGCCCCTGCCCGAGGCGGACGTGTGCGGTCCCGCCCGCGCGCATGGGGGGACCGGCGCGGGCCGTCCGCCGGGGCTCACGGGTGCGGCGCGCCGGCTGACATCCGACGCAGGTCTCACCTGGTGAGAAGCCACCGCCGGGGCGCGGCACCAGGGTTGACAGCCCGCCGGTCGTCGGAAACGATGACCATGATTCCGCGAGGTCGAGGGCGTGTTCGACGTCCTCCTCAAGGCCCCGCCACCTCCACCGAGCCGATCCCCGAGCGGCGGCACGGACGGCGAAAGGTTTCGACGATGCCCCGAAGCGGGCTTGTGCGCAGGCGGCATGTGGATCACATGTCGACCTCCAGCGCCATCTGTCGACCCTGACCCCGTGGACGCCCCGCGGCGCTGACCATCCCTCCGGCAGTTCCCGTGCCCGAAGGCCCCGCGCCTTCGCGGCCCTGCCGCGTGTGCGCCGCGTAGCTGTCGTGTCCACACGCTGACGCCCCTTCACCTCCCGCTCGTACGGACTCCTCCCACGCTGCCCCGGCGCGCCCAGGTGCGCCCGCGCCCGTTCACGCCCCTGGTGTGACCGCGTGCCCGCCGCCGTACGACCGGTGTCCCAATCCCTTCCCGCACAGGGGTTCCCGACGCATGCCCTCAACGGGTGTGCCCGCCGACCGGGCACCCCCATGTGCGCCCACGTATTGCGGAGTTGGAGCACCCATGACACAGACGCCCCCGGGACTCTCCCGGCGCTCGCTCGTCCACGGCACGGCAGCCGCGACGCTGCTGGCCGTCCTCGGCCGCACGGGCGCGGCGTACGCCGACGACGCGTCCACGCGGTCCGGCGACGGGCCGGGACCGGCCGCACGGACGCTGCCGCTCGGCGCGGACTGGCTGTTCGGCGGCGAGTTCACCCCCGGATCCGACCAACCGGCCTACGACGACGGGCAGTTCGAGCGGGTCACCCTCCCGCACACGGTGACCGGCCTGTCCTGGCGGCAGTGGGACCCGGCGACCTGGGAGAAGGAGTGGATCTACCGCCGCCGCTTCGACGTCCCCGAAGAGCTGGCCGGGCTGCGGCTGTTCGCCGACTTCGACGGCGCGCTGACCGGGGCGACGGTCACCGTCAACGGGCAGAGCGCGGGCCAGTACCAGGGCGGCTACCTGCCGTTCAGCCAGGAGATCACCGGACTGGTCCGGCAGCGCGACAACCTGCTCGCCGTCCGGCTCGACGCCGCCTTCGGCATCGACGTCCCGCCGGACCGTCCCGGCCAGTCCTCGGTGTCCGTCGACTTCTGGCAGCCCGGCGGCATCTACCGGCAGGCCCGGCTGCGCGCCGTGCCGCAGATCTTCGTCGCCGACGTGTTCGCCCGCCCGACGGCCGTCCTGGACGCGGCGCGGCGCACCGTCGAGGTGGAGATCACGCTGGACGCGGCCACCGTCCCGGCACAGGGCGCCCGCGTCGTCGCCGAACTGCGCGACGGATCACGGACGATCACCAGCGCCGCCACCGCGGTGCGGATCACCGGGACCGGACAGAGCACCGCCGCCGTCTCGCTCACCGGCCTGGGCGACATCACCTTGTGGGACGTCGACCGCCCGCAACTGTACGAGGTCGTGGTGACCTTGGAGGTGGACGGCAGCCCGCTGCACGACTACGGGGTGCGGATCGGCTTCCGCGAGGCCGTGTTCACCAAGGAGGGCTTCTTCCTCAACGGCCGCCGGCTCCAGCTCTTCGGCGTCAACCGGCACCAGTTCTTCCCGTTCACGGGCGCGGCCATGCCCGAGCGGGTGCAGCGCAAGGACGCGGAGATCCTGCGCAACGAACTGAACAGCACCATCGTGCGCTGCTCGCACTACCCGCAGTCCGAGGCGTTCCTCGACGCCTGCGACGAACTGGGGCTGCTGGTCTGGGAGGAGGCCCCCGGCTGGGGCTACCTCGGCGACGCCGCGTGGAAGGACGCCGCCGTCCGCGACGTCGGCACCATGATCCGCCGGGACCGCAACCACCCGTCCGTCGTCATCTGGGGCTCCCGCCTCAACGAGACCGCGGACGACGTGCCGTTCTACACCCGCACCAACGACCTCGCGCACGCGCTCGACCCGTCCCGGCCGACCGTCGGCGCGATGGCCGGGCGCCACAACACGCCGGACTACCTGGAGGACGTCTTCTCGCAGAACGACTACTCCACCAGCACCGGACCGGACGGCAAGCAGCGCCCCGAGCTGCAGGCGCCCCGCACCGACCGGCCGTACATGGTCAGCGA
>Ga0123352_10008248_pt1 | contig 16211 bp, 13 predicted proteins | sample TergutLab28metaG_FD_89700 | JGI IMG/M metagenome (GOLD analysis project Ga0123352, IMG submission 89700) | Labiotermes labralis P1 segment gut microbial communities from Petit-Saut dam, French Guiana - Lab288 P1 | ecosystem: Host-associated > Arthropoda: Insects > Digestive system > Gut ... | reverse complement strand
ATTTGTCTAGAGAATAGTATTTGTCTAGAGAATAGTATTTGTCTAGAGAATAGTATTTGTCTAGAGAATAGTATTTGTCTAGAGAATAGTATTTGTCTAGAGAATAGTATTTGTCTAGAGAATTTTTGATTAGAGCGAATTCGTATTTACAACTTGTATACTTTGTTATTAAACATCAGTCAGAAGACACGTTTTCCACAAATTTTACCAATATACGAAAAATGTAAATCCGTGTATTTTTAGAGGCTAACAATATTTGTTCAAACAGTTTACAAAGTAACTTTTTGACATATCATGAGCACGACAAAAAGTGCTTGAGTCGTGTCTGTGAAATACATACACCAAGAGATCTGGTTCTTCTGGGTTATTACTCGGGTATAGTGGTAATTCTGTAACGACTTTTCGGGAAAACATATCGGACCCCTCTTCAAGGGCCTCTAAAATGGGGCCAATAGTTTGTAGGTTGTGGCATTGGAAGTCTGAAACCATAAATATACCAAATCTCACATCTTTAACCCTAAACATATCTTCAATTATTTCCTACAAACTGAAAGTTATAATTAGGGCTATAGATTTACAGCAGCTACAGCGTCTTTATTTTGTAAGCTCTTCTCGGGAAAATTTAATAACAGTAAAATTTTATGGAACACTAAAGAGAGGAAAATCCAACTGCATGCCATGTATAAGAAGCCTAAAAAAAAAGAGTGAACTGATGAATATAGAAAGGAAAATACATGCATTTTGCCAAACTAATACATACGACGACTTAGTGGAGACTGTCCAGACGTCGCTTATAATTACCCTATTCATTCTTAGATTTTTTTTTAGAAATAAATATCAAGTTACGACGAAAATGTTCTAACTAGAGAAGGTTGCTGCATATAACAAACGTATCGGAAGTGTGAATGACGTAAGAAACGAGAAATCTTATTAATATGAGCGGGTCTGTTCAAAGATTGTTTTTTTTTTTGTTAAACTTGTCGCCATGGTCAAATTCAAAGGGACTTAAAAATGGAACACGCCAGAGTTTGATTTTGAAAATGCACGAACACAAACAAATACGTACTTACAGCCTACGGTGTTCCACTCTTAGGCCTGTGTCACGAAGTTGCGAAAAGCGACTATTAGTTTCTTCTTATCAGTATGTAGGTCCGTCTTCTGCATGGAACAATTCGGCTCCCAATGGACATGTGTTCATGAAATTCGATATTTCAGTATTTTTCAAAGAACTGTTGAGCAAATTGAAGTTTCATTAATACATGACAAGAATAATTAGGACTAATTTAGATTTTGGATAATATTTTGCTCACTTCTTCTCAGAATGAGAATTTTCCAGACAAATGCTGTGGACAAAAACATATATTTCATATTCTATAACTTTTTTTGTCGAAAATCGTGACTTTTGTGAGATAATGTGGCAAAATATTTAGAGCCGGATAGGCCACGCATGACTATGGTGCATGAGCATTGCATGCTGGATACCAAAGGCTAGAGTCACCCACTCAGAATAAGTAATATTTTGACTTTTTCACTGCAATAATGGTTGCACGGAAGCGATTCATCGTTAAGTTATACCTGTATTGCCTGTCTTGTTATTATTTAGCAGCAAAAAGCGGACATAACACGACTGACATATTCAGAGTTACAGCTGCTGAGAAGAAATTAGAGAGGCCTTAAAATGAAGGGTATATAAAAGTCACAAATAAACTGGAAACAATCTTGTAAAATTAAGTAAACTTTCGGGACTAATTTTTGTTTCTGTAGACAGAATGCCGAATTAACTGTGGAATGCCTACCTTCTGGGATAAGAAACCAAAGGCGATAAAAAATAACGCAGGATGGAAAGGGGACAAATGACGTCTTGGCTTTTATAATGTATTTAGGAATTCATAATTTTACATGAGATGGGCTGGGCATGTGGCGCGTATGGGTGAGGAGAGGGGGGTGTATAGGGTCCTGGTGGGGAAACCGGAGGGAAAGAGACCATTGTGGAGACCTAGGCGTAGATGGGTGGATAATATTAGGATGGATCTCCAGGAGGTGGGATGTGGGTATATGGACTGGATTGGGCTGGTCCAGGATAAAGACAGTTGGCGGACGCTTGTGAGTGCGGTAATGAACCTTCGGGTTCCGTGAAATGCGGGGGATTTCTTGACTAGCTGCAAACCAGTTAGCTTCTCAAGAAGGACTCTGCAGCATGGAGTAAGTAAGTATACTGGGTGTTGAACTGTTGCAATATGAACATATGGTCATTAAGTGAGAACAAATCTCAGAAAAATTCATAAATTTTTCGAAACCAAACACGTTATATTAGTCTTAGAAATTGTATTTTCAGGTCCTGATTTATTTTATGTTCGCCGTCAGAGAGAGAAAAGTGTTTCGTTCTGTCTTGACGGTGATGTAATTTTAGACGTGTTATACTATAAATTTTAGATCACACTGAAAACCCAAAATAACATAAAATGGGTGTTAACTAGCATATACAGAAGTAGTTACAACAGATATTTTCAGTAAGTGTTAAGGCAGTCCATCCTTAAAGTGTGGACACATTTATCCATTTTGTCTCACTGTCCAAAATTCTCGAGGCTTGTCCAAGAATATTGACAGATTCTATGAGGACAATTTTTCCTTCTATTGGCGTGAAACAAACAAAAATTAACAAGAATTTGGTCACATTCGGCGGTTAGGACACATTCAAAACCAAAATGATAGAGACTGAACTTTATAAGAATGGAACTTCAGACTTTGTCCCTTTTCCTTTCACGCAAAAGGTAAAAGCATTGTAATGGGACTACTTCCGCTCCGACATCAAAGGCAGACCTGCATGTTATAGTTTGTCTCTTCTTGCTAGTAAAAGCTGTTTGGTTACTGATGAACATAATATGCAAACACTTCGTCTTTCCTGCATATGTTACGGCACTATTAAATAAAATAAAACTTAAATTCAGCTCAAACTCGTGTACATTTTCTTGGAAAGAAATCTAAGCAGAGAAAAATAAATACACTCTTTCCTGAGGAAGTGTAGCGGCATAAAAACTTGAAGGTTTCGCTGCCCACGCCATAAACGTATATGGAGTTTTAGCTCAACTCATTCTTACCCTCGACACAAATTTGAGGTGAATGCATGTACACCTTTGTGGCCCCCCCCCTCTTTATTCCTGGGAAAGAACCACGGTACACATCGAATACGAAACTGAGCTTAATCGGGTAAGATATGACACCAAAAGCGATTTTCGGATTCACTAAGAAAAGAACTGCTATTTCAAAACTTGTGTTTCTGTACGTTACATTTTTCCTGCTTTGTTAACATATTTTATCACACTCATGTCGTAAAGTTAATAAAACCAATGAAATGCTTATAAAAAAAGTTGCGAATGAAAGAGTAGAACAGTGAAAATTTACGTTGTGACATTATAACAAAGAGAAGCAGGTAGAGGGGGCCTGGTAATAAACCCCAACAAGACCAAATATATGAGATTTTCAGCGTCCCCATCCCGAAGATCAGTGAAATAGGCAACCATAAAGGTGTAACTTATGAAGGAGTAGCCGAGTTCATATACTTGGATACGCTAATCAGTAATGAAAATAACGTGGAAAAAGAAATAAAAAGACGTATTTTGGCCTGCAATAGAACTTATTTTGCTGCTATAAGTCTCTTCAGGAGCCGACTTTTATCCAGAGCAGCTACTAATATTGTACTATACAAGACACTAATAAGACCGGTAGTGTCGTATGGAGCGGAAGAATGGACGTTGAAGGAGAAAGAAGAACAAGCTCTGCTAATTTTTGAAAGAAAAATATTTAGAAGAATATATGGTCCTAAATATGAATACGGGGAATGGAAAAGTCGTACGAATCGAGAACTAGAAGAGATGAGCAAAGGAGAAAATATAATAAAATGGATGAAAGGGCAAAGAATAAGACGGTTAGGTCACCTAGAGAGAATTGAGGAGGATAGGATGCACAAAAAGATCTTCACTCAAGAACTGGAACGGACGAGAAGAAGGGGAAGATTCAGGAAAAGCTAGAAAGAGGAAGTAGAAAGAGATCTTCAAGTGCTGGGAGTGAGAAGATGGAGAGAGTTAGTGGCAGATAGGAAAAAATGGAAGGACGTTTTTCGACAGACCAAAGCCTACAGTTGGCTGTAGTGCAAGTGGAAAAAGAAGAAGAAGAAATTATAATAAAACAAAACAAAAATACCCGTTTACGCAGTAAACGGACAAATATGGCAAAAGGCTACCGAGAACCGGTACAGGATGTAACAATGGCAAACTGTTGTAGAGTGACAGAAACTGACGTGTGACATTTTTCTCTTGCAGCAGAAATATATAAAGAATTTGGAAGTCCAAATGAGATTTTTGAGAAGTGTAAAAGGAGTAGGTATGAATTTCATTCAACGATGAAGTAAGTGAAGATACTTAAAATGATTCGAATATTAATGGACAGAAAAATGATAAAAGAAATATAGAAAGAAACGGTGTAAATGTGCTATGCATAGGTCGGAAGAAGGCCTCAAGTTATGAACTAAGTTCCCAAATAAGAGAATCAATGGTGAGCTTAAAAAATAAAGGTCTACATTTCGAAAGGAATGGGGTGGCCTCAAGTCCGATAGGAGTTTTTGGAAGACTAATAACGAAACTTAGGGAACATTTGGAGTGATTTCGGGACGGTTGAAATTATATGGAACAGGAGGACCAGAAGCTTCAGTTCTTATGTTATTATTCTGACAGCGATATATTACTGGTTGAATACTGTATAAGAAATAAGAGTATATATATTATATTTAGAATTTAGCAGTACCTGACCACGGTATATAATGCAGTGTTTCCTGTTATTATCCTGTCCTTTTTTTAAACAACACAAATAAAAAATGCCTAGATATTTCCGACAATGCACAAAAAATTTCACTCTTTTATAAAGTACAACACCTGTCCAGCAACAAAATACTATGTAGGAAACCTGACTGCTTTTTAACGCCAAACCCTTTGGATGATGCTGATCAAAAGGTGCTAATTGTTGGATCTGTGTTTATGCAAATTTGGACGATAGTAGGAACCCTATACCGGAGATACTCTCGTGGCAATGTTGGTAATTTTGGTCGCTTTGAACATCAAATAGTAGGTCCAATTAAACGTGTACGTTCTACAAATATATACAAGGTTTCATTACTGCGCCTAGATCATAACATTTGCGCCCTAAAGTCATTTAACATATGCAAAAAATGTCTCAAAATATTGATATCAAAAGTAATTTGAAATTCGGTTTCTTTCTTTAAGTATATAACATTTAATAAAAAAATTGTTGCACAGTGATTTTATTTGTTAATTATTGCTCCGACATGTTTCGGCCTTAGTTGTTGGCCATCTTCAGGAAGATCAGAGAATTTTTGATTTGTGCAGCTTGTATGTCAAAACATCGAAAAAAAAAAGCACGAGCTCTCTGAAGATGGCCAACAACTAAGGCCGAAACATGTCGGAGAAATAATTAAAAAATAAAAGCTCTGTACAACAACTTCGTATTAATTACTATATATGTCACACAGTTGCAAGGAAAATAGATAATATGAAACCGATTCTTTCTTCTCTGCCAAGCCGGTTAATAAAAATATCAAATCGTACTGTGAAATGTTATAAAATCACAGATTATTTATTACTTACGATTACATAAGTTTTGACAAATACATATAAGAAAATTCCATACGATGAAGTTGCGGTAGATCTACTTTGAAAAACTGCTGTTCGCCTACCACGGACGATATTTTTCCCTTCATGACCGGAAAAGCAGTGAGCAGAGCCCAAACGAAGAGAGAAAGTCCATTAAACTCCTTCTAAATAAAAGCCCAGTACCTAGTACCAACGCCTACATTGCATGCTGTGGATACCGAGCGCAATAATCTTCACTTGCTGTGTAACTTAACGTCACGCTTTATAGCCAAATTATTAAGAAAACGTACAGAAATACAATTAATAGGTTGCGTTAATTTCACATCGGGATCTCGCTGCATTTCTTGGTACCGGATATTAAAAAAGCAAATATGCCATTGCATATTGCTGTGGTTACGGAGCATGCCATTTGTCAACATAATAGAAGGCACCGCGAACGGGAATAATGCTAATAAAATTAAATACAATATACTAGAACTCCAAAACAACTAAATTTTACATTTTATTACTCTTATCTTTAATATTTTTAGACTATCCTCTGTAACATTGAAGAAAATTCATGCTTTGCAACCACAGTGTTTTGCAGTAAGATGTATGTAAGATGAAGGCATTCGATGCAGAATTATGTAGCGAAATTTTGGTATGAAATAAAACCCACACACACAAACACACACACACACATACACACACACACATATATATATATATATATAGGTTGTACTGGGTCGAGACCTTTAATGATAAAACCTCAACTCATCCCTGTAAATCTGTTTCACGGTTCATACGGTTCTCAAATTCGGGCGTGAAGCCGTACTGTCAATTATTATTTTTGTGTCATGTCTTCACAGTTTATTTGGCAGTGCCTTCTAATATCTTCAGTCCCTTCGTTAGAGTATAGCTTTCTGGGTGAAGCCCCTTTCACTCTCGCAGTTCATGAATGTAGCATGCAACAGCCGACTCCTCCGAGACCTTGGTAAGCTTCTATACCATGTCACAAATCTCTAACTCAGATAATATATATTTTCACTTTGCAGTTCATGTATTGTCTCACTGCTCTGGGGAAAAAATGTAACGACCTACCTAAAGAAATATACCCCATCTGGTATAAATCTTCGAAATTCACATTTTCCCTTATGGACGCGTATTTCATGTCTCTTCGTTTTTATCTACTGAATTATTTATAACATTTTCTCTGTCTATTTGTTGTGTGTTGGACCGTGCATCATTGTGACAACTGAAGAATAAAAACCAACTAGATGTCACTTATTACTTTATTGTACTTCTTATAGGCTCAACATGTTTCGGGCACTACTATGCCCATCATCAGGAGCTCGAGACTATAATAATCAACATTATAGTCGCGAGCTCCTGATGATGGGCATAGTAGTGCCCGAAACATGTTGAGCCTGTAAGAAGTACAATAAAATAATAAGTGACGTCTAGTTCGTTTTTATTCTTCAGTTATTCTTCAATTTACTTTGTCTTCTTCAAGAATGTTTTGAAAATTGAAACCATGATACACAGAATATGTTCTGCACACGCCTATAAACATGACTTTCAATAATTTCAGTTTCATATCTTTTACGGGGTCCTTTCTGATTTCTGCACAATTTAGCTTACTTGTCTTACCGAAATATATTGAACGACAAAATAAAAAGAATTATGAAATACGACCGTTCAGTGTGAAAGTTAGAAACAAAATTTTGTGATTAAACACATTTCTTCGTAAAGAAATCAGAATTACTCAAGCTTTCATAAACAGTACAATTAACATATCACAGCGGCACGACTTCAGGTCCTATCTTAGGATCGAAACATGTCGGAACAACTTTAATGTTTTAATATGGAATTTTTATATATGTGCATTAGTTGGTATAATAATTAAATAAAGATTTATGTTGACACTAATATCCAACACTATGAATTAATGTTACGTAGGTGTCTGACAAGAGTAATAATGTGCGTTTCTATTCTTTATGTTATACTTCTTGTTGTAACAGGTTCCGCTAATGTCTATGGCCTTATTATAATATTAGGTATATCACATGATATGGAAAATTGTGCCTGTTTTCTTCTTGATGTGGAAGTGAGATCCGCGTAAGAACCAAGTTTTCAGAACGCTATTATGAAATAAACATTTTCCAAATTGTTTAAGCCTATTACAAAATGATACCAAGTATTAGGCCCGAGCTCCTTCTGGCCTACCATTGCTGACATCATATGTAATCTACGCTGCTTGATTTAAGACGTACTGTTAGGCCAGATATTGTGTTTGGTGAAATTCTTGAATGTACCGTCTAGAGCCAATGAATAAGGTAAATATATGCTGAATTTCGAAGCACATGCTCGAATTTAATAAATTCTAAGAGGTGAAACTACACTTTCTGTAAAAGATGAAGGGTCCTTCAGTGTTATATTCAATGTAATCTGTACAAATTATACTAACCTATTCCCGTGGATATTATTCTACATCAATGTCTGCGAACCGGAAGCCTGTGTCGACACCTGGCAGACTGCTACAATATCAACAGCGCATAGAAATTTTGTTTTTAATTGTATACTTTAGCTACGTTGTCGCCTGTTACATGAAAGTTACATTGGAAGATTTATGAAACAAAAATATGATTTTTTTCAATTTATGCAGTTAAAAATAGATATGCGATAATATTATACAAAAAATGGCTTTCCTGATTTCCAAAGAATAGGTGTTTCTACAAGGTAATGTAAGAAATTACTGGATTTTTTGGCCTACTGTTCTAAATTAAATATGTATACTATTAAATAAATAATTTAGACATTTTTATCCAAATTTCTTACTTTCATATATATCGCAAATTATTTTTGTCAATAAGTATCAAATTCACCTGAGACAGCTTGACAAATGGGATATGTTGGTTTGATACCACCAAGAGCAAAGTGAAAAAAAATGTTGTAATTTTAACTTATTGCTTATATTAAATTATATCCCGAAATAAGGCAATATTATGTAAGAGTGGGTGATTCATGATGCTGAAAAAAATAGTACCTAGAAGGAATCCCAACATATTATTTTAGTCACAGAGAGACTTTATGCATTTTGATTATTAGAATTAAGTGTGTTGCCCTAGAGATATGTTTCTAAAAAAAAGTCGGAATTACGTTGTATTTTCTTCAAGACAAGCCTACATGATTAATATTATTTTAACATTAGGGGTGCAATATACTTGGCAGTAAATATCTAGCGTCGAAATTCTTCAGGGTGTAAAAAAACATTAAAATTTCAGCACCTAACGTGTATTTAATTATACCCCGACCAAACCAAAATTACATACACATTACCATATGTCAATAAGAGAGGCCCAGCAAAGTGGCTTACTTTTATGTAAAACTTTCCGCCAGTTCTTATACCGTGTCAGATTGAAACAAAACAGAAATTTCCTATATTAAAGTTAAAATTAAATACGTTAATGTCACTATATGACGTATTGCCGAAAACTTCAGTAAGTCTCATATATAATTTTATTCTACCCTAATAATCGAATACAATTACAGTAATAATAATTTTCACATGTAATTTAGCTGTACCTTACCCATTTAATACCATTACAGTGATATTTGTTTTACGTCATACAATACAACTGCACATAGAAAACAAAAAAATACAAGTAACTGACAATCGATAATGTTCCGGCCTCATACACGTCATATCATGTTCATTAATCATTATTGTTCACCAATTAATAGCTTCCTTTCTCTTGTTATATCTCGGATTTTTCAATAGCAGCAGATGTCAAGAAACAGAGGGCGTCATTGATGGAACAACAAAGTCTAAATTCAAATCTGATAAAAACGTTTAAAATCTGTAATATTTTTAAACAGATTCCGGATAAATTCCCTATTTTTATTCGTGGTGTCTTCCGATCTTCTCAGTGTTTCTCGGTAAAACCTATCCTGAAGTTCTTGACAGCTGGCACATCCTGTCGCATTTTGCTCTGAAAAAAATATCCTCAGTTTTCCGTCATGTTACGCGAGGCCTACCATCTTTCTTGAAATATTTTCCTGGAGTTTTATCATAACACGCAACCTGTCCCATTTTACTTGTGAATCAAATAGCCTAAGACATTGCATATGGTAACTAAAACCAGCATGCGCACAAAGGTGTACGAACGTATATTACAAACATATTATACCACCTATCTGTTTGTTCAGTTCACGGATATGGATCATTTGATACTCTTTCATGCCCAATAGGCAAAGACTACATACTCTTATAAGAATGCGAAGGAAAATTGCCTAGAACAAATGAAAACATTTGGTTTAATGAAATGTGTCTTGAATTCGTAATGTATGTTCATATATTTATCTGCCTTTTTTTGGTTTTAGCTACCATATCTAAATGTTCAGTGCAGAGTTATGGATCTTTTAAAATCCTAAGTTACTTTACATCAGACTATCTGTCCCATTTTACACGTAAAAACTTTCTCAATTTAATGTTACTTTACACCGGCTGTCCCTTGTTACACACGAACAAGATATTCTGTTTACCTTACGTCACGTGATCAGTGTCATTTTTTTGTAAACTAAATACCCATATTTATTCAGCACGATCCAAAATTATATGTGGGTTTCACTTAGAAGGTAAAACTTATCTGGGAATTAGGCATTATCCTAAATATTTACCAAGTTCATTTTGTACCAAGCACTATATGAGCAAGCTTCTACAACCCCTTGTACTTACTGAGAATATTCACACTGATAACCTAATTATATTGCAGTAATTCTGATGACTTCCATTTTCAAGCTACGTAAGTTTACACAACAATCCAAAAACACATAATATGCTTGCAAATAAAAAATTTTAATTACATTATCATTACTCGAAGATTATCACATAAATTTGTTGCACTGTTTATTCAATGCAACGGAATTCCAAGGACGGTAACGGAAACTTCTACTGTTGTCGTTCGAACTCTCAAAACTCTGTCTGCATACCCGCCACGTGCTGCAGTACCCCCTCTCTTTGCTAACGTACAAGGTCGAGGAAGACTCCATCACTGTGCACAAGCTTGTTCTTTAATAAGGGGATGTAAAGAGAATAGTACAACTTAACTTACCTAGTAATTGTGGATGTTAGGTTATTTTTGGGCGCCTAGTTCCCAGCCGTCGGTCATTGCAGCTTGTTGCCAGACTTCATTGCGATGTGTCGCTGACACGCATTATATTTCCAAGAACCGTTGTCTGACAAGGTGATTATAATATACTCAGATGAAGATGAGTCGGCAGTAACTATCACTGAAAGATGAACACGTCTTCTCTGTGACAGTCTGGAACGTTCGACTGGCCGCTTTAGGGACACACACTCAAGTACGCTAGGCGCCATCTTGGAATCGAAAGACGAAAAGAAGAAAATAAAAACAAAAGAACATGCAACGCACACTATCGATGAATAATTATGGAATAAAGGAAAAGATACACCTTACACACCCTGACATGCAGTCGCTTTGTCTTTTTTTTTTTAAAGAAAATGATTTGTGGATGTATAGTTTATGATAATTGCAGTCAAAAACCGTTGAAAGTACTGAAGTATAATATTTTAAAAGTTTTGTCAGACGACAACTCGTATTTGCAATTTCCTCGACGTCTACTTAAGATCAATTCACATTTAATGCAAGAAATTTATGGGTGAAATTGACAACGTAAAGATTTATATCTGGCTGCCTCATATAAATGACACGACAATAATCAGATTAAATAAAACTTCCTTAAAAATCATAACGTAGCCAGAATTACTTACTAAACCACACACGAAAACATAAAACTGAATTCACAATTTTAATCCTGAAAGAAACTCTACGAGGTTAACGTCTCACGTTACCAAATGCTTCACTGTCTTCCACGGGCGACGACTCGCCTGCGGTGACTGGTTAGACAGCAGAAAGCTTAGTGGAGAGCAGTAGAGGAATTGTTTTTGCTGTCTCCCAATTGTTTATGGAAGGAAATAAGGTCTGGCAGAGGGGTCGAATGGAGCAGGGTGTGTGTGTGTGTGTGTGTGTGTGTGTGTGCTTATTAAATGTGTACTTCTATTAGGGGTGGGAGCGGTAAAGTTGCACAGCAAGAAACAAAAGGAGAGGCAAAGAGACAATTTTAGTAGTGGACACTTTTAGTTCCGGGAAATGTTATCTGTATATCCGCTACTGTAAACATAAAATTCTCATCAAAGGATTCAATGAAATAAACATTCAAGTTCCTGTCGCATATAGGATGAACTGTCATTCGTCAGGTGCTTATGTATCTAGACGTATCTGCATGGAAGCATTTGTTTGTGTACACGAAATACTGTCGTACAACATAAAGACGAAGAGACATTTTGTGTCAATAATAGCAATACAGTTGGTTAAACAAACCACAATTCATCAATTTAAGAAGACAGAAACAAATGTACGTAGTATTCTATGCGCACGCAACATCACGTCAAATGCAAAACAACCAATAAAAACACACCGGCCCCATAAAAAGGGGGGGAAAAAACGGATAAAAGAATAAGATTGCGCGTACTTCCTATACTTGCAGAACTGCGCACGCGCTAGTCACTTGGATACTGTTTCCGGCCATTTAGGTAGCAATTAATATCGGTAACAAATCAAAAAGTATGCAACAGTCAAACTCTTAAAAACGGTCGCCATTTGACAATCACTCAGTAAGGTACACCTCTAGTCTGTAGAAGCCCCGTGGCTGTACTAGTAACTTGGTGTTGGCTCCATCCAAGCAAAGGACGTGAAGCTAAAAAGAGAGACAGAGAGAAAGATGACGGGGGAGGGAGGGAGAAGAAAGGCCAGAGTGAGAGGGTTGGAATAAGGAAGGAAGGATTGAAGTCGGGTTTACACTGTACAAGTATTGTGACAAATATTTGGTCACAATAAACCAGTTTTATAGGCTTTAGTATCCTTTATACAATCCACGCATTACATGAATGATTTCTGGCTTCTGCTGCTAAGGAGATGATTAGTGCGCTCTTCTGGGTTGTTACGCAGTGAGTAGCGGTAATTTCTTACTGACGTTTTGGGACAACCTATGGGTCCCATCTTCAGAGGTCAAGAATCGGGACAATTTATGGGTCCCATCTTCAAGGGGCAAGAATCGGATTCTTGACTCTTGAAGATGGGACCGATATGCTGTCCCGAAACGTCAGTAAGAAATTCAAACTACTAGCTGCGTAATAATCCAGAGGAGGGCAGTTCTCACACATTACATGTTTGTGCTGACTAAAACCAAAACAATGCAGTCGTTCCGTTATCGAGAAATCTCCGGTTCGTGTCCAGAAGTCCTCTTTCACCATGTGCACAACCTGAAATTATACAAAATTAGATATAAAATGCACGCCTTATTAAGTATCCACTTTTACCATAAAAAGCAAAAATATTTTTCTATGGTATTGTTGAATTACATAAATCGCTTCCAACAGTATCAGCGAAGGAGGTTTTATGAAAACGTAACAATGTCTTTTATTTCATTGTTGAGCTACCCATGTCCTCAAAAAGACAAAAGTACTAAAGTTTTCAATCAAATTGCCCGACTTTTTTTTTTGGATTTTAACCAAATTTGGATACTGTCGACAGACTTTAATAAAAGTACACAAGTTCAATTTTGACGAAAATTCTTCCAGTGAGAGCCACGTGTATGTACGTGGACAGGCAGAGGGGCTGACCTACATAAGCTAATATGCGCTTTGAACAAATATGCGAAAAACCCTGGTTAGGAAAATTACTTACAATTTTAAACCTATTGGTAACTACACCTACTACCAGCTGCAGCACTTACAAGCCATGCTCCCTGATCATAGATCTATTAATTTTTTTTCGGATAATTCTCATATTTAACAAAAAAATATTTCGCTGAACACCATTAACTGATTAGCCTTTGTAATGAGGCGGATTTCATTCCCTATGTTATAGAATTGAATTCTTGTACTAATTTAGATTAATTTCAGTCTTCAACAGTTTAAATGACAGAACTTAGTTAAAGTGACTTCACAAGTATGACTTTTAATATATCTATTACTAAGGTCGAGTCACCGCTACGTTGTTATCAGGATAAATTGGAGGCTGGCAATAAATATGTTTATCGTATAGTTTTTATGGCACAGTTACACTTCTCTTATGTTACTAGCTTCGGTCTTACACAAACATTTTGTTACTTCCGGTATCACAGAAATAATGCAAAATTTGATTGAAAATATCTTGATTATGATGCATGTTGAGGAAATACGTTGTTGTACATACGAGTGTATTACTAAAATAGAGGTGTTTCTTAGCTCACATACACGTAAATTGAGAAAAAAACAAACGTTAAGGTAAATTGCACCCTAGAATAAGCGACGAAGGCCTAGAAGGTGAGTAGGTGTATAGCTCTACTCTTTCTTTAATCTCGGTTCTAGATGTGTTGTGGCTGGTCAACGCCACCCCTCACCGGCTTTACCTCCCGAAAAGACCCTTTACCTATTGTATTGGAGGCTGGGTGGACAAGAGTGCCGGTCTGTACGGCTGCGGCAAATCTCGCCCCCCACCGGGAAAGTGAGATAAAATAGCAAAAGTTAGTGTTCTGTATTTGAATTTTGTGAAGATGGAAACTGAACTAGGAGGGACCCGTCAACAAACATTTTTATCAAGTTAGTGCTAGGTATTTAGTGCAAGAAATTATCTAAACTACTTTTGTATTTCTAATGTGCGTCATCCCGGTTGTGTTTTGTACAATAGTAGGAGTTAGGTATGTTAACAGTCACAGTCGAACACAACTATATTGGTTTTTTATTATACAGGAGTTTACAACAACGACATGTTTCGGCCCTATATTCTCACTGATTGTACATATTGTAGCCTGAGTAATTATACTTATATATTATATTATACCCCCTAGCATAAGAAATAATCCCTATGGGAGAAAAACGATATCCAACCAAATAAACCCGGGACCATGGTACTCCGTGACGTAATGAGATCTCGAACCCACCCCATTACGCCGCAAGACCACTACACGCATGCTAGTATAGCCTAAGCTGAAAGTCAAACCACAACCTGATGATGGCCCACATATAGGGCCGAAACATGTCGCTGTTGTTGTAAACTCCTGTATATTGAAAAAAACAAATAGAGTTGTGTTCGACTATAAGTGTCAACATACCTAACTCCTACTATTTTTGTATTATGAAGTTCAAAATTTGTGTACCGGTAGTGTTTTTATTTACTTACTTCTTCCAACATCGAGTGTGAAAAAATGTCTTGTTTCTTTAAAACTTCTACATAAGTATTACAAGAAAGACAAATAATAACCAAAAAAAATTTATTTGTACGGTTTTCGGCCAATATAAGAGCAGTAAATTTACTCTGTTACATTCTTGATCGAACGTACTGGAGACCATCTCTTTTATAAATTTATAAAATATAAAATATGTGATATTTGCAGCACACTAAGTGCTTTTTAAAGGCAGGAGTGTCTCAGTTATCATATAGTGTCATGGCTGCAGGTTGGGAGGCAAGGAATCGGGGTTTGGTTTCTGGTGTGAATAGTAGCTTTTGTCTACACCACCAATTCCAGAATAGGAGCTGAGCCCCCAGAGTTCCCTATCTGATGGCTACTTGTTGCGGGAGGGGGGGGGGGGTGGGAGAGAAATAGTGATCTTCAGTAAGAAACACATGACCAAAGGCACTCACCTCCACCCATCTCTGACAGTGCGAATGCGCGGAACTCTTTAACGTCACTCTCCAAACGTCTTAAAACGGACTTTTAAATAACGCAAGATTTTTACGTGATTTATAACAAATTTTAACCAACAATTTCAATGGGGAAGGCAAACTATCTCGTCCGGCTATTAATTATGAAACACTGCTAATATAAATTTGATGTGTATTGTACCGTGCATCATTTTGATAACTGAAGAATAAAATCCAACTAGATGCCACTTATTACTTTATTATGCTTATGGTAGGCTCGACATGTTTCGGGCACCATTATGCCCATTATCAGGAGCTCACGACGATAGCGTTGGTTATCACATAGGCCGTCTGGTTCTTGTGTTGCTGCTGGTTGGAGGTTGAGTAAAGGCAGGATGGATGAGTGTCCGGATCGAAGGCTGTAACAACCTTCGGTCCGGACAGCCTATGTGATAACCAACACTGTCGTCGTGAGCTCCTGATGATGGGTATAATGGTGCCCGAAACATGTTAAGCCTAACATAAACATAATAAAGTAATAAGTGGCATCTAGTTGGATTTTATTCTTCAGTTACTGCTAATATAAACCTGTTGTGGGCCAGGAAGACCGCCTCTGTGGTCTAGTGGTCAGAGTTTCTGGCTACAGATACAGAGGTCCCGGGTTCGATCCCCTGCGCTACCAGATTTTCTGAGTAGTATTGGGTCTGGAACGGGGTCCACTCAGCCCCGTGAGGTCAACTGAGGAGCTACTTGAATGAAAAAAGTAGCGGCTCCAGGTCTAGAAAACAGAGATTAACGGCTGTGGGGACGCGTTGCGCTGACCACGTGACACCCCTCTATCCGCAAAAGTTGGCACTAACTT
>Ga0123352_10008246_pt1 | contig 16212 bp, 7 predicted proteins | sample TergutLab28metaG_FD_89700 | JGI IMG/M metagenome (GOLD analysis project Ga0123352, IMG submission 89700) | Labiotermes labralis P1 segment gut microbial communities from Petit-Saut dam, French Guiana - Lab288 P1 | ecosystem: Host-associated > Arthropoda: Insects > Digestive system > Gut ... | reverse complement strand
TTTGTGTGTGTGTGGGTGTGTGTGGGTGTGTGTGTGTGTGTGTGTGTGTGTGTGTGTGGGTGAGCGTGTGTGTGTGTGTATATGTGTGTGTGGGTGTGTGTGTGTGGGGGGGGGTGTGGGGGGGGGAGTGTGTGTGTGTGTGTGTGTGTGTGTGCGTGGGGTGTGTGTGTGTGCGTGTGTGTGGGAGGAGTGAGTGTGTGTGTGTGTGGTGAGTGGGTGGGTGTGTGTGGGTGTGCTGTTGGGGGTACCGTTCTGCAGGGTGCGTTGGCAGTAAGACCGCGACAACACTCCAAATGTACCACCCACGCACACCGAAACAGGAGCCCTTATGTACTAACAAATGGCGACAGCCCAGTCAGCGTAAGAGATTACATATATACTATCGAATAGTTCACGATAGAAAGCGTCATACGGCTTTGGTACAAGAGGAGAGGCAAGTAGATTACAAACGACAAACCCAGAAGAAACAAGGGCCAGTAATAGTCAAGAGAGACACTGCAGGAAAATGACGGTAACCGACACAAAATAGACCATTACAATACGACCAGTACATTTGAAAGTGGCACTTTGAAATGTTTTAATAACTTAATCCAACGTTTCTCTTTTTTTGTTTTACAGCGAAACAATTTTGCTTATCAAAACACTGACGGATGTTGAGGATAAATAATTTGAGGCACGTTTAATTTTAATTTAACATCAAAGGGAAGCCCAAATACAAAACACCGAAACAACTGCTAACTCAACTTCACTCTCCGGTCTGAAGTGACATTCGGTGTCACTTGTTTCGTTTTCGAAGAACAGTTTCTATTAATTTATATTAATAATTTTCCAACGAGATGCAACACAAAGCAGTCTATTTATTATTCTGCAAGTTCACTCTACATCTTCATCTGCACACACGCCCACCAATTTTGTGTAAAACGAGATCTCGTTCCTCCTTACCTAAACTAATACTAATAACTGTCCTGTCTTTTATTATATCTATATTGCTTCCCTGATAAAATTGTATCCAACCTGATGATGGCCACAGCAGCATTGGTCGAAACATGTAGTTGATGTTGATAAGTTACATACACCTGATAATATAGTTGTGTTATGACTGCTATATTCTTATAGAATTATTACCTTAGGTTCACTCAACATGTTTCGCGTGTCAACCACACCCATCATCGGGAGTACACAAAACTGTAACTACAGCCTCCGGTACTGGTCATATGTATTGTGCAGCTACTCCCTCCAACGTGGCCAAGCTTGGCCACGTTGGAGTGAAATTGCAGAATAATAAATAGACTGCTTTGTGTTGCCTCTCTTTGGACAATTTTTAAAATATATCAGCGATGCACGGAACCATAAATATAAAATTTTATTAATTCCTCTGCTTTCTTCCTTTTATCCATCACTGTGCACGGGATTTTATAAATACTGTTTACCGGTGGCAGGACCAATAAAAATAATCAAAGCGACTTCATATACAATCAAAATTTGTCGGTAAAGTAGCTATCTGCAAATTCTTTTAAGCCCTGTCAGTGACTCTGGGTCACACGGAATGCAAATGAATTGTACATATGCCGCTACTATTTATAGTCTCATAACTTGACACCACTGTTTATTCAGACATGTTAGTTTTAAAATTTAAATGCAGTTTTAATACGAATATATTATTTTCTTATTTATCTGCTTCCAAAACAACCCGTTTGAAGATTGTGGAGTTTCAGGAAACATGGTTGATAATTCGTAAAGCATTTGTTATAGTTAAACTACTTTGGAGTGTGTATACTTGTCTAACACAACTATATGATGGTACGGAAATGTATAGAATTTATTACATGTTTCGGCACTTTACATTGGCCATCTTCAGGTTCAGAAGTGAGAAAACTTAGTAAGCAGCTATACTTGATTTATGTGGGTTGTATACAGTGGGGAGGTAAGAGGTGAGGTGGATACGAGATCTTGCATGTGTTGTGTAGGATGGGTGGTGTGGGTACATGGGGGTTCTGTTAGTTTTTCTATTCTAGGTTAATATAATTGGATCTATGGTATCATGATTTGTTATACAGTGTGCCCCACTCGCTACCGAACCTGGCATTTCTTTAATAATTTTACCACTAATGATACTGCAATGACTACAGACACACACTATTGACACATTCCTCTTCATTTCTCACACAACGAACGTACTCCTGTTCAAATTTCGTTGCAATATCTTCATTGGTGTTAGAATTATTAAAAAAATGCCGGTTTCGGTAACGAGTGGGACGCACTGTAGCATTGATGATAGAAGTGCGGGTGGTTTCTGGTAGTGTTCTCCAATAAGGGTACATTTTGGTGGTTATGAAGTGTGTTCAAAAAGCTCGCCACTGGTCCCTCAAGGTAAACAGGTACAGTTATCTACGTCCACGTTATCAGACAAATAGAGAAATTAGAGCTATAGCCCTGCAACTGCTTAAACTCGGCACTGGATTCTGTCTGTCCGTCCGTACGTCCATCTGTCTGTTCTCATGGAACAACTCGGCTCCCACTGGACGGATTTTCATGAAATTTGATATCTGAGGATTTTTCGAAAATAAGTCGAGAATATCTTCATGTTTGTACCGTGCATCAATGACGATTAAACCACTTTATTATCCAACAGATGCACAAATATAAAATTCGTAGATACAATTAGAATTATTACAAAATATTTTAAAATATTTAAAATTGCTCCAACATGTTTCGGATCACAAGGGATCCAAGCTCCCTGATGATGGATCCCTTGTGATCGGAAACATGTTGGAGCAATTTTAAATATTTTTAAACATTTTATAATAATTCTAACTGTATCTACGTATTATATATTTGTGCATCTATTGGATAATAAAGTGTCTTAACTCTCGAGAAAAATTCAAGTCTAATTAAAATATTACAAGAATAATTAGAGTCTAATTAAAATATTACAAGAATAACGGCTAATTTGCATGGAAACCAAAGTACATTTATGATATCATTTCGCTCATATCCTCTTAGAATAAAGATTATTTCAGATAAAATTTGTAGAGAAAATGAAGACATATATTAACTGTTCAATTTTTTCTTTCTTTCTTTCGAAAATGGAGCCTTATATGAGACAATGTAGAAAAATATGGTACAGCCAGACAGGCCACAGGCCACAGATGACAATACGTCACATGCGCGCTTCATGCTGGATGCCTAAGGCTGCAGACATACTATCAGAATATGTAATACTTAAAGTACTTACACGTCAACAGTGGTTAGGTGAACGCGCCTTAATGTTACGTTTAAACCTGCATTTCCCGTCTTACTGAATGTGTAAATCTGATAGCACATACAGTAAAGATTGAGCGTCAAAAAGCAATGCAATATCCTGCATCCTACTTCTCGTTCTTACCTTCATATATTTCACAATCGACTGACAATTCCCACCCTTCCATTGCTCATTTGAAGCCAACCGACTTTAACACTTCAACACTGTATCGTTACTAACACAAAAGATGTAATCACATCACCGAAGATGAAATTATGAAGTGTCAATCTGGAGTTCTGTTGCATTAAGTACAGGAAGCGAATAACACAAAACACCATCATGTGTTGTGAATGTTTGTACAAAAGTCTTCTAACGGACAATGCTGAACAGTTCAACCAAACATGTTATTGTCCTATTCTTATAATAAACCCAACGAGATGCACTAATTTCTCAAATTTATTTTTGGAATAGAAGTGTACATGTTTCGGACAGTTTCTCTGTCCATCATCAGGAATCTAGCACTGTACATACAGCAATAGGTACCAGGGGTGCAGATAAGTCCTTAGCCCTACCAGGAAGGAAACAAGCTCGAAAGCATGTCAGGGACGTGCGCGATTTCAACAACATCGAGACGCAAGCTGTCACTAAGTTTCTTTTCCTGCAAGGCAAGGCGCCGAAAGAAACTCACGCCATTTTGACAGAAACATTAGCTTGTATCCTTCCTGGTCGGGCTAAGGACTTATCAGCACCCTTGTATATGTCATACATGTTATGCTGATTGCTTGTTAGCGGGATCCTGATCCCGCTAGCGCTGTGTGTACAGTGTTAGACTCCTGATGATGGACAGGAAACTGTCCGAAACAGGTACAGTTCAATTCCAAAAATAAATTTGAGAAATTAGTGCATCTCGTTGGCTTTATTATAAGAATACATCACGATGCACGATCCTCTGAATGTCAAATGCTACTGTCCCTTAATGCGTGAGAAATAGTTGGTGTACGGACGTGGGCACTTGTTTCAAAGGATATTCCACATCAGTTGACACAAATGATGAGTTTCCTACTGCCGGCACGGCCCATGAGAGTTAGCAAGGTGTGTGACGAACACAACTGTCCTTCTAGTTAGTTAATCGTCTTCACAATAGAGAAATGGCAGATTTATAATTACTGGGAAACAGGACAAGCGGTGGATATGGCAACTTTTAACTCCACCTGACCTTGATAACAGCCGGTCCCCGTGGCCGCGCGGTCTAAGACATAGATCTGCGGCCGCTCGCCTGTTGAGACTGTGGGTCCGAATACCACCGGGGGGCATGGATGTTTGTTGTTGTGTGTTGTCAGGTAAAGGTCTCTACGACGAGCTGATCACTCGTCCAGAGGAGTCCTACCGACTGTGGTGTGCCGTTATTTGTGATCTATAAACTTCGCGAATGAGTACGCCGTGGCCTACTGTGGGGTGTTACTCCAAAAGAAAAAACCTTTATAACAAATACTCGGGATTCTAGTGACGTTCTCTGTTTAAATGGGCACCGAGGCTTTCGACGAAAACAACATTCATTTTCATGGTCGAAGTAAGCATGTTAAAGCAAGTAGTGCCAAAATTATGTCATTCAACACAAATATTTATTACAAAGCACAATTTTGAAAGAAGGCATCACGAGGTGCTAGAATGAATGTATAATAAAATTAATTATATACGTCAGCACTATCTACTTATTTACACATAAGGCTACATGTTTCGACCTATCAGTCGGTCATCTTCAGGTCTACATAGCAGACTAAGTCATTGGTGCTGTGTGCACATTTTGATCCCAATATGTTTGTAAACATTTTGGGATCCCAATGTGCACACATCACCAATGACTTAGTCTGCTATGTAGACCTGAAGATGACCGACTGATAGGTCGAAACATGTAGCCTTATATGTAAATAAGTAGATAGTGCTGACGTATAAAATTAATTTTATTAAACAAAAGCACAATTTGCATTTACAAAAAAAATTGCTACATGTTTCGACCCTCAAGGCTCATCACCGGGAAAGATTTTGTAAAAGGAATGTGGTGAAAATGTTAACTTAAAAGTTTACCGCTGACTTTTCCACACATTCCTGCCTGGTGATGACCCTTAAGTGTTAAAAAACGTAGAAACTTCATACGAAATCGATTTGTGTTTTATGATACATATTTCGCTACAGAACACAAGGAAGGAGAACAATGGGAAGAACGAATCCTTGATGCTTATGATGATGATGATGATGATAATACATAGTTGTGTGGTCTGCTTTATTCTTGCACTTAACTTTCGAACACAACTGGGAAGCTTTCTGTGAAGATTAAACCAAGAGGGACAAAACGATGCTATTAAGAGTTGTAAAACCTTCACAGCTCCTGTAAATGATAACTGGGAATGAAAATGTGTACCTTTTAAACTGTAACTGATGATGTGTCTGGTTTAATGCTCTTGCTTGGAGACCTCCATATAGCAATTATTCTAGGGAGGTAAAAACTTTGATCCAATACATGTTTGTCTTGGAATTTCAGAAATAAATGAGGAAAACCACGAAAACCTCATGAAGTATTAATTTTTAATTTTGGAATATTAAACAAAGTTTTTCATGATTAGCATGATTTTATGTAAACACAATGGGATTCCATAATAATAATAATAATCTTTATTAACTGCAATTGGATTGTCACCCGGTGGCAGTGGTTATTTCAAATGTATACAAAACATGAAATCGGTTAGTACTGAATTTAAGTCGGGAGGGCTACATGAGAAGCATGTAGTGGCAACTTGGAATATTGGGAACCATCTCAGCATTTGCTTTTAGGCATAGGGAAACCAAGAAAAACCTGTGTCGAGGTGGTCGGCCGCAGGACCTTCCGAATACTGACTTCTAGCCAGCAGTCCTACAACTAAAGTAAAAAAAGAAAACAGCAGTGCACACACAGTACAACAAATACACATAAGATGACAACACCCAGACAAGACAATACAATAATACACACGGCCAAGCCAACAACAATTACACACAAGACAACTTAAAACTAGCGCCAATACAACGTATGTACACACTGAATGTACCTCCCTGTAGTTAACATTGGCCTGAAGATGGTTTTGTAGAAAATGAAACATGTAGCCAAGAAAATAATGTATTGGTGTTGTGTTAAGACGGAAGAAACCATTTTATTGAAAAGAACGGAAACCTCATGCAGTGTTCTGGAATGGTCGTTAAGACACAAATTGCTATTTTCTTGGCCCCCGCCAGTGGTCGGTCAAGTTTGGCTGAACTACTTTCGCCTTCAATTACGACAGTGCGTGACTTCAGAAATGTCTTTGTCGGCTCAAGTGACTGCATGGTGCCAAAATAAACAGTTCGCCTTTATCAGCTAATTTAGGGCCGACACTGTCGATGCCTCGACGCTGTAGGGTAGCCGGTGCTGAGTGCAGCTAAGATTGCAAGTGGCGAGCAGGGACGGCTTTCCGGATGTACCCAGAAGACAAGGTAATATCACGTACGTTCAGCAAATTGCGAGCGACACTGAAAACGTGTTTCAAAGAAGAGGAGATACTGAAGCCGGTGTCTGTTCAGAGTTCCTATTAGACATACCGCGTTCTATCCCCAGTTCCCACCCACCATTATTAAACTCCTAAAAAATAAAGATAACAATAACATGTTCCACCGAAAACCCTGGTGTCCATATGTAAGACATATAAACTTCACAAGCAGCAGGAAGCACTGAAATGAAGCAGAAAAACACGACAGTCAGCTGACCGCACTCCTAGTAAGTTTTAACAAACCACTGCTTGCATAAAATATTTTAAAATTTCTAACAGCCCGAAATCCTAGTCCTCAGAGATACAACGCCGTGTCTATTGGTAACATTTTCCGATTCTAAACATCTTGTTGTCTTCATTTTCAAGATTTGTGCAACCAGTATTCTTGGACTGAATGACACTTGAAGACGGTGGCAGCTTTTGTCTCCGAAACGTTGGTAACTCTTCAGTAAACGAAACGGTGTCACATTCCGGAAGACTTCAGTTTCATCAGCACCAGTGTGACGAACTCACACTCGTACGGCTTAATTCTAAGTGCTTTTTTATCTCTTGGACTCTTGGCTCGTCACAAATCTCCTCCTGAGATTTATTGTCGTGCTCACAACTGCCTTCGACTCATTATCTCGTTCCAGATTAATTCAGTCTACACCTCCGTTTTAAAGAACCCTTTCGATCTACGCCCAAGTCTCTAACGTATCTGCCCGTTAATTTTGCCTACTAAAATAATGAAGGCATTTAACCCTTATCTTGCTAAAGTGAAGAATACGGTGAGCTCCTAATAATGCTAGCAAATGGCGGATGGTATTTCATTCGGCGTTTAAAGGGTTAATATTCTTCTCACGTAGAGCAAAAATCTACCCTCGCGGTCACCAAATCCCATTCTTCAACATTTCATAATTTTAATAATATCTGCCGTGGCGTAAAAAAAAATATGAATTTCTTCATTTTGAAATTTGCTCCAGATTCCTGATATATTCTCTCTCTTTCTTGAAAGCAATGCCCATTCCTAAATATTATCAGTGCATACAGTCAGAAAAATACTACAAGGGGATTTCGCTGGAAAAACAATATTTGATAGTGAAGAAGCATTTATGTAAACAAAAGAAAGAATGGTATCAGGTGAGGTAATTTCAGTCAAAAACACAGCTATGAATATATGGCTAAATGACGGTGTTTATTAGCAATAGAAAACTACATGTTTCGGCCTATAGCGGTCATCATCAGGTTTTGACAACTTTCTTGCTATAAGAGTTACACATAATTTGCATAAACCGCATGGCAATGTTGAGATCTCATCAGCATTATCATTTGCGTGCGTTTGTTAAGCCAAAAAACCACCCCCTCCCGCAAAAATCACCCCCTCCCCAACACAGGAGCATATAAGATACCACACCTGCAAACACAGTTTCATCCCAACCCCACACCTAACTAACCGAAAGGATCCACACCCGCTACCTATAAATCCATTCACGCAATAGATATGCCACCAAACTTAGCTTAACAAACGCAAGCAAATGATAATGATGAGATCTCAACATCGCCACGCGGTTTATGCGTCCTATATATATAACTCTTATAGCAAGAAAGTTGTCAAAACCTGAAGATGGCCGCTATAGGTCGAAACACGTAGTTTTCTGACGTTTTGCTGACCGTGAATCTCAGTATATTTATGTCAGTAATTACCCAACTTGATGCACAAAATGTTTGTTATACAATAAGTTTCTTTCATGCCTCTACATGTTTCGAGCACATGTGCTCATCATCAGGAGGTCAAAATTGCATTACACAGCCTCTGGTATCATCACACCTATACTGAGATAAAATATGTAGTTTTGTATTGTTAATAAACACCATCATTTAGCCATATATTCATATTTGTGTTTTTGACTGAATTTACCTCACCTTATAGTTAAACACACAACGGAGATGGCGCACTTAAAAAAAAAAGAAAGAATGGTATCTCATAGACCTCTGATGTAGAAGCAAAATGCTCCCGTCTTTCAGTTTCCTTCGATTATCTCCGCCTTCTGGCTGCTAAGATATCGCATACGTTGAGATCTCAAATTTATGGTGCACTAGGCCCCGCACAATGTATCGCCAAAAATGCGGACTTCGTCCCAAAAAACTGTCTCGAGTCGCGGACCCTTTCTTCATTTCCCGCCGATATTTTGTAGCGAGCGTGGGAGGACGGCATTGCGTTGTAAGCTCTTACGATAAATGATCCGGCAGGAAGTGACATCCGACAGTTGCCAAATAAAATAATGATCTTATAAAAGCCTTGTCGCTATGAGGCGCAAAGCAAATAGCATTACAAAATTAGACATTTGTTTTCTGGTAACCAGGTAATAAGAGAATGGAGAAGAGTACATAATGAGGAGCTTAATGATCTGTACTCCTCATCCAATATTGTGCGGTTGATAAAATCGAGAGGGCAGGGCATATAGCAAGTACTGGGGAGAGGAAAGGCGTATACAGGGTTTCGGTCGGGAAACGTGAGGGAAAGAGGCCACTTGAGAGACTTAGGCGTAGATGGGAGAATAATATTAAGCTGGATCTTCAGGAAGTGGGATGTGGGGGTATGGACTGGATCGATCTGGCTCAGGATAGGGACAGGTGGCGGCCACTTGTGAATGCGGTAATGAACCTTTGGGTTTCTATAAAATGCGGGGAAATTCTTGACTAACTGCAAACCGGTTAGCTTCTCAAGAAGGACTCTGCTCCAAGGAGTAAGTAAGTTTCTGATATCTAGATTTCAAGTCACAAAAAATGACTGTAGTTGACTGGCACCATCCGTCCTTCGTACGTTTGTATGCGAGACGTACGCTTGCATGCACCATCCACTATGAAATTGGACATCGTGAACTTATTTCAACGAGAATAAATTATACGCTAATGAAATTGGTACTTTTATGTTTTCACCAGGTGCACAGACCCAACCCTCGCAGAGCTGCCAAAATTAACCAGATTATGTCAACTTTTTAAACATGTATGAGAAAAAAGTTTATTACGCTGGTACTATAAAGTGTTATTAAATTTTTATTCAAAATTACATCACAGTTTCCTTAAGGCGCCGGAATTATTTTTTAATTTAACAAACCCTGTATATAAAATGTGAATAATATAGGAAACAAATACGTTAGAATTATGAAACAAACTCCATTTTGAAGAGAAAAAAAACAGACAGTATACACCATGTTTAAAATATTCAGTACCTATATTTGTTGAATAAATATATAAAATAAAATTTCAGAGGTTAGCGGTGCGGTACGATCCCTATAGGGGTCGTTAGGCGTCAAAGGGTTAAAAACTCTGTCGTTAATGAAAGTTTTTGCTTTCAGACTTGTAATTAGCAACCCAGAGTTAATTAAAGAAATTACTTTTTTCAATATTATCAAAGTCTGTGCAATACTTGGGTGCTGCCAAGTCCTTAGCCCGACCAGGAAGGAAATAAGCTAATGTTTCTGTCAGAATGGCGTGAATTTTCTTCGGCGTCTTGCCTTGCAGGAAAAAAAAATCTTTATGATAGCTCGCGTCTCGATGTTGTTGAAATCGTGCGCCTCCTTGACATGTTTTCTAGCATGTTTCCTTCCTGGTCGGGCTAACGACTTATCAGCACCCCGGTATAAGAGCACATACTGTATTCGTGGGTGTTTGTTTAAAACATTTCAAAAATGTCAGCATAATTATACGGATTCGGTTTAGGTGTCGATCCGGTAGGGACAAGTTGCAGAACTTTCTGTGTGAAACTGTAGATACCTGTTCCTACACACACGAGTGTAATTAGTTGGTTGTTAATGCTTACCTTAATTGCATTTACCGGCTACCCTGAAACGATTTCATGCTTTGAAGATAACGAGGCTGGGATGTTTTAGGAAGGCAAACATTTACTGTATGGTTTAATGTTCGTGGATACTTTCGTCATACTCGCTGATAAGGATGACATTTGCCACTTCATTACAGCCTAACGTAAAAAGGTAAAGTAAAGTGCAACCTTGTAGAGGCACTGAGGCTCTATACAGGCCGTACGGCCCATAAGGGAGTAGATTTATAGCTCTACTCTTTCTTGACCATGTCACTAGAAGGCGTGAGGGGTCAGCGTCACGCCCCGGCCGCTTTTTACCCCCGGAAAAGACCCGATACCCATTGTACAGGGGGTTGGGTGGGTCCCAGGGTCGATCTGGACAGGTGCGGAAAATCTCGCCCCCCACCGGGATTCGTTCTCCGGACCGTCCAGCCCATAGCCACTCGCTATACCGACTACGCTACCCGGCCCACACAGCCTAATGTTGACTAGCATCAGTTTCAGTATATTTGACACTTATTTGCCTTATAGAAATACTTGGAGGCCATACGTAACAGTTCGCCATTAATCAATATGACACAGTTCAGTGTTCATTAATTTTAGATAACCCTTTAAACGCCGAGTTAAATCCCATCCGCCATTTTCAGACATTATTATGTAAACGTTAAACAATCCCATTATGGGCCCGAGGTGCCCAGAGGGTGCCAGGAATTTAAGGTTCCCAGATTACGTGAAAATGGCCCAGGATGGTGGTAAGGTTGTCAGCCTTACGCACCGGCCGCCTTTACCCCCAGGAAATACTCCTGGTACTCATTTCTGTTAGAGGCTGAGTCGACTTCAGGCCATAGTGCGATCGGAAGGATTATGTCAATGAAAAATTCGAATGACACCATCTGGAATCGAACCAGCGACCTAACAAACTGTAGCACAGCAGGTCCTCAGGCATTATTAGGTGCTCACTATATTCTCCACTTTAGCAGGATGAGGGTTAAACCGCCTTGAAGTCTCAGACGTACACACCTGCTGTTAAGCATCTGTGCTGTTCTTGTCTTATACGAAAACTCGCACTTCTTAGCGTTAGCTTTCGCATCGCACGGATTCTTTTAAAGGTGTGTTCAGTGTGTCGCATAGTACGGATTTGCTCCTGGCAAATCCGATCAGGGTTCCGGTGGTACGATGATGCGTTCACTCCGCTTGTATTGGGTTTTGGCGAACAATAAATAAATACATAAATAAATTTTTTATGGGTAATTCGGAAGTGTTGCAAAAATTTCACATCTTCTTCTATAAGATCACGAAATAACGAGTGACACTCTCTAAAATCCGGGGGACCGCAGTAGCACAGTGGTTAAGGCGCTATGCTACAATTTGGAAGGTCGCTGGTTCGATCCCAGCTGGCGTCAGTGGATTTTTCATTGACATAAAATCCTTCCGATCCCACTATGGCCCTGCGGTCGAATCACCATCTAACAGAAATGAGTACCAGGAGTATTTTCTGGGGGTAAAGGCGGCCGGTGCGTAAGGCTGACAACCTACCACCATCCTGTGCCGCTGTCACGAAATCTGGGAGCCTTAACTTCCTGGAACCCTCTGGGTTTGTCCAGGGCTGTAATGGGACTGCTTTACCTTTACCTTTTACTCTCTAAAATCCATTCTTTTCTTGCAAATATTGTGCACGTGGACTCGCTTACGCCTTCTCTTCTGTTTCTTTTCTTCTTCATTGATTAATGGGCACAAATAACAATTTTAGATTCACTGTCAAGCACGTTTACAATCTATAACACAGACATTTTCCACATCCAATGAGAATAACTTTTGTACATGGTACAGCGCTGAACTTTTGAAGGGTGGAACATGATTGAATGGACCATCTAAAAAAATCCCATATATAGTATGACTGCTGAACACTAGCCCTTATGCCGATCTGTGCATGTTTGTTTATGATTTATGTACATATGTCTTCTGTCTCACCCTGTATAACGTCGAACGATAAGGTGAGTAGCAAATGATGAACTATAAGGAATGTGGAAGGAGGCAGTAGCACGGATGGTGTCTGAAGGGACACAGTAACGCCACGGAAAGTCTCAGGCCAGAGATTCAGTTTTTCAGTTTCCTATCCAAGATTTGACCTGGGTACCTACTGAAAGCAATACAGGAAACTTACAAATTTTCTAACCTCTTAAGGTTTATGCTTTATTTAGGGCCCATTTCTTATGAAAAAAAATTAAATTATATCTAAATTTCATATAAGAAAGCGACCGATGCCCACATTTATTATTTTCACCACTTAATTAGCACTGTGTAACTCCGACACATTCCAACCCTCAAATAGCCATCTTCAGGAAGTAAAGGTAAATCAGTTCCATTACTGGCCCGAGGTGCCCAGAGGGTTCCAGAAAGTTAAGGTACCCAGATTAAGTGACAATGGCCCAGAATGATGGTAAGGTTGTCAGCCTTACGCACCGGCTGCTTTTACCCCCTAGTAAATACTCCTGGTAATCATTTCTGTTAGAGGCTGAGTCGAACCTAGGGCCAAAGTGCGATCGGAAATCTTCAGGAAGTACGACAGATAAATTTCAATAGCAAAGTCAACAAACTAGTATGTACCGGACGCAAAATTCAGTTTACTGAGTGGCGTATGATGTATTAAGTGGCAGCTACATGATTCTGCCGCATAATATACGGTACGGTGGTCAATACACTCAATTTCACATCTGGTAACTCATTTCGTTGACCTTGCTATATATATATTTCGCACTTCCTGAAGATAGTCCTTTGAGGGCTGAAACATCTCACAGTGACACTTCTTTAATAAAGTGGTGTTAATGATGCATTTGTGCATTAGACGTTTTGTTATGTGAAATAGTGATATTGTTGCACGGACACGAACAAAACAAATAACTAATTATTTAATTATAAATAAATAATTCTGTATGTGGTGGCCCTCCACCTTTGGGGTTGGGCGTGGAGCAACCACCATCAAAATGTAACGCCTTACAAAACGGAACATACAGTCTCGAAGTCAAGTCAAGAAGAATTAGATGTGCAGAGCATGTAGCCCGAATGGAGCAAAGGAGACCTACGTACATGGTTTCGGTGGAGAGACCTGAGGGGAAAAATACCTAGGCGTAGATGGGAGGATAATATTAATGTAGATCTTCAAGTAACAGGATGGGGACGTGAACTGGATTGATCTAGGCCAGGATAGCAACATGTGGCTATCTCTTGTGAACGCAGCGATAAACCTTCAGTTTCCATAAAATTGGGAGATTTTTGAACAGCTAAGAAACTATTAGTTTCTGAAGAGTGACACTTCTGCACGGAGTCGTTTATAACTAATTATGCAGTATTTTAAATCAGAACATTTAAACGAGAGAAGATACGCGAAGAGAATAAAAGGGAAGCAATCATTATCGGTTCTTATTCATTGAATTGTTGACACCTTTATCAATGTACTTTGTTTGGCATAATTATCAAGTAGAATGTTGGTAATAAGTAATAGGATGAAGCTCTGACCAATATGAATGATTTTGTCGGCCTTACGTTGTTCTGCCGACGCACAGGTGTTGCATTATCCGCAATAAATATCCTACACAAACCACCTCTTTATGTCTTCGTTCTCTACATAAATCATTGCAGCTAAGTACAGACTAATGGGCATAATCTGGCCTACGTGTTCAATATAAAACTAAACTCCGTGGCCTTAGTCCGCACGCGAACTATACCGACAGATCGGCCGCCGCCGGTCGGCGAAGTTAGTGCCAACTTTTGAGGATAGAGGGGTGTCACGTGGTCAGCGCAACGGGTCCCCACATTCGTTAATCTCTGTTTTCTAGACCTGGAGCCGCTACATTTTTCATTCAAGTAGCTCCTCAATTGACCTCACGAGGCTGAATGGACCCCGTTCTAGACCCACTACTACTCAGAAAATCTGGTAGCGCCGGGGATCGAATCCGGGACCTCTGTATCTGTAGCCAGAAACTCTGTCCACTAGACCACAGAGGCGGTCACGTGTTGAATATGTACGAAATAATTCTGTAGTCGGTCCAGGAAAATGAAAGTGGTCCCCTATACCCGGACGAAGTCTGTCCAATATTTCTTCCAAATTTATTATTATTATTATTATTATTATTACTACTACTACTACTTACTGCAATTAAGTTTACACTGGGTGGCAGTAGTTCTTACACAAGTACAGACAAAACAAATAAGAAGAAATATACATAAATGAAACAATACAAAAACACAGTACAAACAATACAAAATACAGTAAATACAATTACACGTATTACCAAAACAACCACACATTACAAAACAAGTTAAAACAGTCACAGTACAAGATACACACCAAATGAAATAGTCACAATACAATCAAGTACCCTCAGTATAAGGTCACCCTAACGTACATGGTACTTTTGTCCCCAAGAACTTCACCGTAACTCACTTCACTTCATTTCACTTCAATTAACTTCAACACAAAATCACATCACATAAATCACGTCAGTTCACTCCACATCACTACACTTGACATCACTTCACTTATTTACACTCAATCTCCACTTGAATTCCTTTGCTTGTAACTACTTTCCTAACATTAAAGTCAATCGCAATATCTCATAACATCTAGCCTCTGACACAAAATACTTGAAATATCATTCGCGATGTATCGGCCCCAATATTTCTAACACGGTCCAACCCTTCAAACACGAAGTGAAGGTATTTTATGTCCAACGCTTCCCGATTTCCGAAACAGCACTGCTTTTTTGACACGTTCCCCGGTTTCGCCTTTCTCTCCTTCTGGTAAGAAAAACATGTAGATGAAGATGGGTATGGAGCACTGGTGGAATGATAATGACGCGGGGAAACCGAAAGACTCAGAGAAAAATATGTCGCCATAACACTTTGCCCGCCACACATCTCATATGGAGTGATCTGGATTTGAACCCGAGGTTGCGCCGTGAAAGGCCAGCGACTAACTGCCTGATCCATGGCATGGCCTTTGAAAGGGTGAATCATAGTTATAGATTAAGGTCGCACCGCACAGTAAACACACACACTTTCATTTATAAAAACCAGTCAGAAAATCCCGAAAAGGGAAATGATAGCTGTTTATCCTGAGATCCATAAGAAACAATGGCAAAACGTAGAATTTTTGAGCATTAAATCTGGTGGTATATAAAGTAACGAGTGGGCCTTAGAGGGTCAGTTTCATCGGAGTACGAATAACATCATGTTGAAGTACAAGACTGTAAAAGAAACTGGTACAGGATGCCAATCATTAAGCTCTCCTTTTAACCTTTAACGATAGCACCAATATGTCACAGACACCACACCCAGATTTTAACCATCCAATGAGTCTCATATCTTTGTGCGTAATTTACAACAGTAAGTCTGTCACAATACCCTTATATTCCATTGATTACTGACGCCGGTAAGGACAAACAACTTTTAGCTGCTTACTCCGAGTATATGACCAACTTGATGCACAATTACGCTATATAATACGTTTATAATTATAATCCTCTACGTGTTTCGAGCAACTCAGTGCTCATCATCAGGAGGTAAAATTGTATTAATACAGCATCCGGTATAGTATTCTCTGTAAGTGACCT
>Ga0123352_10008244_pt1 | contig 16213 bp, 4 predicted proteins | sample TergutLab28metaG_FD_89700 | JGI IMG/M metagenome (GOLD analysis project Ga0123352, IMG submission 89700) | Labiotermes labralis P1 segment gut microbial communities from Petit-Saut dam, French Guiana - Lab288 P1 | ecosystem: Host-associated > Arthropoda: Insects > Digestive system > Gut ... | reverse complement strand
GTCGTAGGTGAAGCTGTCGGTATGGCCCAGCGGGTTTGTGACGCTCAGCACCTGGCCAATGGCGTCGTAGGTGTATTTTGTAGTCTCGCCGTTTTGGTTGGTTTCGCTTACGAGCCTGCCGAGTATATCGTATTCGTAACGGATCACTCCGTTCAAAGCGTCGGTTATGACGGCTACGTTACCCGTGGGGGTGTATTCGAATTCCGTCATGCCGCCGCGCTGGTCGGTTATGCTGATTACCCGGTCCATGCTGTCATAGGTCATTTCAACCGAATGGCCCAGCGCGTCCGTGGCCTTGGTTACGTTGTGGTTATTGTCGTATTCGTAAAGGGTCTCCGCGCCGTCCCTGTTTGTGAAGGCTATTACCCTGCCGTCGGCGTCGTAGACTATGTAAGAGGAGTATCCGGCTTCGTCAATCAGCTCAATGGGGCGGTTCAGCGCGTCGTAGACGATACGGCTTGAGTTCCCGCGCCCGTCGATGGATTCGATTAGATTACCGTTTTCGTCATAAACAGAGCCGAAGTCATAACCTTCAGGGTCATTCAGCGACACGAGCTGGTTCACAGCGTCGTAGAAATAATCCGTCACGCCGCCGTCGGCGTTTGTGACTTTTGTGACATTGCCGTTGTAGTCGTATTCGGCAAAGGTCTCGTTGCCGTTCGGGTCGGTGATCTTTATCACGCGGTTCATTGAATCGTAAACGTAGGATATTACGCCGTCCAGCGCGTCGGTTACCTTAACCAGGTTGCTGTTTTCGTCGTACTCAAAACGGGTAACGGCGCCAAGGGCGTTGGTTTCGGAAACAGGGCGGTTCAGCGCGTCGTACCCGTAGGCGGTTCTATAGCTCAACGCGTCGGTCGTGGTTAGGATATTACCGTTCCTGTCGTGGGTGTAGGCGACAACGGCGTCCTCTTCGTTGTAAACCGCCGTCAGCCAGCCGTTGAGGTTATACTCGTACCTTACGGCGGTGCCGTCGGGCTGGTTAACCCGCACAAGCCTGCCCACCGGGTCGTATTCGTATGTAAATACATTGCCGTTGCCGTCAACGGCCTTTATTACCCGGCCCATGGTGTCGTAGGTCAACGACCGCGTAATGCCCAGCGCGCTGAGATCCTGAGTCTGCTGGCCTTCGTAGTCGTATGAGAATACCGTGGTTTCACCAAGGGCGTTAGTTATATGGGACACATCGCCGGTTGGGGTGTAGAAATAACGCGTGGAATTGCCCCGGGCGTCGGTTATCATTGATACCCGGTTCAGGGCATCGTATTCAAAACGGGTCGAATGGCCCAGAGCATCGGTTACTTTAACCACATTACCGTTGGGGTCGTATTCGTAAACCGTTACGCCGCCGTTGCCGTCCGTGAAGTGCGTGCCTTGGTTCTCCGCGTCGTAGGCCGTTAACCAGTTGCCGCCGTCCGCCGCCACGGTTACGGTCATGTTGCCGTTGTAATCGTAGGCATATGTTATTGTGTTGCCCCGCGCATCGGTTACAGTAGAGACACGATTCATAAAGTCGTATGTGAAGCTTACCCTGCCGTTCAAAGCGTCTGTAATGGCAATAACATTGCTGTTTTCGTCGTATTCGTACCGCGTTACGCCGCCCATCGCGTCGGTTTCGGCGGTTACGCGGTTTAAAGCGTCATAAGTGTATGTTACCGCAAAGCCCAGCGCGTCGGTAACGCTGAGGATGTTGCCGTTCTTGTCGTGGGTATATGCCACTACGGCGCCTTCCTCGTTTATTACGCTTGTCAGCCAGCCGTTTAAGTTGTAGGCATACCGGATAAAGGTTCCGTCGGAATGCGCAATCTCAATCAGCCGCCCGGCATCGTCATAACCGTATTCAGTAGAGTAACCGTTTCTGTCGGTGGACTTAATAACCCTGCCCATTGTGTCATACACCATATCACGGGTAGTCCCGACAGGGCTGATTTCAGAAATCAGCTGCCCTTCCGCGTCGTACCTATAGCCGGTGGTTTCGTCCAACGCATTGATAACGGAGGACATTTCGCCGGTGGGGGTATATGTATAACGGGTGCTGTTGCCGCGCGCGTCCGTCAGTACCGATATGCGGTTCAACGCGTCGTATTCAAACAGGGTCGAATGTCCCAAAGCGTCGGTTATTCTAACCACATTACCGTTGGGGTCGTATTCGTAAACCGTTACGCCGCCGTTTCCGTCAGTGAAATGCGTGCCCTGGTTCACCGCGTCGTAAGCCGTCAGCCAGTTACCGCCGTCAGCCGCCACGGTTACGGTCATGTTGCCGTTGTTATCGTAAGCGTACGTTGTTGTGCTGCCCCTCGCGTCGGTCACGGCGGAAATCCTGTTCATCACATCGTAGACAAGGTTTACCGTATTGCCCAACGCGTCGGTAATCGCAGTAACGTTGCTGTTCTCATCGTATTCATACCGCGTCACGCCGCCCATCGCGTCGGTTTCGGCTGTCATGCGGTTCAAAGCGTCGTAAGTGTAAGATACTACAAAACCAAGCGCGTCGGTTACGGTAAGGACATTTCCGTTTTTATCGTGTGTGTAGGATACCACCGCGCCTTCTTCGTTTATAATGCCGGTAAGCCATCCGTTAAGGTTATATTCGTACCGGACAAAGGTGCCGTCGGAGTTGGCGATTTCCACAAGCCGCCCAACGTCGTCATAGGCGTATGCCGTGGAATACCCGTTTCTGTCGGTGGACTTTACAACCCTGCCCATCGTGTCGTACACCATTTCCCGGGTAGTCCCGACGGGGCTTACCTCGGTAAGGAGCTGGCCTTCCGCGTCGTACCTGTATCCGGTGGTTTCGTTCAAAGCGTTGACAACACCGGACATCTCACCGGTGGAGGTATAAGCGTACGCGGTGGAAAAGCCCCTCGCGTCCGTCATTTTGGAAACACGGTTCAACGCGTCGTATTCGAAACTGACATAGTGACCCAAAGCGTCTGTGATTCTGACCACGTTACCGTTGGGGTCGTATTCAAAAACGGTGGAGCCGCCGTTACCGTCGGTTACGGCTGATTCCCTGTTCAGGGCATTATAGGCATTGTGCCAGCTTACGCCGTCCGCTGTGACCGTGACGGTAACATTGCCGTTTTTGTCGTATACATAGCCGGTTGTGCTGCCGCGCCCGTCGGTTACGGAGGATACCCGGTTCATCGGGTCGTAGGTTAAGCTGACCGTATGGCCCAGCGCGTCGGTTATCACGGTTACGTTGCCGTTCTGATCGTATTGGTATCCCGTTACGCCGCCCATCGCGTCTGTTTCGGCGGTTACGCGGTTCAACGCGTCGTAAGCGTAGGATACGGTATATCCCAAAGCGTCGGTAACGGAAAGGATATTGCCGTTTTTGTCATGGGTATAGGCTACAACCGCGCCTTCCTCATTTGTTACGCCGATAAGCCAGCTGTTCCTGTTATAGGTATACCGCACGAATGTCCCGTCGGAATTGGCAAGCTCTATAAGCCGCCCCATGTCGTCATAGGCGTATTCCGTTGAGTATCCGTTTCTGTCGGTTGATTTCACAAGCCTGCCCATTGTGTCGTATTCCATATCGCGCCTGGTGCCGGCGGGGCTTATTTCGGTAAGAAGCCGGCCTTCCGCGTCATACAGGTAGCTTGTTGATTCGTTCAGAGCGTTAACCGTTTGGGACATCTCGCCCGTGGAAGTATACGCGTATGTAGTGGAGTTACCCCTCGCGTCCGTCATTTTTGAAATCCTGTCAAGCGCGTCGTACTCGAATTGGGTGGCGTGGCCCAAAGCGTCAATTATTCTGACCACATTGCCGTTCTGGTCGTATTCGTAAGAAGTTACGCCGCCGTTGCCGTCGGTCATTGCCGTGCCTTGATTTACCGCGTCGTAAGCCGTAAGCCATCTGCCGCCGTCCGCCGCCAAGGTGGCGGTCATGTTGCCGTTTCTGTCGTAGGAATATGCCGTTGCGTTGCCGCGCGCGTCGGTTACGGCGGATACACGGTTCATCGAATCGTAAGTGAACCTCACTGTATTGCCAAGGGCGTCAATTATCTCAACTATATTCCCGTTCGCGTCGTAAGCGTATCCGGTTACGCCGCCCATGGCGTCGGTTTCGGATGTCACGCGGTTCAACGCGTCGTAGGCATATGTTACGGCAAATCCCAGCGCGTCCGTGTATGTAAGGACATTGCCGTTTTTATCATGAGTGTAAGTAACTACGGAGCCTTCCTCGTTTGTAACGCCGGTCAGCCAGCCGTTCAAGTTGTATTCATAATGGATAAAAGTGCCGTCGGAATGGGCGATCCCTATAAGCCGCCCGACATCGTCATAGGCGTACTCCGTGGAATAACCGTTCCTGTCCGTTGACATCACAAGCCTGCCCATAGTGTCATATTCCCTGCCGCGCGTGGTTCCGGCGGGGCTTATCTCGGAAAGGAGCTGGCCTTCCGCGTCGTACGCGTAACCGGTGGTTTCGTCCAGGGCGTTTACTACCGAAGACCTCTCGCCCGTGGATGTATAGGTATAACGGGTGGAGTTGCCTCTGGCGTCGGTCATAATAGACAAACGGTTAAGCGCGTCGTATTCAAACCGGACGGAATGGCCCAAAGCGTCCGTGATCCTGACTACATTGCCGTTCTGGTCGTATTCGTAAGAGGTTACGCCGCCGTTGCCGTCGGTTACGGCGGATTCCCTGTTCAGAGCGTTGTAGGCGGTCCGCCGGTTTGCGCCGTCCGCCGTGACCGTGGCGGTGACGTTGCCGTTTGGGTCATAAGTATATGAAGTTGTGTTTCCGCGCCCGTCGGTTACGGATGATACCCGGTTCATGGTGTCGTAGGTAAAGCTGACGGTATGGCCCAGAGCATCGGTTATTACGGTTACATTGCCGTTTTGGTCATACTGGTATCCCGTTGCGCCGCCCATTGCGTCTGTTTCGGCAATAACCCTGTTCAGCGCGTCGTAGGCGTACCTGACCGTATATCCCAAAGCGTCGGTTATCATTAGGATATTGCCGTTTCTGTCATGGGTGTAAACCACAACCGCGCCTTCCTCGTTCGTAACGCTTGTCAGCCAGCTGTTTTGATTGTAGGTATACCTTACGAATGTCCCGTCGGGGTTGCTCTGCTCCGCAAGCCGCCCCATGTCGTCGTAAACGTATTCGGTCGAGTACCCGTTTCTGTCCGTAGACTTTATAAGCCTGCCCATCGCGTCATATTCCATGTGCCGCGTGTTGCCCGCCGCGTTTATCTCGGTAAGGGGCTGGCCTTCCGCGTCGTACAGGTAGCTTGTGGTTTCGTTCAACGCGTTAATTGTGGAGGACATTTCACCGGTGGAGGTGTAGGCGTACGCGGTGGAGTTGCCCCTGGCGTCTGTCATTTTTGACATCCGGTTCAAGGCGTCGTACTCAAACCCGGTAGAGTGGCCCAAAGCATCGGTTATCCTGATTATATTGCCGTTACGGTCGTATTCGTAAGAGGTTGCGCCGCCGTTCGCGTCGGTTGAGACGGAACTCCTGTCCAGCGCGTCGTAGGCCGTGGCCCAATTGCCGCCGTCCGCCGCCAGGGTTGAGGTCATATTGCCGTTCTTATCGTAAACATACGACGTTACGCTGCCTCTCGCGTCGGTTATTGAGGATACGCGGTTCACTGAGTCATATGTATAAATGACGGTATTGCCCAACGCGTCCGTAATCCCCGTTACATTGCCGTTCGCGTCGTACGTGTACCGCGTTACCCCGCCCATGGCGTCGGTTTCGGAGGTCACGCGGTTTAACGCGTCGTACGTATATGTTATTCTGTAGCCCAAAGCGTCGGTGATGGTAAGGATGTTGCCGTTCATGTCATATGCATACGCTACGACGGAGCCTTCCTCGTTTATAACGCCTGTAAGCCAGCCGTTCTGGTTATAGATATATTCTATAAGCGTCCCGTCGGAGTTGGTGAGACCTATAAGCCGCCCCATCTCGTCATAGGCGTAAACCGTGGAGTTCCCGTTCCGGTCCGTTGAGCTTACGGGCCTGCCCATTACGTCATATTGCATATCGCGTGTGGTTCCGGCGGGGCTGATTTCAGAAAGCTGATTTCCTTCGGCATCGTACATAAAGCCGGTAACCTCGTTCAAAGCGTTGGTTACGGAAGCCGCATCGCCGTTAGAGTTATAAATAAGGCTGGTGGAATTGCCCCTCGCGTCCGTGGTTTTGGTCATCCGGTTCAGCGCGTCGTACTCAAAAGCGGTTACGTTGCCCAACGCGTCGGTTATTTTAACGATATTACCGTTCCGGTCATATTCGTAAGAGGTCGTGCCGCCGTTGCCGTCCGTTTCGCCCGAAACCCTGTCCAGCGCGTCGTATGACGCCGACATCCGCGCGCCGTCAGCCGTTACGGTAACGGTAACGTTGCCGTTCAGGTCATAAGTGTACGAAGTCCTGTTCCCCAAGGTGTCCGTGACGTCCGTAAGCCTGTCCATGGAATCATAGGCAAAGCTTATTTTGTGGTTTAAAGCGTCGGTTATCGAAGACAGGTTCCCGTTTCTGTCATAATCATACCGGGTTACGCCGCCCATTGCGTCGGTCTCGGAGGTTACGCGGTTCAGCGCGTCGTAGGCGTAGGATACGGTATACCCCAAAGCGTCGGTGACTGTCAGGACGTTGCCGTTTTTATCGTGGGTATAGGTTACAACCGCGCCTTCCTCATCAGTTACGTTTGTCAGCCAGCCGTTTTCATTATAACTGAACTCCTGAAACGTTCCGTCCGGATTGACAAGCCGCGCAAGCTGCCCCGCGTCGTCATAATGATAAAGGGTCACGGCGCCGTTCCTGTCGGTAGATTTAATTAACCGCCCCATCGAATCGTATTCGAAAAGCCTGGAGGTTCCGGCCGGGCCTGTTTCGGAAAGCAGCTGCCCCGTGCCGTCGTATTCGTAGCGGGTTAATTCGTTCAGGGCGTTCTCCGTACGGGATACGCTTCCGGCCAGGTTGTAGGTGTGGACGTCGGAATAACCCCGGGGGTCCGTGGTTCCGATAAGCCGGTTCAGCGCGTCGTATTCAAATGACGTTTTATTACCCATTGCGTCTATAATAGCGGTAAGATTGCCGTTTACGTCGTACTCGTAACGGGTTTCGGCATTGTTTGAGTTGCGGAGCGACGTAAGCCTGTTTAAAAGGTCGTAACCCCTTGTGAACTGACCGCCGTAGGGGTTTGAGATTCCCGTTAGCTTGCAGTTTGCGTCGTATTCAAATGTGGTTATATTTCCCTCGGCGTCGGCGGAGGTCTTCATCCTGTCCATAGCATCGTAAGTTATGGATACGCTCTGGCCCAAGGGATTGATTATCTCAACTACATTGTTGTTCCCGTCGTATCTGTAACGGGTTACGCCGCCCATGGGATCGGTTTCCGATATCAAGCGGTTCAGGCCGTCGTAACCGTATGAGGTAACGCCGCCCATCGCGTCGGCAGAGGATATAAGGTTGCTGTTATCATCGTAATCGTAGGAAACCATGTACCCAAGTTCGTTTTTAACGCTGACGAGGGAGCCGCTGGCGTTGTAGGCGTATTCGATAAACGTGCCGTCGGGATTTATGATTTTTACGGGCCTGCCGTTTGCGTCGTATTCATAAACGGTTTCGTTGCCGTTTTCGTCCGCAGACGACACGCAGCGCCCTAAAGCGTCGTATGTATAGGTTCTGGACATGCCCGCCGGGCTTGTACGTTCCAAAAGCTGGCCCAGGACGTCGTATTCGTATAAGGTGATGCTGCCCAGGGCATCGGTTTCACTTTCGTAATCCCCGAAATAATTATACGTAAAAGATGTTACCCCGCCTTTAGCGTCAGTAATCTTTGTAACCTGGCCAAGCATGTCGTACTCGAATTTTGTGGTGTTGCCCATGGCGTCGGTTATGGTTTGTACATTGCCGTTCATGTCGTAGGTGTACTCCGTCTTGCCGCCCTTAGCGTCCGTTACGGAGACGGCGCGGCCTTCCGCGTCATAAACGGTTCTGGTAACGCCGCCCGCCCTGTCCGTTACGCTTGAAGGCAGGTCCATCGCGTCGTAGACATATTCGGTTACGCCGCCCCGCGCGTCGGTTTCGCGGACAAGGTTGCCGTTGTTGTCGTAAACATAGTTTGTGGTGAAGCCCAGCGCGTTGGTGGATGAAACGATCTTATCCATCTCGTCGTATTCATATGCGGTTACGTTCCCCATTGCGTCCGTAGTTTTAATCATGTTGCTGTTGGAGTCATACGCGTATGACAAAGTCTCGCCCATGGGCATGGTTACGCCTACGACCCTGTTCATCAGGTCGTAGGAATAGGTGGTGATGCTGCCGAGAGGATCGGTCTCCCGTATCATGTTACCGTCCTCATCATAGCCGTAGGTAGTTCTGCCGCCTAAAGCGTCTGTCATCGCCGTCATCTGGTCCAGGGCGTCATATTCAAATCTGGTTACATAGCCCAAAGCGTCGGTTGACGACGTCATCATCCCGTCCGGGTTGTAGGTATAGACGGTTAGTGACCCGGCCTGGTTGCGGACTGAGGTAAGATAGCCCGATTCGTTATATGTATTCTGTATAAACGTACCGTCGGGGAATGTGGTGCGGGTAAGGCGCCCTTCGAAATCGTAATCATAGAGGGTGCTGCCGTGCAGGGGGTCGGTAAACCTTGTCATCCGGCCCTCTTCGTCGTATTGGTATTGCTGCATGCCCCCTGTGCCGGAGACTATGGAGATGCGGTTGCCGTTATCATCGTATTCATAACTGGTGCTGAAACCCATGGGATGGCTTGAGCCGATCCGGTTGCCCATTGAATCGAACTCATGGACCCAGGCATTGCCGTTAAAGTCCGAAAAGCCGATTATATTGCCGTTAAGGTCATACTCCGTCCTGCTGAAGGAACCGTTGGGATTCGTTACCTTAATGATCTCGTTATCAAAATTAAAATCATACCCCGTGTTTGAACCCCGGGTGTTTACCCAATCTGCCGTGTCGCTGGCATCGTTGTAATCGACTCTGGTACTGTTTCCGTATGGGTCAATAAGGTTTATAACCCTGTCGTACTCGTCATACTCATAATGCCATGTCGCGCCCCTGGGGCTGGTGGACGAAAGCATACGGCCCCTGTCGTCGTATACATAGGATTCCACATAACCCATAGCGTTTATCATACGGGACATATTGCCGTTTTCGTCGTATTCGTAATAAGTTACGCGGCCGCCCTTGTCCGTTATCTGGACAGGCCTGCCGTCCTCGTCATAGATTGTATTGATTGTGTACCCGGAGCCGTCGTTCAGGGACGTTACGTTCCCGTATTCGTCAACATTGTAAGTGACCCTGTTGCCATTGGAATCCCGCCTGCCTATGAGGTGGCCGTTGGCATTGTACTCATAAATCACGGTATTCCCCCTGGGATCCGTTGAACTGGCCATCGTACCGTCAGGGTTGAATGTATAGCTGGTTTTGTTGCCCGCGAAATCCGTTACCGACGTTCTGTTCCCCATGCTGTCATAAGTGTAGTGCCTTGTGCGCCCTTGCGGGTTTGTCTGGGACAGGAGGTTGCTGTTCGCGTCGTACCGGTATGTGTTTACGTTGCCCATCGCGTCGGTGTGCCTTGTCATGTTGCCGCGGTCGTCGTACTCATAATAGGTTACGCCCCCGTTTCTGGCCCGGTGGCTGGTTATCAGATTCAACTCGTTGTATGTAAATACCTCAAAGCTGCCGTTGGGATTGGTTCTGCGGGTTATGTTGCCCGCCTCGTCGTATTCGAAGCGGGTTTCTAAACCGGCCCTGTCTATGCTTGATATAAGCCGCCCGTCCGCGTTGTATTCAAAGCTTTCCGCCCTGCCGCTGCTTTCTATGGACGTTATTTTGCCGTCGGAATCGAAATGGAAGGTTCTGGTTCCGCCGGCCCCGCTGACGGTGGTTGACCCGAACGCGTACGAAAGGTTGAGCGCCGCGCTGCCCATGGACCTTTGCGAAATCACGCGTCCTTGATTATCGTAATTATTTTGCAGTTGCACGCTGCCGGTGTGGTTTACGACGGCGGTAAGCAAATGGCCGGAATAATAGTAACTGACCGTCCTGTTGCCGGCATCTGTTACGAAATCAAGGGTTCCGTCAAAACCGTATTCGTAATAAACCGTACGGCCCGACTGATCCGTAACGGACGATATTTTCGAGTTGTTTTCAAATCCGGCAAGAACTTCCATATACTGTAATTCAATAATTCCCGTGTTTTCAATAAATTCTAAACCATATTCAAAGCCGTCGGGAAAGAAGCTTTCCGGGTAGTTATCATCATGGTGGAAATCATCTGGATAAAATTCGCCGGGATAATTATCGTCAAGATAGAAACCCTCTGAGGCACCCACTAAAACCTCAACAAGCTGCGTTTGCCACACGGGTTGGAAATCCTCGATGTATTGGAAAGTCAGGCTGCTTGTTTGGTTGTAGACTTCCACAAGGTTCCCGTGTTCGTCATACAAAAGATGTGTCGCGCGGCCCCTTGTGTCTTCTATTTTTGTTAAAAAGCCTTCGTCGTCAAAGTGATATTTAATACGGTCGTAATCCGTAAAAACATAACCGTCAAAGGTTCTCTCCAGCGTACATAAAGCATTGTCCGGAGCGGTGTAAATAACATCGAGATCCAGGCTGGAAGGTGTCCAAATAGGAACGTAATACGCGATATTTATATTCTCGCCGGTTTCGTCGTCCTCGCCGGCCTCTTCCTCGTCATCATCGGTTTCGTCCGATTCCGTTTCGCCGTCTTCTAAATCATCCTCGTCTGTTTCATCGGAATCAACTTCCGTTTCATCTCCATCAGATTCCTCCGCGTCGTCAGAGCCTTCATCTATATCGTCAGCTTCATCTTCAGAGCCTTTGTTAATATCATCGGTTTCATCTTCAATTTCACCTATTTCTTCAGCTTCATCAGTTATAATCACGCCCTCAGCGTCAACTTCATTCGCATCATCAAAGCCGCTTGTTTCATCAATCCCATCTTCATAAGGCGACGCGGAAAAAGCGCGTCTTAGCGATTGCACGGCGAACATAAGGCCGGAATCGTTATACGCGCTGCCGGTAGAATCGTCGGTATCGGGATGCTCCGAATCCGAATCATTTGTTTCTATATCATCAATATCAGGGGTATCTGTACCGAAATCATCTGCATCGGTATCATTTGTATCGGTATCGTCATCATCGATGTCTTTATCATCGGTATCGTCAGTATCGGTATCATCTGAATCGGTATCATCCGTATCAATATCATCTGTATCGGTATCATCAACATCGGTATCGTCATCGTCGGTTTCTTCATCATCAATTTCGCCATCGTCAGTTTCTTCATCATCAATTTCGTCATCGTCAGTTTCTTCATCATCAATTTCATCATCGTCTATTTTATCATCGTCGGTTTCTTCATCATCAGTTTCATCCGCGTCAGGGGCTTTCGTATTCGAGGTATTGTTATTGGGGATGGGAGTTGGGGACGGCGCCGCGGTAACATCCGGAGCGGCGGAATGAACAGGCAGTTCAGGAATATCAATACTTGGTATTGGTTCCATTTCAAGCGTTACAGGCATCCCGAACGGGTAAAAAGCGGTAAAATCAATTTTGCTGCCGTCAGGCAATGTTACGGTTACATACTCGCCGTGGTCTTCCAGCTTCGCCATGTAATTATGCCGCCATGAAAGACCGATGACTCCGTCTTCATCAAGCAATGAATTGTAAATTCTTGTAAACGCCAGGCCAAGGTTTCCCGAAGCGTTCAAGTCCGTGAACGACCTGATGAACGAGCCGGTCTTAACGTTTATCCCGCTGCCTACCATGGCGGAAGGATCATTGCTGTAAAAATTGAACCTGTTCCGGTCCTGCCCCGTTTGCAGCGAATAGTCATCCGCGATGATATTCATACCCATGCTGCCAAGCGTCAAGGCCATGACAAGTATGTATGCGGTCAGCTTCCAGACAAATTTTTTGATTGGCTTGTTCATTTTCATTCTCTCCTCTGTAATTTTAGATATTCTTCGATTAGCGTGCAAAGCTTTTTGTAAATGCCCGTGAATTTGTTTTGTAACATAATTATACCTACACACAGTAAATCGTAGCGTAATATGTCAAATTTTGCAAGATAAAAAAATTGCGTATGGCGCAAATTTTCGTTTGCGCCATACGCAATTTTTAAAGGGAATACTTAATGATAACTATCATATGTTAAAAATAAGGACAAACATTGAGAGGGGTTTATTGTATGAAAAAAGCATTCTCCAAGTTAATTGTAGCTATTCTGTTGTGTGTCTCCTTCTTTGGGCCAGTCACGGTTCCCGGTGACGTTGTGTCATTTGATAAACAAATCCAGATCTCGTGCGATTTGGGATGGGTCGTAAGGTTGTAGCCTGATCTATATCTTAAAAATCATCATTAAAACGCTCCGTTGCTTTCTTCTTTATTTGATTTGCAAGCTCAATATTTCCAAATGCTCTTGCGCAGTAATATGATTCATAAAAGAGCATTAAACTGTCGTCCCTGTTTCCGCTATAATACATTAAATATGCTTTATTATATACAATTCGGGGCAATAGAAGAAGATTGTTGTATTCGCGGCAGTAATTTATCCCGATATCACATAATTCTATTGCCTCGTCATATCTTTTAATCAACCCCAATGTGTTAGTCAAATTGACAATAATCATCGGATACAAAATGGTCTTTTCCGAATCATTAATGTAATATGTGTCTATATTATTCATCAACTGATAATAGATATCAATAGCTTTTCTATAATTCTCGTTCATTGCGTATACTAAAGCCATAGAATTAATTATAACCATTTCCTCATTTGACAACAGGTTTTCCCTAATCTTGCTTGCGTTAAAGTCCGGAATTGTGAGAGTAATGGCTTGATGCAGCTTCCTTTCGGCTGTATTAAGGTTTTTTGCCACGAAAATGTCAAGAACAGCATCTGAACCAAGCGCAAACTGATATCTTAATTTCTGCCTTGAATCACAACTATTTATCATACATTTCTCAATATCACTGCCTATAAAATCACAATATTTCGTAATATATGCATCTAACATTACCCTTGCTTCTTCATACCGCATATCCCGTAACAACCTTGATATTTTCTCTGTATCTTCAAATTCCTCATAATCCTTGATGCTTTGAACATTAATAAAGAGTTTTCTATAATCAATTCCAAGCCTTTCCATAAGCCTGACAAACATACTCGCACTGGGGTTTTGCGTGCCGTTCTCAATTCTTGAATATGTAGCCGCGTCGCATATACCGGAATATACTTGCTTACGGGTAAGTTTTTTGCTCTCTCGTATATGTTTTATAGCCTGGTCTGAAATAAATGTAAACATAATTATCCTCATACAACGGATTTCATTACATAAATAAATGAATCATAAATATATTCTATATGTATTTTCTGTGATTATTATACTGTAAAATATTGTCGAATTCAATAGAAAAATAAATGTTTTCATAAAAAGTGCTATTAAGTAAAAAAGCAACTTTATCGGGTCATAATGGTTTAGCAAATGTTCGCGCAAATACCGCTCAGCGGCAACAAATAACGTCAACCCAGCGCGGTTCGCTTCGTAAAAATCGTTAGGCTTCGAAAGCCTTTTCCGTTTTACGTTCCGTGAAAAAGCCTGGTTCTTTTTTTCGGCGGTCTAAGCGGAATACAGCTTATGCACAAGGGAGTTATTATTCTAATTCATGGGATAGGTAAGCCCTTTTGAAAAAAGAGTTCATATTAGGTTTAATAATGATTAGGACTCGACTGTATCACCTAATTTTGGGGAATGTTTCACCGTTATACTCGTTTATGAAATAACTGCCCGTCTCGTAAACCGTAGAAGCAATAGCCGATTTGTGTTACTGCTTCCCTACTATCTTCCCATAAATCTGTTTCTTTGAGTTATCGTACCTGCCGATTCTGAGGATCACCGTATCACCGATATAAAATTCCTCGTTAAATTGGCCGGGTATGTAGCTGCACATAACGTTAACCACCTTCGCGCCGACCATACCGAGTATAGTTGTCTTTGAATGTTTGATAAATAATGGTCGCGGTTTTTTCCCTATTTCGAGAGTATAAATTATCCATACCTGAATCCGTGACGGGATGGGTATAAATACCGTACCAAATTCAATCCGAGAATAGCTTGTAGCGATTTAAGGGTTTTCACCCATTGGGTGAAAGAATCAAAAACCTTGAAATCAGTATGGCGACAACGTTTACGAGCGTTTTCAGGCTGCTCTGTCACGGATTCAGGTCCATAGGTAAAACAACAACATTTTCTCGTGTTTGCAATACCCATCCGCTTATAGCTTGTTGAACGTTGTTGCTTGTAGAAACAACCGTACCATCAGATTTTAAACCCAGTGTTTGATTATTTCCAGCTGAAATGGCGATGATATCACTCCAATTTGCTATATTGCATTGCCCGTACCAGTTATTGCCTGCGGCTACAACAGTGCCGTCCATTCTCAATCCCACTGTATGCTGGCCTCCCGCAGATATAGAAATAATTCCGCCCCAACCGCTTACATTGCATCGCCCACCGAGTGTATTATCGCCAACAGCTACAACGGTACCATCTAATCTCAATCCCACGGTATGATACGCTCCCGCTGATATAGCGACAACATCCCTCCAATGAGATACATTGCTTTGACCAAGAGAGCCACCAACTGCTACGACAGTACCATCTGATCTTAACCCCACTGAATGATATATCCCCGCAGAGATAGCAACTATATTTGTCCAATCAGATACATTTAGCATACCGTTATCATTTATCCCCACACTACCTACAGCTACAACAGTACCGTCCGATTTCAATCCTACGGTATGGATAGTGCCTACGTCAACATCAATAATATTATTCCAATTATCTACATTAAGTTGGCCTACGCTGTTATTACCTGTAGCTATAACCCTTCCATCGGACGTCAATCCGACCGTATGGCGTCTTAATCCGTCGCCAGTTGTTGCCATAGTAACTATATCCTCCCAGTTATTTATATTAAGAGAACTATCTCGGTTATCTCCTACAGCCACAACTGTTCCATCTGGTCTTAGGCCTACTGCTGTGTAATCTAATATTGTTGGTCCTGTACCCGCTAATACTGTGTTGATAGCATTGGCTCGTATCCAGTCGATCCTTAATTCATCCAGCTTCTCAATTTGCTCTATACTGTCTTTGAAATCACCTAAATCTCTAAATTGTAGCATTGCTCTCATATAATCACCATTTTCACGAAATATAAGGGCTTGATTATATATGTGCATATTTCGCGCATATAAGAAATGTTCCAAACTGTCTTTATAGCCTTTTAATGTTAGCAATATCAAAGACGCTTGCTCAAAAAATCCATCTTCAAGCAAAGCAAGGCCCTGTTCGTATATTATTTGGCTATTCAATAAAATCATTTTTTCATCATCCGTAAGATCAAAAAACCATGTCGTACCATCAAACGCCCCGATACCTACATATGACATATTTTCTGAAATTCTTACATCTGTTAAACCGGTAAAATAAAAGGCAAAATCGCCTATACTATCTACACTATCCGGAATATACAATGTCGTTAAGCTGTAGCATCTCCTAAAAGCGTCATTCCCGATATACAACAACCCATCCGGCAGTACAAGCATTTCTAAATTTGTGCAGTCCATAAAAGCACCTTCACCTATGCTAGTCACGCTATCAGGGATTCTTACTCTTGTAAGCCTGCTTTGGTTTGAAAAAGCGAAATCCCCAATGGTTGTTACGGGTCTCCCTTCTATTTCATCAGGTATTTCAACTGTAGATGCAGAACCAATGTACTTGGTAATAATAATTTCATCACCAAGTATTATATATTCATAATCACGAGTAAACCCATAACGTGGAACCGGGGTCGGCGTGGGCTGTTGAATAAATGTCGGCGTCGGTTCAATCGTCGGCTGCGGAGTTACTGTCTGATCTGCTGTCGGAGCAGTCGTAGAATTAATTTCTTCATTATTGCCACACCCGAACAGCGATAATAGAAGAACCATCGTAACACAAAATAAGATGAAGCGTATCATTTCAACGAACCTCCTCAAGTTTTATATTTACTTTAAAATACTTTAAAACTGAACCACCACCGCCTGGAAGGCGGTGGGTTCGTTGAAGCGGCTGAAGCCGCCTAGAAGTCACCGATGTTGAAGTTGTCAGGCTTTTGGTTTTCGGCTATATCCTGGGTTCTGATATACTCCATGATGAC
>Ga0123352_10008243_pt1 | contig 16213 bp, 10 predicted proteins | sample TergutLab28metaG_FD_89700 | JGI IMG/M metagenome (GOLD analysis project Ga0123352, IMG submission 89700) | Labiotermes labralis P1 segment gut microbial communities from Petit-Saut dam, French Guiana - Lab288 P1 | ecosystem: Host-associated > Arthropoda: Insects > Digestive system > Gut ... | reverse complement strand
CCGAAACATGTCGGAGCGTTTTTAATGTTTTAATGTGTAAATTTTATAAATTTTATATATGTGCAGTAGTTGGTATAATAATTGAGTAATTCAACAACATGCACGGTGTAACAACGAAAATAATGCCATCAGGTTCAGAATAAACCAAGAAATTAAATTCTTGTACCCCAAGAAACAACACCTCAACCAACGGCTGCACTGCGTACATCTGCAAGGTGCACATCAATATAACGGTAAGTGGCAACAAATACAAGAATATATAGACGAACAAATAAGTAGGCTCGTGGATAGTTTATACCAAAAGCTTAACAAAAAGTTAGATGCATTAACAAATCAAACAAGCACTAAACATAATAACGAAAATGACTCTAAATTCTAATCACGGCTAATCAACCTAACTAACATAAAATTTACAAGAGAGCAAATTCAGACCTTGTCCCTAGGCCCCAGCTATGCAGTAGAACAAGAACCCAAACAATACATCAATGAGTTAATAAGGAGCGATTTTAAGTGTTTTAATGTGACATTTTATGTATGTGCATCAGTTGGTATGCTAATTAAAAGAACTGGTCACTGTTTACTGGGTCAGTCACTGAAAGACATAAAAACACAGAGTACGTAAAACGCCGAGTTTTCTTACTATTAAAGCAGATGGTGCATGTGCTAACCGCTGTGCTTTAAAGGGTTAAAGCCGATGAGAGAGAGAGAGAGAGAGAGAGAGAGAGAGAGAGAGAGAGAGAGAGAGAGATCGGTTTCAATTTCATACTGCCGATGTCTCGCCAATTCTGTACGGTTTGCTGAACAACGTCACGTGTTCAGTTTTCATTAGCGTTAGTTTACTTCAGTCTAAAACCGATTACTCTCTTCTGCACCATCTCTTTCCACTTCCTTCATACGCTATTTGTGTCAGCCATTCACAAATTTCTCAACACTGAAACTCGCAGGCACAATGCACTGAGTTTCCATATTAAACTGCATGACTACGAAGGAGTAGAAACGATTTTGTGTATTTGTATTCCAATTCCCTTCGCCTCTCTTCCATATCCTTCATTCTATCTCTCCTGTTTCATCTCTCTCTCTCTCTCGTCGTTACGTCTTCCCAATAATAAAGGTCGCTTTTCTTACCCCAGTAGGTCGAAATTAATGTATTTAAAAACACTGAGCTCTTGAAAGACAATTTGTTTCGCAAGAATATGGAATGTTAAACTGCCCGGATACTTAACCCAGTGGTCGCGCGGTCTAGTGCTTGGATCTGCGGCAGCTCGCTTGCTGGAAACGCGGGTTCGAATTCCGCCGAGGGCATGGATGTCGTCTCTTCCTTGTGAGTGTTGTGTGTTGTGAGGTAGAAGATTCTGGGACGAGCCGATCACTCGCCCAGACGAGTCCCACCGGGTTTGGTGTGTCCAGTGAGTGTGATCTCGGAACCTCGACAAGAAGGGCGCCTTGTTGCACTAGGACTGTCGAGTCATGAAAATAAAACCTGCTCGGGTAACATTTCTGCCGGTATCCTGTCTAAAACAATAAGCGATGAAACTCATAAATCTACATAATATTGCCTGCTGTTTTGTACAGGTGTGAAACTTAGACGTGGGATTTTCAGGTTTTCGCAGGGGTATAGTTGAGGTTTTCTTTTTTCTGTGATGCGGAAATACATAACAGATAAACATAGACCTCAAATGCAGCACTGCGAAAATGTAACAACTGGCAAATTTATTGTTTTGTATGTCCTGTAATTCAGAGTTACTGTCCGTAAGCGGTGTGGTAAGAATCTTGTAGCAGGATAATGAAACCATTTTCAGAGTGCTTTCTTTTCCTAATTTTATCCCCAAACTTACATGTTCGTAGTAGACGAAGCAATATGAATAAAATTAATTGGAAATTATGAACAAATTTATATCAACTGAATAAATATATAGAAATCAATGGTTTGTATGTGTAGGAAACCTTACGGGCAAAAATATCTCTGTGACTGGGAAAGAATGGCTACCGATTCTGCTTCATATTCCGGAATTCTCGGCTTCATTATCTTCACACACACAGACCGGCCATTCTGAATGAGGTATTCTGTAATACTTCTCATCAGCTCTTCCCTGTTAAAAATTTGGTTGTACCCCAATAACACCTTTTCCACTTCCTTTCTTATACTTTTCAAACAAGTATTCGTTAAATATCCTATCGGTGTGACACGGCCTATGGAAAGTGTCTCTCTGTCAAGCAGGGGCGAGAAAAGGAACGCTGTTTGTGATGAAGAACGTGTTACTCCCGGATACACACGATGAAACCTACGTCATTTGGAACTGTAATTAAGAAACGTCAAACATGGATTATCGTCGGAATATAGGAACGTTTACATAACTTGGAGCAAGTACAATGCCTTCAGTAGAATAGGGAAATTTTAGCTCTGCACTAGGTAGAGCGTAATGCTGCCATCTTAAACAATAACTAAACTAAATTCTCCAACGTAGCGTTGTTTCATGTCTTAAACTTAGTGTAAAATGGAACTAAGTGACCTGCAATGTGGGACTTAATTACTTTAAGCTTAAATCAATTACGGAAATTGCTATATTTGCCAGAGAAGGATAACTGAGAAATTGTTTTTATAACATTGCTCTATAAGAAACGCTGAGAATTTTAGGGACTTTTTAAGTTCAAAAACCGTGTCTTGTACAACAGAAATTGCGGTAAATTTAGTTCAAGAAGTAGGCTTTGGCTCATACGCAAGCACACACGCGAAAGTTTATGCGTTGATAGAGCATATGGCGTGCTAAATACGGGCGAATGTTGAGTAAACAGATATCTCACAGCGATCGGATCATACATAAACATCAAAGGAAGTTGCTCGCAGTGATCTTAATGTAGGGTGCTTTTTACAGTAAAATCACGGAGTCTCTAAAAATATAGAAAGAAACATTCACACAATTTTACATTTAGTTGACCGTGCATATCAGTACATCGGTGTAATGAAAACCAACTTGATGCACTATTTATCCCCAGTTTATTTCGCCATCAACCTCTACATGTTTTGGGCATATCTGTAGTCCATCATGAGGTATACTGTATATATACAACAATTAGTCCGTGTTGTGTTTTTTAGTTGACTGTCTGTTGGCCGGGTTAGGATGAAATTGTTGTATACAGGGTGTTTCAGGAGGAATAGTAAATAGTTTAGGAGGTGTTAGTATGGACTATTCCGAGTAAATAAGTTCATATATACATGTGTCCAAATTTCAAAGGGTGTGGAGATAGAGCTGTTTGAATGTTACGCATAAAAAGCCTTACAAAAGGTATGAAGGAAAGACAAATGACATATTGATTGTATTTACTGGTTATGTAAATGATCTCAATAAAATGCAACAGTTCAAAGTAAGTGTTCAAAAATCTCATCATCGACTTCAATTCACTTTCAACCCTCCTGGCAACAGTACGTGTAGCTCTCCTGAGGTCATCTTGGCGTTCTTGCCTTATGACGGCAGTACTATTCATAATGCGAGCGACCAATTCGTCTCTTGTGTTTATTTTTCCTTCGTAGATTTCCCTTCTCATCCATCCCAACAGACATAAATCTAATCTGTACGCGCCAACTTCAAACAGCTGTATCTTCACACCCATTGAAAATTGGACACACGTTTGTATGAACTTATTTACTCGGAATAGTCCATACTACCACATCCAGAAATATTTAATATTCCTCCCGAAACGCCCTGTATATACAGTATACCTCCTGATGATGGACTACAGATATGCCCGAAACATGTAGCGGGTGACTGGCTAAATAAACTGAGGATAAATAATGCATTAAGTTGGATTTTGTCACAAGGATATTTACACAGATTATTTCGCGAGGGCCTATCGCCGAGCCTAACAGACTATTGAAACACAAATTTTCCGACGTATTACAGCACGAAGCCATTTGAGGACAAATTAAATTCTTACATTCTCTTCCTTTAAGATTTATGTTAACAACAAGCCACCATTTGCACTTTTGTATAACAAGTGAAAGTAGTTCCAATGGTGTGAACACGCAATTAATTAAGGTAAAGGTAAAGCAGTTCCGTTACAGGCCTGGCGTGGCCCAGAGGGTTCTAGGAAGTTACGGTTCCCAGATTTCATGACAACGGCACAGGGTGGTGGTAAGGTTGTCAGCCGTCTTTACCCCCAGGAAATGCTTCTGGTACTCATTTATTTTAGAGGCTGAGTAGACCGCAGGGCCATAGTGCGATCGGAGGGATTATGTCGATAAAAAATTCCAGCTGGGATCGAACCAGCGACCTTCCGATTTGTAGCACAGCAATTAATTGTGGTACTCATAACAATTTCCAGTAAAATAAATAAGGCAATAAGCAGTTAATTTCACATCATTTTAATTTTTCCTCTAGATTTTTAAAATTTTAACAGAAAATGGGAAGCGAACGGATCAGTTGGTAGACTCAGGCGAAGAGCGCCAGGATGCTCGTGAAATTGATTTTGAGTAGGTTACGATGAAAAAAATACTTAACGTAGACTCAACTGTGTTCATGTTGCAATCCGTTGTAAAATGAACGGTTTATGTTGAGCGTTATGCAAGTAGGGGAACCGCTCGACTGCCTGCGTACACGTCTGCTGGTCACTAACTCGCGTGACGCTCCACAGAACACTCCCTTTATGTAACGTTCGCGAGGGTTGTGCTGTGATTACGTCTCCCCATTTATCTGTTCGCGAAAAGTTGAAACCTAAACCATCGCTTATATACATAAAGAAGGCATAGCGGAATATCAACATTTACTTCTCCGTCCGTCCATCTGTCCGCCCGTATGGTTCATCTCCGATAAAATTAGTTGCCGGACGCGACGCAAATTTGGAGGGCAAACAATTATTTTACTTACAAACCTCAAACGCTTTCATCCTTCCCATACAAAAAATGGCACGTTGCTCCTTGTACAAGGCAAAGGTAAAGTTCACCCTAGAACAGTCCATGACGGTTCAGAGGGGGAGCAGATGTATAACTCAACTATTTCTTCAACCTCGGCGCTAGATGGGGGTTGGTGGTCAACGCCACGTCCCCACCGCTTTACCCCCGGGAAGGACCCGGTACCCATTGTATTGGATGCTGGGTGGACCCCAAGGCCGGTCTGGACGGGTGCAGTATATGAAGCCCCCACCGAGATTCGATCACCGGACCGGCCAGCCTGTAGCAAGTCGCTATATCGACTGCGCTAACCCGGCCCCACGCTACTCCATATGACGTACAATACTGTAAACTCACCGAGTCTGTAATTTTCGTTCTTCAGTATCGTAAATATATGAAGATATAAAAGGAACACAATTTCTGACGCCATGCAGTGGACTTGTTACACATGCATTGCCGTCAGTCTCCAAAATGTACTTATATCTGCAACCAACAAACGTAAAAGCAGACTATGTATACAAATCAGCAAACAACGCCCTCAGATAATTCTATCTTACAGCAGTTCGGTATCTGATGCAATTCATTTCTCTATCACAATGCTAGTAACAGTAACCACCACGCTGACCCAGTGCCTAAAGGAGTCGTCCAATGTATTGGAAAGCTGTCTGAGCTTTTCTAAATTTTGTAAAGATGTGCTCACGGCTATGGCTTAGAGAAGGGCTGTCCAACTTGCGCAAGGCCGGAAGCGACCTGACAGCTGATGTGCTGCAAGTGAGACTAACGCTCTGATAGCGAGATTCGCGCTCACAGCGTCTTTTTCTTTAACACTGTTGGCGAATTTTGTAGAAAAAAGGTTTTGCGAGCATCGTATACCAAACACTCATTATCATTGCAAGATATTTTATAAGATATGTAAAACATTCAGACATCATGGTGCATGAATAAAGAATCGAAAACATTTTGTGGCTATTTATGAATATCATCGAATTGGCAACACTGTCTGATGGCCTAATCATGCGATTAGCATGATTGCGTCACGTGACCTCCAGTTCTGAAACAGAATGCAGTTCAGAATGCGTGATTTCAGTGTTTCGAAAGAAAAAGCCATGGATTTTCTTCAAATTCGGTATGAGAAGAAACATAATGAATTGAAATAAACGGTTTGAAGTCTTGGTGATCCTTTCAATATACTGACCAAAAAGTACACTTAAAAATTCAATAAAATGTAAATCATAATACACAATACATGATAAGTATCACCGCTACATGTTTCGGTAGCGGACTGCTATCTTCAGGGAGCCTAGGAACACAAAGGATCACAAGTCCAACACAAAGGATCATAATTCCAACAACAGCTGGAGTTGCGATCTTTTGTGTTCGTTGGCTCCAGTGCCGCAACATCTAGAGGTGATACTTTATCATGAATTTTGTTTTATGATTTGTATCTTATTAAGAGCATTTGTTGGCCAATATATTGAGTATAAGAAAACGCACTGTATGAGCAATTTACTGATCCATTTCGTACCTCGTAGACCTGATCACAGTAGAACACACAATAGTGCTGGCGTAAGGAAAAATTATATTTTCTTATAACAGCCTCGCGGCAAGGTCAGTACGTTCCAAAGTGACCTCCAGTTCCTTCAAACAGGGACAGCGCTCTCTTACAGAGGATTTTTGAAAGTGAACAGTCGGCAAGATGGCTGTCTCCGTTTAACACTCACAAACGGAGTCGCTTGTGCTAATATAGAACAGCGTGTGATGTTTACTATGCAATTCGACCCTACATTTTAATGTGTATTCGCTTGCCAAACGATTGATTTACTTCCACTGCAAGCCGTATTACGACACCGAGCTGCCTTAGTTAACAACAACATTTTATAAACCAAAACCACTTTATGAGAAATTGTAGTTTGACAATTTTTTCTTTCTGAAAAACAGAAAACGTTTAGTTATGTCATCACTCAACATCTGACCTGTTTGTACTGTTCACCTTTTCACTTTAGAATTGCTTAAAATGTTCAGAGCTATAGAAATAAAGAAAATGTGAGTGGTGGGACATGCAGCATGCAACAAATATAGTAAATGAAAAAAATATTATAAAAACTTGGCAGGACGGGTGATATATGTAGATAACAGTATAAGATTAAAATTAGTATCGAAGCTAGTATGATGTGACAATGTGGATTGGTATCAAGTGGCTCGAATATGGTCCAGTGGTAAGTTCTTACAGAACAAGATAATGAAATTTCGGTTGCCATAAAGGCGAGGCATTTATCGAACATTTAAAGAATATCAGCTTCTCCAGGAGTCTAACCAATGGGATTAATGTTCCTTCAACACATCGTAAATGAACGTAGATGTCAATCGACCCGTGTTGCAATTAACTGTTTATGTCTCAAAAAGATTCTTGCGTAAATGTTACAAAAGAAATACTATACTTGTAACGTAACATTGAGGCGCGTTTGTGCAACCATTGTGGCAGCGGAAAAAGCAGTAAGTATTGTATATTCTGAGTGTGTTTCTGAAGCCTTAGTTATCGAGCATGCATAGCGCATGTGTCGTACTATATCGTCATCTATGGATTGTCCGCCTCTACAGCACTTCTCCACATCATCTCATAAACGGGATGATTTTCGAAAAAAATTATTGAGAGTAATACGTATGTTTTGATTTCTCTACAACTCTTCTCTGAAATATTTCCCATTCTAAGGAGAATTCAGCGAGATACCATCGTAAATGTATACTGGTCTTCATGTAAATGTATACTGGTCTTCATGTAAATGTATACTGGTCTTCATGGAAATGTACACTGGCCTTCATGTAAATGTATACTGGTTTTCATGTAAATGTATACTGGTCTTCATGTATATGTATACTGGTCTTCATGGAAATGTACACTGGCCTTCATGTAAATGTATACTGGTCTTCATGTAAATGTATACTGGTCTTCATGTATATGTATACTGGTCTTCATGGAAATGTACACTGGCCTTCATGTAAATGTACACTGGTCTTCATGTAAATGTATACTGGTCTTCATGTAAATGTATACTGGTCTTCATGTAAATGTATACTGGTCTTCATGTAACTGTATACTGGTCTTCACGTAAATGTATACTGGTCTTCATGTAAAGTTATTCGTGTTAAATTGTAATGAAAGTTGAATTCCCTCGACAGATTTTCCCAAAAATAATACTCAGATATCAAATTTAATAAAAATCAGTCAGTGGGTGCCGAGTTTTTATACTCGGCCGGATGAACTGATAGACATGCGGAACCTAATATTTCCTTTTCGCAAAACTGCGAGAAGCGCCTAAAAACGACCAGTCACCTAAATCTTACGGTGTATTTCATTTCTATTAGTCACACTAAACTTTGGATCGTAATTACAGATAGGGCTTTCATAGATATTCTGCGTTAACTTCAACGAATACCGTCAATTCATAAAAAGCACGTGAGCATTGCATTAGTTGGTTATCTCGAAATAGGATAAATAAAGAAATCATTCTCTTAATGACTACTTTCGTATAATTATATAAAACAACTCCCCCTTTAATTTCCACACACTGTACATCCATCAATGGAGTAGTTTCATCACAGTCTTTGTACTGACAGAACATATGTAAGAGAACAGCCAAACTATGGCTGCAAAATTGACGTTCTACAACGTTTCTTTCTCGTCACATATCATGCCCTGTGCTTGAAGGCAAAATCTGACCACAAGCAGGACACACAGAGTGGGAAGTACTTAATTATACATCGTTCGGTAAACGAGAAAGCTTAATGTGTTCTAAATTAAGTTTTAAGGCCGAACTGTATTACACTTTAATGCTTCGATCGTTGCACCGCAGTAACAGGCAAAACAGACACAACTATCACTGTAAAGGCCATGAAAGAATCCGTTCAATGGGGGTATAGATCCGCTCATTCAAACTTCGGCAATAAATAGATTGTGGTTAGCTTCAATCCTCGTCAGGTTTATCCCGGCAGAAGCGCCTCCGTTATGGACGGTAGATATAGGGTGAGCTCGTGACCCGCCAGGTTGGTTTCAAGAGGAGAAGAATCTCTTGTACCTTCCAGGAATTGATCAGCGACTCTTTGGTCATGCAGCCCGTAGCCTAATTACAATACCAATAATGATAGTACACTGGAATAAGGACCAAGTTATTGTGAGTGACTGAAAGATTCGTAGATTGTTTAATGGTAGTTTGTGGGATGCTCACGTTCATAGCTTGTTACTTGGCTGTGCAGTCTTGTGTAAGTACGAAGGGTAATTGTGTCTTTATAGGGGAAGAGCGTAAATTGGAAGGACGAATATTTCCAACATATTCGTTAGCTCTCCGTGTATCTTAATCGCGTCCCGCATTCTAGCGAGAAGACAAGAACTCTTTTTGTATGTAGACCCAACTTTTCCTTAAGTCTCATAATGGTTGTGTATTTACTTTACAGCACAAAAACTATCACCTCAATCAAATGCTTGTATGTTACACACAGTTATAACCGCCCACCGTATTTTTACACGTTTCTCATGTCGTATACTTACAACAGTGGTAATCAAGCCTTTAATGTGTGACATTAGCCTGAATCAAGCCTATAGTGTTGAACGTTAGCCTGAATCAAGCATATAGTTTTCAACATTAGCCTGAATCGAGCATATAGTGTTCAACATTAGCCTGAATAGAGTCTATTATGTTGAACCTTAGCCTGAAACAAGCCTAAAGTGTTTAACATTAGGCTGAATCAAGCCTACAGTATTTAATATTAGCCTGAATCATGCCTATAGTGTTGAATATCCGCCTGAATAGAAAGTTCATCAGAAAAAATTGTATCTGCACCAAATTAGATTCCTTTTATACATATTTTGGACCTCAAATAACTAACTTTACAAGTACAACAGTTAAACTTAGGTTGTTTTTAACTCTACGAATAGGTGACGCAATGAATGACATCCGAGGTTATTGGGCTGCTGACAGTGAAATATACCGTCATCTAGGATGTGACACCGTGTAGTCTGGCAGACATTTAGCAGCGGTTCGAGTGTGTTTCCTCTTCTGTGTATGTAACAAACACGCAATCCGAACCGTAATTAATCTATCATGTCTGATTTCTGTCGCCGTTTGAAATTTGTGAAGATAAATGCTGGATGCCACAATCTACTCACTCCGTGTTATTTCAGGTCGCAATTTGACTTCACGCAGTTAACGTATCTGCACTGCCGCAGTCCTTCAGTGATTTGCGACACTTATTCCACTGTTACAGTAATGACATCTGGTTTAAGAGACGTAAGGCATAACTAAATTACACGCTAAGCCTCCTCCTTCTTGTTTATAAAGTTCCAGAGTAAGGTAGAAGCAACTCAAACCAACAAAACACCATTTACATGCCCCGCAGTAATGACTACAGCTTTCTTTACCAGCGCGTTTTGAACTTTGACTGTAAAATTCTGAATATAACCAACTCCATGGATTACAGTGTCACTTAAAAAGGTGATGCCTCTCAAATGGTAAAATGAATTCCTGCAATTCTGCTGTAATCAAAGGTTATTAACGCGTTTAGAAGAACCATAAAGCAGTGAGGCTTTAAGATCGCAGCTACCGTGTGAATAATTGTATATAACAATATATATTGATATATCTTTATTATTTAAATAAATACAAATTAGTGAGATCTCAATAAAGCCAAAAATTGTACACTACAGAATGTACTTATGGTTTTTATAAAGTTTCATAATCAAGTTACCTGATGACGTTTCAAAGGAACGGAAACATGTAGCGCATTGAAGTATATACATTAAAGAGATGTGTTTGCATACTTCTTCTGTATTTCAACATAACAAACACAACGGGATGAGTCATAATAATAATGAATACATTAAGCAATTTAAGAATTGTATATGCCTTGTGTTAGGGTTTCAGAATCATTTCAAACCTCATTTCAAATCAAATCACACATACATCAGCCACGACTCCTTACTCTGAAATTATGAAGTAGAAACGGGCAAAGTTTCCTTGTGTTTAATTAAATACTACGCTATAAATGCAGATAGGCAAAAGGAGGTACAGCTCCACACATTTTCAATCTTGGCACTAGCTGGACTGAGTGGTAAGATTCACAGCCCAGCGGATTTAGCCGCGGGAAAAAAGCCTCGGATGCTCACCGATTAGAAGGCTCGATGGGGTACAGGATTAGTCTGGATGCTTGAGGGAAGCGAAGAATAACTTGTTACTGTTGGAAATGTAACTCTGATCTCTCGGTTGTACAGTTCGTCACCTATTCACAATACAGGTTGCGTTCTACTGGCTCATTTATGCCGAAAAATGTAGGAGTTGATAATCCTCGTGAATTGTATTGTATGGTTTGAATTATGTTGTATTTTATGTGCATTTGTTGGTTGACATATTGAATGTAAGAAGGTGCACGTTACGAGTAAGGGAAAATACCCATGCTTATAGTTGAATAAAGAGAGACCAACTTGATGTCACTTGCTTTTTTATTTCATTATTTAATGCTCAACACGTTTCGGATGTTAATACATCCATCCTCAGGAGCTTGCGACTTATTTGATGAGTTATTTCATGGGTTGTATTGCTCTGATTCGATGTGTGTTGGTGTTACGTTGTGGTTTGGCTGGGGTGGCGTGGTGTCCGGATGCAGGATGAAGCCTGCATACGGTTACCGCACCACCTTAACCAACTATAAATAACTCATCAAATAAGTCGCAAGCTCCTGAGGATGGATGTATTAACATCCGAAACTTGTTGAGCAGTAAATAATGAAATAATAAAGCAAGTGACATCATGTTGGTCTCTCTTTATTCAATATACACATATAAGTTTATAAATTATTTTCAAAGGAATTACAAAAAAAAAAAACACGGTGTACTGGAACTGAACTGAGACACACTTTATTCCGCCAAGTTTCATACAGATATCTGAAAATGTAGGTTAGTTATTAATTGAAGCCATGTTTACATAAATGACTATAGAAGCCCTTTTGTTGTAACGAGCAAGGCTGAAGGAGAAAGAAATTCATTATCAATAACGCGAATACATTAGGACGAAGAAATACAACGCTTAGTGTTCAATGCTTAGCATATACTCGTACAGTCGAATTTGGGTATGTCAAAAAAGGGACTGAAAATTTTGTTTCCTCATAAAGGAGTGCTGTTATAATCAAGTAGTGTAACGTTATGGTAAACAGTGAGGAATTAATTGGTATCACAGCATATCTGACGCTGTAGACGAGATGTCACATAAACCGATGTCGTTTTAACCGGGTTCGACTCAATACGCTGTATTACAAGCATTATATACCATTCTTATCTGACGGTTTGACCCTTGAAAATGGGACCGCTTGGTTGTCCTGAAACGTCGGTAACTACCAATATACCCTGCGTAACATCCCAGAAGGGCGAAGCTTTTATGTGTTATTTATTAGAAAGTGGCCTTCATTCTCTACTCTGCAATGCAGTGTGATGATTTTACAAGTTCTTCGCAACTGGTGTCCTGGTGCCCTCCATTTATCCCTCTTCAAAGCCTGCAGAATTTAATAATATGGCAACAGACATACAGTGCTTGAAAGAGTTCCGTACGTCTTGCTATTTTTGCTCTCGTTGCTTCTTTTGACGCAAACTTAAATGTAAATAAATAAATTAATTAATTAATAAAGTTCTGCAAAACTATTTTTTAAATTCTCTCGCAATTTCTTGCCACAAATATTAATTCCTTTGTTTAGCCATGTTCAAACATACACCGAATGGTGAAGAGCTGCCAGTCGCACAGAGTCCTCGCCAGGTCGCCCCTCCATCCATCTCCCGCGTACGTCTGTCCATTCTACCACCCTCATCATTCTCCCCTAAACTTCAATATCCTATGGAGTTCTCCCCTCTGAACCTTGTTAACTCAGAGCAAACTTCTTGGTTTCCATATCTACTTTTATATATATATATATATATATATATATATATATCAAAGTATATATATAAGTCCAAAACTTTCAGAACATTTTTGAAACAATGTTACACTAAGAAAATTATGAGTTTGACATTCTGAGGACCGTACATCGTGAAATATTCTTATAACAGAAGCCAACAAGATGCAACATTTCTCAACTTTATTTTGATATACAACTCTACATGTTTCGGGCAGACTTACTGCCCATCATCAGGAGTCTTGATACTGTATTCACAGCAACTGGTATTTGTCATACTATTTATGCTGACTGCCTGCTAGCAGACCAATTGCTGTGAATACAGTATCAAGACTCCTGATGATGGACAGTAAGTCTGCCCGAAACATGTAAAGTTGTATATCAAAATAAAGTTAAGAAATGTTGCATCTTTTTGGTTTCTATTATACGAAAATTATGAGGTATTGGAGATAGAAAGTTGAGTGATATTACATGCAACAAGGCGGATTTGTTAACAAAGGTGTTTAAAATTACATTAGCCCTGTCAGTTTTTATTCACCACTAGATCAAACGCTCGTTTATCTCCTATTTTCTTAATGGACTGTACAGACATAACGACATTTATTATTCTAAATAGCCTATACTTAATAAACTCTTACAAACTATTCGTAACAGTGTGTATATTCCATAATTTTTCTACACAAGTTTTATGTAAACTCCATAATAATGAACAACAACTATTCTTAACATTAAAAGCAGGTTTTTACTTTGGAAGGCATTAGACATCCAAAGTAAGAAACATCATTACTACTTTGAAACTGCACGGTGAAAACTGAAGAATAAAAAACCAAATAGATGCTACTTATTATATTATTGTATTTCTTATAGGCTCAACATATTTCGGGCACTACTATGCCCATCATCAGGAGCACACGACTATAATGTTGATTACCACATTGGTCGTTTCGTTCTTGGTTTCCTGTATGTTGGAAGTTAGGTGCGGTTAGGCTGGAGTAGTGTCCGGGATGCAACCCGGACACTACTCCAGCCTACCAATGTGGTAATCAACATTATAGTCGTGAGCTCCTGATGATGGGCATAGTAGTGCCCGAAACACGTTGAGCCTATAAGAAATACAATAAAATAATAAGTAGCATCTAGTTGGTTATTATTCATCAGTTATCACAATGATGCACGGTACAACAAACATCAAATGCACGGTGAAGTTTGCAAATATCAGATTATCTTGTACATTTCACAGTTAAGGGCTCTTGGTAATCCCGCATTCAGGACAAAAGAACAAGAAGGCAAACGAAAAACACAAACAAGTGTAACGACCTCATAATGGTTTCAATAGATCGCATGTTGAAACATGAGATGCACAAATATCTTTTGCACGTTTTAACTGTGAACTGTGCAACTAGTTTACCGTTACTGACGGGTATAGACTACAAGAGGCGTAACGACCTTACGTCAACAGAACTTCCTTCGACGCTGCAAATGCATGAAACAGTGATATGGCATTTGGGGATACTAACAAGAGATCTGGCTGCAGACTGCGATAAAGTGTAAGAATAACTCCAATCCTGCGAACCATCTCCATAATAACATTTGTCTACTGGTCGTATTAACCTAAATTGCTCGGTCCAGCAATATCGCAAAGGCTTTGTCTCTATAAGCAACCAAGTAAAATTTAACCGAATTATTTCATTTAGTATGCTACAAAGAGCTGATGTGTAACTACGTATTATGACATTATGTGATGCAACATCCTGTGTGGTAGTTGACAGAAAGGAGTCCTCCGTGGCAACCTTAAATGGACTGCAGCTGTTAAACACGAACGGAGAATATTGCAGCTGATACATTCGGGCAGCTGCAGTGTTAGACAAAGCAGAGGAGGAGATAAGAGTCAATATTGTCATTTCAAAGGCTTACAGAATTTGGAACGCGACAGGCCGGGTTTTGAAAAAATTATTATCATTGACAATAGAAATTTATATTCCACTTTACATTTAACATTTATCAGACGGAATAAATGGGTCGGGTGTGTAGCAGGCATGGAAGAAAAGAGATTACAAGTTAATTTTTGGTAGGGTAAAGTGAAGGAAAGAAGCACTTGAAAAGCCTAGGCCCACATGAGATGGTAATATTAAAGTGGATTTTATATACATGGGTCCGTGCATCGTGAATCGAATTTAATACTTGTCCAACAAGATGCCACTTATTCAGTTTATTACATTTCTGTAGGCAGTTCTACATGTTTCGGATGTTGACACCCATCATCAGGATCTCGCACAACTGTAATAATATAATATAATTACTGTTGTAATATAAAATATATAACAATATATGTATTTTTTGTTACATATTTTATATTTTGTTGTCCACAATTTAAAAATACTGCTTTTAACCATCCACCATTATTTTATATATACATATTCGTCAGGGCTAGTAACATTCAATATGACTAATCTCGAATTTTAAATTACATATTAGTATTAATAGCAGTGTATTTTACTCATTGCAGTTAATCAATACCAGAAGCTGTAATTACAGTTGTACGAGCTCCTGATGATGGGTGTCAACAACCGAAACCTGTAGAGCTGCCTACAGAAATGTAATAAACTGAATAAGTCGCATCTTGTTAGACAATTATTAAATTAAAGTGGGTCTTAAAAGCAGACTAGGGGTTCATGGACTGCACTTGTCTGCCTCAAGATAGCGGCAATGGGGCAAAGGGATGGCCCTAGCTACCACAGTCACGAGCCTTTGTGTTCAATAAATTTGTAATTATTTCTGAACTAGATGAGGAACTTAAACTTCCAAAAGATAAATTCTGCACCACGGGTTTAGTTAAAATTCTTAGACAGGGAGCAGTGAAAAATACACTCTCGTCCACATTTATAAAGGCAACACTGACCTCAAAATGAATGGTCAGGAATGCACTCGTCAACCGCTCATTCCTTGGAGAGGAAAAGGAACCTGAACGCGTATAATTAAAGAATGGATAAGTTACTCAATTATTATACCAACCACTGCACACACATAAAATTTATAAAATTTACACATTGAAACATTAAAAACGCTCCGACATGTTTCGGTCCTAGGACCATCATCATGGAGCCATATCGGCCTTGCTAAAGTCACACTATAAAAATTCACATTAATTTCGCTGTACCAGTTGGGTATTGTGGCAACATGCCGTGTTGTGTAATGTTATGTTGCGAAGAGTGCCCTGCTACGGATGTGCATTCTGTGCTTCGTTGCGTGATACTGCGTATTACGCAACGAAGCGATTTTAGCAAGGACGATATGGCTCCCTGATGATGGTCCTAGGACCGAAACATGTCGGAGCGTTTTAATGTTTTAATGTGTAAATTTTATAAATTTTATGTATGTGCAGTAGTTGGTATAATAATT
>Ga0123352_10008241_pt1 | contig 16216 bp, 17 predicted proteins | sample TergutLab28metaG_FD_89700 | JGI IMG/M metagenome (GOLD analysis project Ga0123352, IMG submission 89700) | Labiotermes labralis P1 segment gut microbial communities from Petit-Saut dam, French Guiana - Lab288 P1 | ecosystem: Host-associated > Arthropoda: Insects > Digestive system > Gut ... | reverse complement strand
TTAAAAAAATTAAAATTTTTTTTAAAAAAAAAACCCTATTTGGGACAAAAAAAAAAAAAAAAAAAAAAATTGAAAACCCCCCAAAAAAAAAAAAAAAAAAACATGAGACATTATTCTGAATAAAATACAAACACTTTTTGGAAGCTAGAAATGCATTGAATAAGTAAAGGAAAGTTCGTCCAATAGAGCCTGAAAGCAGTCGGCCACATTTAATGAAAGACAGAGCTTGACTGAGCTGAGAGTGATATGTGCAATAACAGAATAGTGGGGACAGCAGACTCTCAAGCCATGTGGTCCCAGTGTGTTTCACTGGAACCAGTCACAGGAGGTGGAAACACTGGTTTTAAAGAAGGCGATCACAGCACATTGAAATTTGGAACTTTGGGACCCTATTGTACCTTCCTGTCAACCTACATGGTATCATATCCCAGAAGACCATGTCCTGAAGTTTGCTGCTGTGAGAACCTCATGTCTCATGAAGTCAGTCGAAACTCAGCATTTGGTGTAGATCCTCACACAAAATGTCATTAATATCTGTTCAGTAATTTTAGAGATGCATATACAGTGTGTCTGGATGGACAAATGTGATGTGTCCCACTCGTATTGACTTTGTGCATGCCCAACGCAGAATGTACAGAATTATAACTACTCTGTCTGTCACAAGAAGACCAGAATGTTTATCTATTATGTATATGTCTTATTATTGGCATACTGCTATTTTACAACCTTCTAGAAGAATCTTTCTTTGCTGATTTCTTTTGCAGGCCATCCCGTATGTGAATGGTACCTTGTACAGCTTGTTGGCACACCCACAGCTTAATCATGAGGCCAAGCACATGGGTCTTTGTGGTGTGCTCGAGTACTATCTTAAGGTTAGTGTCTGGTCAGTTAGGGGCATTTGCTCAGTAAGGAGCTGGATGGTCAAGGAGTTCAGCACTGCACAAACTTGTCGGTGAAATGCATGGTACTGTTTGTCTGATGACCTCTGGCATGATGTTCTTATACAAGTTTACTACCAAATGCTTTCCACATCATTATAATTTTGTGCTCAATGTTAAATTGTGTATTTATCCATAAAACCTCTTCTAGTAGTCCACATGTAGGAACAGTGGACAGGTGGAATTTTGTGTCTAGTTGAATAGCATGTGGGCACTTTGTTCATATGGTAGGAGTGTAAATTGAACGGCTTGTCAGTTGTAGCAAGTGCTAGCATTGTGAAGTGAACAGTACTGACAGTCACTGCTACTGACATGTTGCATGTTATTATATTGCAGAACAGTGAAGGTGAGATGAGCAAACAGTTAGAATACATCCTGAAACTGCATCGAGGGGACTGCCAACCTGACCACAGTGCTACATCTGATGAGGAAAATGCTGATGATGATACGGTACGTCACCGAACCCTTCATTCAATGTGCTACATGTCTGGACCTGGTTGTAATCTGGTATCCAAACAGAGCATGTTGTTCGGAAGCCAGGTCTGTTTGTGCCCTCGTGGGAAGGTGGGGGAAGCACAATAACTTAGTGTGTTATCCCAGTCACATGTGGAGTGCTTCAGGTGAGACCTCTGACAGTGCCCATGCTGTGGCTGAGGTGGTTATTTGCCATTGTCTCACCATGGAGGCCTGGTTTCAGTCTCACACCAGTCCATGTTGAACCTTTGTTGGCTACAGTGGTACTGGGACAAGTTCTTCTCCCAGTACTGGCATTTCCACTTATCAGAATCATTTCACCAATGATACATATTTATTCATTCGTCTATTGCCAATTCTTTATACTCTTAGCAGATTGCAGTACCGTGAAATAATGTACTCTGTAATGGACCGACACAGTAAGTGCCTCCCTGCCCTATCCCCTATTGCACAGGCAGATGTTTTAAAACAGTGTCTTCTGTTCCAAATACCAAATGATGTGCAAGTCCAGCAATGTACTATTTTCAGAATCTTTTTAGAATTTACTTTCACAGTTCAGTAATGGTGTAAAGCCTTTAAACGTATTGAATGGAAATTTTTGTATAGAAGTCCAAAGAAAATGAACTTTTGTCTAAACATCCTGTTGTAATATGATATATACATACAGAGAAAGGAAACCATTAGTCACAACTCAATGTAGACAAAATTCTTTTAATGTGGCCATCATCAAGTGCTTTTACTTATAAAAATATTGAGAAAATCATGTGTACAACAGTAACATTTTATTAGCAAGTCTGAGATTTCATTCTTGCACAGTATGCATGAGTAACATTGAAAGTTTTGTAAGAGAATGAAATGGCAGTCTTACTAATCACATTTTATTGTTCTATACATGATTTTCTCACTGACACAGTCTTCATCTTTTGGACTTTGTCATTCATATGAAATTTTTAAAAACACGACAAATCGGAAGCTGGCTCTGCTTCCCTCTTCAGGTAAAGAAGCACCCAACCTGGTGGACCCCTTAGATCGAGCTATTGTCAGTTACTGGGTACAGCACAAACACTCAGCTTGTTCAGATATGTAACAGGAAACTGATCAGGTGCACAGGTGGTAAGAGAACAGGGCTGTAAACAATACAAACAGCCACAAGACTCACACAGGTGCAGCCTGTAACAACACAAAATACAATCATAAAGAAGAGCCATGTACTCTTATTGTAGCAGCCACAGATGCAACATGGAGAACCAGAGCACACACATTTAAAATTCCTAACATGACTGTCACCATCTGTAGAGAAAATTATGAGTCTTCATGGGATCAGATGTATTATGAGGGGGTGCTGATAAGTCCTTAGGCCGACCAGGAAAGAAACAAGCTACAGTGATCAAACTTGGGATTTATTCAACTTACTCCCCACGAAGCTCAATACACTTCTTAGCCCATTGCTCTAACTTTTGCAAGCCACTCAAAAAAAAATTCAGAAGGTTGTCCATCCAACCAGGTCTCTGCAGCAGCAATGACCTCCGCATTGGACAAAAAATGGCGACCTTTCAATTTTTTTTTCAGTCCAGGGAACAGATGGTAGTCCAATGGGACCAGATCCAGAGAATAGGGTGGGTGATCAAAACAATGGAAGCCCAGGTAGTCCAGTTTCTTCTGGATTGCAAGTGCCCAGTGAGCCAGGGCATTGTCATGCAAGAACAAGACCCCCTTGATGACCTTCCCTCGGTGTTTTTGTTTCAAAATGTCCTTCACTTGCAGCAGCAGAGATCAGTACTACTCCGCATTGATAGTTTGGCCATTTGGAAGATAATCAACATGGAGGATGCGGTCTTGATCCCAAAAAATCAAGGCGAGAACTTTTCCAGCGGATTTTTGCACTCAAAATTTTTTTGGGCAGGATGATCTGCTATGCCGCCACTCCATTGGTTGTTGCTTTGTCTCTGGGTCATAGTGATATAACCAGGTTTTGTCCATGGTCACCAATTGCGACAGGAAATCATTTGGATCACACCAAAATAATTCCAAAATTTGCTCAGACGACTGGCACTGCTGACATTTTTGATGCGTGTTCAGGCGTTTTGGGACCTATGTCATGGTGAGCTTCCACATGTCCATATCTTCATGAATGATGGACCCAACCCACTCACATGAGATGCCCAGTTGCTCAGCTATTGATTTAGCCAAAATCCGGCAGTCTTCCAAGATTAGCTCGTGAATTTGATTAATAATCTGTGGGGTGGTCACTGTTTTGTGTCTTCCAGGATGAGGCACATCACAGATGGAAAAATTACCACGTTTAAACTGGGCCACCCAGTTTTTGATTGTGGTATTCGATGGTGCATGTTCCCGTAATGTTTCTGTCAGAATGGCATGAATTTCCTTTGGTGCCTTGCCTTGCCGGAAAAAATCTTGATAACAGCTCGCGTCTTCATGTTGTTGAAATTGCACACGTCACCTGACATGCTTCATTTCGGTCTCTGTAACAAGAAAAGACTTGCAATTCAGCACATGAGCAAACCCCTCTTTCCAATGACACCATCAATTCCGTCCTACGACATCGGGAAGTAGGTCGGGCTAAGGAGTTACTAGCACCCCCTCGTATTTAGACATTTCTTGCTGATCAGAGGATACCAGATGGGTGAAATTTCAGTGCTGGTCAGCTAATGGGATTTTGTAAACATCAGACATAGGCCCCTTCATTATATTTTCTATATACTAAAATCTTATCTTCCTTCCCGAATTTACAGTGATTCTCTTCCATGCATGTTGTGCTAATTTGGATCTTTCCAGATGACCTTTTTTGAATTTTACCTGTGTTCAATGAGATATAGCTCACAGTGTCTGCCTGTTTCTCTATTATAGCTTCTGCTACATTCACGGGGAATACTGTAGACACACCTGTGGAGCCCTTTTTGACCTGGTTCTCATGAGAGAATTTCTCAGGGTGTGTTTTGTTTTGAAAACGGTTCTAATATTGTGTCTGTTCAGTATGTGTTTAAACTTTTCAGAAACATTTCCAATATAAGTTGTTGAAACAGAACCGAGTGGTTGAACCTCCCTCTTCATAGGAACATTTCTCTTAGATCTGTTGATGAGTGAATCAATAACCCAGTGGGGTATGGGTTAGGCACTGAGCTTTAGGTGATGTAAGAGAATATCGATTTTTTCAGTGTGGACATGTTCCTCTTGGCATAATGGCAGTAGGCTCTGCGTAAGTCCTCTTTTCACATGTGGTGAATGATTCAATTGGAAAAATTTTAGATGACATAGCCCAAAAAAAGGAAATTATGTCATTGAGTCCCACACCCTCGTCAAAGCCCTGTAGTGTTGAATGATTTATCAGTATTTTTATAAGTGTGTGATAATTGCCACATAAGGGTGAAACATATAGTGCAGTAAACTTTAAAATAATTTAATCAGCATTGAGTTGTAACTGACAGTTTTCTTACTCATTGTTTATAAAATGAACTTCTGAAGTGGGAAAACATGTTATAGAAAAAACTGCTATGTGTGGGAAAATTTAACATTCTTATGGGAGGTCAGGGAGGACTTGAAACATCTGACTTCATCTTACAAGGGAAAACTTTATAACCAGAACATTTTATCTGGGATGCACTGTGTTTCCACACTAATTTTCACGATCACCATGTGACATGTTACCTTCACATCATTGTGCTCAGTTTATGTCTGCTTGTGTTGAACAGGAGGAGATGGACCTACTCGAAGAGGAACTCGACAGTGATGACCCAGTGCGGAGTCTGCAGGGTGAGCTGAGTGGGTACCAGCTGCTGTACCAGCAGTACCGTCTGGTGTTCCCGTATCATGGTCAGTTGTTATATTTTATGGCAATTTCCAGTGTTTTGTGCAGTATATTTCATTTCATTAGATATCCATGCATTTTCTTCTAAGGATCCATTATTGAGCACTTGGGTGTGTGATTTGTGCAGGGATTTGGAAAAATTGACCATATACCTGACCTGTAACTAAAACTGAGATGTCTTGTCTGAATAAGTAAGTTAATACTCTACGAGTTCAATAAATAATGTCAACTAACTCCACAGAGCAACATCAACCAACCAAGAAGTTCTCCACTCCTTATGGAATCCAGAAGATTGTTGCCATCTTCACAAGAGCCAACCACTTGTGTCTGTCTTGAGCACAGCCCCTGTTCCTTCCATGCTGTGCTAAAGAACTTTGTGATGTCGCTTCTGACATACGTGATTGTAATGTTAAATATATTGTACTAGGAATTACATGTGTTTGATGTTAAAAAGAATAAGCATACAAGAGTGAGTAATGAAGTAGCATGCACTAATTTATTTTGAATACATTAATTATTTTTAAACAGAACGAGTTCCTTTGCCTAAGCATTTGACTGCATTGCTCAGTGGTGAGGAGGGTAAGTGTGTTATTTAGTGGCACTGTTAATCGCTTAGATTATGTGACAAGGAAAGTAAGATTGATATTTCACACCAAGAATATTTTGAGGTTATGATGCAGTATCATTTTGATGTAGTCCCCAACATTTTGGAGATACCTGCTGCTTTCATCTTCCTACATCTGCTATAAAGATGGATTCAGCATGTCCCTCAGAAACACTGGCAACCACCTTAGAAATGACAGTATGACATAACTATATAAGAACAAAATCTTCATATTGCAAAAGTTGCAGAAGGGTCCAATGTTATCTGTTGTCCTTTTGGCATTCCTGTAGGAATTGTGCACCCATCATCTTCATCATCCACAGTGCAGTCTGTTGGAGATGTGTTGCTGCGCCCTACCACCCCTCAGCTCCATTCTCGTGGGTTGTTGGAAGGGAAGGGTGCCACCTCAACAGAATTACACACCGTTGAGAACAAAGAGGAGGCACTGGCAGAACTGTGCTCAAATACGTGCAACTCGTGAGTAGTACATGCTGCTCTGTTGTTTGTTGTGTGTCAGAAATTGAGTGTTTCCAGGCCTTTGCTAAAATGTGATAAGCTGTTTGCTGCTGACTAACACCATGGGCTAGAGTCTTTCTTGAGAATCTGGTAGTGTTCTAGCCATTCAGGAAATTCCACGTGATTTATGAAACCTGAATGTTCATTACCATGTTTGCAACAGCCTGCCATTTGTCCATATACTGAGCCAGATTAGTCCAGTCCATGCCCTCCCATCCTGTTTCTTTAAGATTCATATTAACATTATCCTCCAACTAAAACCTAGGCCTTGCAAGTGATATCTTTACTTCAGGTTTCCCTCCCATATGTGCCACATGCCCTGCCCATCTCATCATCCTTGATTTGATCATACGGTCATCATCTGGCTGTCAGTACCAATCCTGAAGTTCTTTATTCCGCAGTTTTCTTCATTCTCCTGTCCCTTCCTCTTAGGCCTGAATATTTTCCTCGGTACCCCACGTTCGAACACCTCAGCTTATATTCTTCCCTTATTGTGTGAGACCAAGTTTTACACCCATGTACAACAAGAGGTAAAGTTCATAGCTGAAAGATATAACAGTGACACAGATTTTCTGCACGGTCTTTTGGCATTTTCAGTTTTCTAGATTTTAATGTAAGTCAGCTTTATGCAGTATGTATGTTTTAAATAGAAGTTTTTAAGCTTGTTTTTTAAAGATGTTGTCAGTTGCCAAGGTTGTATAGTGCTAGTGATAGATGAGTGAATGAATGTGGAGCATTGTTGGAATTATACTGACATTATAAGGCCGAAATACTCGGAGGAAAAGACCTGTCCCAGTCGTGTAAAGAAAAACCAACTTGACGCAAAACTTATTCTTGGTACATTTCGTCAGCTTCGACATGTTTCAGGCATTTCTGGGCCCTTCGTCAGGAGGTTGAATTGGAACCAATCCAACCAGAACAACAGACGGTGATCTAAAAAGAATAATAAGCACCAATCGTTGTATACATACGGTTGTACCTCCTGATGATGGGCCTAGATACACCCAAAACATGTAGAGGCTGATGAAATATACTAAGAATAAGTTGTGCCTCAAGTTGGTTTTTCTTCACACTATTGTATCAAGATGCACGGTCAACAAAACATGAAGTTTAACTGTTCCAGTCCTTTGTTAAACAGAATAAGTCTCTGTATATTACCACTTAATTGTTCCCACTGTCAGCAAATAATTTTATAAAGATTGTGTTGCTAGGCTTGTGTGATTGTGAATTGTGGGTAATGAGAGAATGGAAAAAAGTGCAAGTTTCAGAAATTCAGTTTGTGAAACATGCACGGTTCTCACAGCAGTCTTCTGGAATGTGACACAGTGATTGATTTCCATGGTGCCTTTATCTTGAAGGGTCAACCAGTCCAGGAAGAATTATTCTGGACTGCTTAACCTTGAAGATGAAGACAGTACAGTCCTTCAAAACATCAGGAACCACTCACCCAGTGAGACTGTTTCACATCCCAGAAAACTTTAATCTTCTTCCCAAGGCATGTTTGTGTTGTGTACTGTAATTATGAGCCTTACCTGGTAATGTTGTGTGTGTCCATTGTGGCCAGTGTGGTGCTGGAGAGTGTAGAACAAGAGGACGAGGATGGGGAAGATGATTCAGTCGTGTGTAATGGAACAAGTATCAGTGATGTGCACGCAGATCACAACACAAATGGTGAGCCAGACGGTGGTTAATTGATATCCGCTACATATACAAGACAGTCTTCATTTTATTGTCACGTTGGTAATGTTTGCAGACTCAAGATCACTGCACGTGACAGACTGCAATGCTGACAAGGAGGACGCAGTACCTGCATCCCAGCCCTCGGCTACATCCGAGGACGGGTGAGTCCAGGTAGCTAAATTTTTTTTAATACTGCAGGGATAGGGACGTTGTCACTTCATTAACAGGCCATTCTTGTCACTTTAGTAACACACACTCACCATGTAGCTGAGTCCTTGTTGGGGAGCTAACGGTTCATCAGCTAGTCAGTACATTTCCCTGCATTTTGTAGAACCCAGAAGTTCATTACCATGGTCTCAAGAGCCTGCCACTTGTCCCTGTTCGTAGATGAAGCCGCTCCAATTCCTCCCACCCTTTTCCCTTAGGATTTATATCAACATTATCTGCCTATGTGCCCTCTTCCATTCAGAATGAGATGTGAAGTTTTGATCGTAGTGAATATCCATATCATGATGTTGATGTAAGACACCATGCAGTTAGTTGATACATGTCAATCCTGAAGATGGAGGTAGCAGGTTCTTCTGAAATATCAGTGTTTACCTACCAGACTACACACACAGCATCATATCCCAGGACACATTAACATTAGCTTCCTGTCAGGTGCAGCAAATTATATTTGCCATAGCACACAGTTAATAAATAGGTAAAATTTAAATAATAGCATGCAATGTATTGTCATGATTTATTGTGTGCCTTGTTACTGTATTCTCCGTTTCAGAGAAGATGAATACACAAAAGCATTCACGTCCCGTCCAAAGATCCCCCGCACCCCCACTCTTCAGAGCAGCACTGGCAGTAGTGGCACTGCACAATTATGCTAGGCATCTGACTGCTTCTTCATCATGGTATGTTCTGTGATGTTGGTTAACGAGAGGACAGCAACAATATGGTCACACAGTTGCCGCCGGTTAGTTAAGGGTGATCACTTGCCAATATGAAGCATACTGAGGATTCAGGTTATCTGAAATGCGAACTATTTGCTGGGTTTGTGTTTTGTAATGTTCCTTATGAAACAGGAACCCAGCAGGCATGAATCCTCTACAGAACAGTTTTGGAAGGATCAAATGTCACACAGAGGAAATTGCTGGTGTATAGGAGAGAGCATTGTGTTAAGTTGCTAGGGGATTTAAAGTGTGCCTCTTGTGCCCTGGGTTACAGGGGTGAATGTTTATGTTACATTTGCTAGTCATGTAAGTTATTTATGTTGCTGGATTTTTGTTTTATATGAATAATTCTGTGACATATACTGTTATGAATTGTGAAAGAAACAAGTTTATTATCAAAAATATGCTCAGCACAATACAAAAGCAACACGCACGCACATTCACATAATATAATATCAACCTGTACAAAGGCTTTAACATAAACCATATGTCACTTCATTTTGTGTAGTTTGTTGTTGTGACCAAAATGTGGGGTCCGTTGACCTTTTTTTACAGCATTCCCATCTTTTCCAGTTTGCAAAACACGGAACCCATTCTAGCAAAGTGGGCCCATCCCTTGTGAGAAGCACCCTTGCATGAATTATGGTATACAGAACTGCTGCTTTATTGCTGAGTGCAGTTGTGAACCGGTTGCGGTATTTCTGAGATCATCTCTTACCGAGTGGCTGCGAGTGATAAATTTAAAATACAGAATTATGTTCAATAGAACACTGCATGTTAAGATTTACAACCATTAGCTTACTGTGTCGCAATTTTGAGCACGTGTTATGGGGATGGCACAGATCAGGCAGCTTCCCCACAGTTCGCACGTAGCCACTTTTGTGTGATCTTGCCCATATGATCATTTAGGACACTCTCGACTGACGCTGATGGCTGTATCCATACAGCTGTACTGGTTATCGAAACACATTTGTTGCCACTCAGTTTGTGCTAATATGTCATCCTGTTGAAAGAATCCTGCCTTTTTTTTCCTTCTGTGACTTTATATTTGCAATTTTGTGTATCAGTATACAACAGAGGGGTTTTAATATCCTTAAAACAGAGCTGAAAGTGTGCATAGTGCTATTTAAAAAGTCTTAAAGAAGGTTGACAGGCTGTGCATACACATTTCTGCTTTGAGAAAGACAGACAGGATTGTGTTTTGGACTCCTGCTGTCAGGACGTCTGTAGACCAATGTTGGCAAGACAAAGAATAAAAACTAGTTTGTAATAAATATGCAGGTGGTGATCTAAAAGTGGCAGCAAGTCGTTGGCAATGCTGTGTCACGGATATCCACCTGGAACAGCAGAAGTGATCACACTTTAGGAGAGGTGATATCACAGACTGAAATGGACGTGTGTGTGGTTAGACACCTTGTAAAGTAGAACTCCAGTAATAGTGTGGAATCAGATGACGTGGCACTAAATGACAGTCCAGCATAAAAATTGGTACATGCCAGTGAGCAAGCTTGAGTACAAAATGAAAAGCAAGTCACAGCAGCATGTGCCAAACCAACCTGTTAACTGTGGCAGCTATTCAGCAATTGCCATCTCACATGATTTCATTTCCCCATTTTGTGTTGTTATAGTCAGAAGTACTTGTCCCTTCTCAAGTGTTTCTTACTTTCAGTGTGATTATTGGTACCCATCGCATGTCAAAGGTGAGTGAAGGTACCAGGGGTGCTGATAAGTCCTTAGCCCGACCAGGAAGGAAACAAGCTAATGTTTCTGTCGGAATGGCGTGAATTTCGTCCGGTGCCTTGCCTTGCAAAAAAAAAAAATTGATGACAGCTCACGTCTCGATGTAATTCAAAATCGCGCACATCCCTGACATGCTTCCGAACTTGTTTCCTTCCTGGTCGGGCTAAGGACTTATCAGCACCCTGCTACTAATGGCAGTAGAGGTGTTAATGACATATGTAACACTGACACTGACAGAGAAATCGGAGTATGTCCCCGCATATCCAACAGCTCAGCACCACCTTAGTCATGATGGCGCGGGGCTATTGGAAGGCTGATGCACTGTTTGTGGCACCGTAAAATATAACATAACTGTCATTCCCTATGACATAAATATAGGTGCAGTTTTTGAAACTTCGTCATTACACTCTCCTACATGCTGTATGTTGGTCTATGCACCGAGATTTTCTATAGATGTGGAGTGACTGCCTAGTTCTAAAGAATCGCAACATTTTCTCGTTCCTAAGATTTCTAGCCCTTTGTTCTCACAATGGCAATTTTTCTGGAGGCTTATACACACTGGTCACCAGAACAGTTGCTGTCTTGCAGTGTTCTGCTGCACTGTTAGTGAGTTTCATAATTATCTGTAATTATCCTTATATCCATTCATAGAGAAACTGAAACTAACTTACCATAGCTGCCAGCTCCGTGGCCTCCACTGGAGTACAAATCACCTCCAGAATCTCCACCATGACCTCCAATACTTGCAATGCTATATCCCTTTGCACTTCCACCACTGGAATAACCTCCATGACCACCTCCGAGACCGCCACTACTGTAACTGCTTCCTCCATGGCCACCGAATCCGCCACTGCTGTAGCTACTTCCTCCATACCCACCTCCTAATCCGCTACTGCTGTAACTGCTACCTCCATGGCCACCGAATCCACCACTGCTGTAGCTACTTCCTCCATGGCCACCGAATCCGCCACTGCTGTAGCTACTTCCTCCATGCCCACCCCCAAATCCGCCACTGCTGTAACTGCTTCCACCATGCCCACCTCCAAAGCTTCCAAGACTGTAACCTTTCAAGCTTCCACCACTGGAATGTCCGCCGCCATGACCTCCAGATCCACCACTGCTGTAACCACCTCCACCATGGCCACCCCCAAATCCGCCACTGCTGTAACTGCTTCCTCCATGGCCACCTCCGAGTCCTCCACTGCTGTAACTGTAACCGCCTCCTCCACCGCCAATTCCCTTTAAACCGCCACTGCTGTATCCACCTCCACCATGGCCACCCCCAAATCCACCACTGCTGTATCCACCTCCACCATGGCCACCCCCAAATCCACCACTGCTGTAACTGCTTCCTCCATGGCCACCTCCGAGTCCTCCACTGCTGTAACTGTAACCGCCGCCTCCACTGCTTATTCCTTTGAACCCACCACTGCTGTAACCACCTCCAAGCCCGCCATGGTCACTTCCACCGAAGCTGTAACCTGTAACCAGCGGTACATGATTTTAGTGCACGTCGTTTGCTGGTCCCGTTTTAGTATAGCGGTTTTTTTGATCAGTTGATAGGCCTTGGTCAGTGACGGCTGCAAGCGGGAGGCTGGGAGCGATTCACGTAACTGTTTCAGCGATAGCGGATTGGCGGACGGAACGAAACAAGTACCCCCACCCGCTCGTGACACTACACGTACAGAGAAGGCCCGTCCGCCCGATGCGGGAGGGTCTTCATCTGCCAAACCTCGAACAGATCGCCCGTAATAAACGTCACTTTAATGGTCTGTCGCACGTTCTTTTTGCGTAGATTTTCAATACTTTTAAATTCCTTAGTCACAATCTCGAAGTTAGCTGGTTAGCTATTAATTTTTAAGGTATTAGTTCCTATCTTCCGAAACGTCCATACCGGCTATGGGGGCCTACCCAACCACATTGAATGGGTTGATAAAGTAGCCGGAGCATGAAGCTGACCCCTTAGCTCCATATAGCGCTGACTTTATTGAGTGTAGCTGCAGTCCATTCCCCCCAGATACCGACATGCTGTTTCAATTCTCCGCAGAAATCAACAAAATAAACATTGCGTGTTTTCAGAAGTTTTACATTCGCGACAGCTGGTTGGTTTGTACCCACCTGTTGGCTGGGGATACGTGCCCTCGAGAGTAAACCACTTTGTTTTTTTTGTCAGAGACGTGGATTGAAAGATATTATTAAAATGGGTCTTCAGTTCCGGGGCTTCTGATTGAAATTTTCTACCTGTGGTGGTGGTGGTGAACTACTGAGAACTGAGATTAGAGCATGACTTGCTTGGCGCTGATTTTCACGAAACTTAAACTGACGCAGTAAACTGTTGTGGATATTTGCAGAACTTGATTTCGTATAAATTGGACGCAACATGTGGAAAGTACGCGTGAATTTCATTTACACCTTCGAATAAAGTATGGTTGACAGTAGAATGATTTTCGCGACACTGAGAATGGCACAATGGCAGTTTGATCTTGCGTACCGAATTTCACCGAAATCGACGCAGAAATATGGAGTGTGTGTGTGTGTGCAAGGCTTCATGTGCTTTCTGACGTTAAGTGTGACTGTCACTATGCAATTGTGATCCATCTCACATTTGCTGGACAATTTTCTGCAAAGAACCCCTGTACCAAACTGAATGAAAATCCTTCACACGGTTTAGTCGCTTGTACTGGTTTACAGACGGACGGACGGTCTCCATATCACGTGGTCTTTATTTTTACTCCGTAAAGAACGCGTCGTGTGTTCGAACGTCAGAAATCGCGGAGTAGTGTATAAAAGGCGTCGTATTGCAGTGTACCGTGTGTTATGCACTGAGAAGGTGAGGGTTGTCAGCAGCGCCCAATGGTGGGGTACCCTCGAATACGATTTCCTAACGGTGAAATCATAACGTGGATGGATAAGAAAAGAGCAAAGTTGTGTAGGCGTATGTAGTGAAAAGAAGTGAGTGATTGTTTCCCCAAATAGAAAGGCTTTCACAGGCTTGTGTGGGACGCTAGGTAACTTTCATTCCTGGCCTTGATATGAGTACCGTAATGATATGAAATAACATTAACTGTAGAACACATGGAGTACTAAAAAATGTGCTGCGGGAAGTTGGATGTTGAGTTCTGCTGGGAACTACTGGTTAATTACGTACTTGGGTTGGTTTGACTCGAGCTCCAGTGGATAATACTGGATATGCAAAAATCCGCTTTTACGAACGGGCAGGCAGACATATACTGCAATGTGTTCGGCCTCGTGGTGGTGTGCGATGTGGAGTTCTAACGGCTCTGTCCCGGTATGTGACGCCGTGTGGTCCGATAAACAATTTACCGATATGTCGGGAGTTGGTTAGTGTCTTTATCTTCGAGGTAGAAAAACATAATTACTCGTTAAGATACAGAATTTATTTGCCGACGATTTCACTGATGTTAATACTGCGACTTTCATGAAGGGAACTTGAATTACCAAGCTGAGTCATCACCAGTAGTTTAGCTTTCCGTGAGTTCTGTTTTCTTTTAGACACATTCGTGGTTAGTATCTTAAAATTACCCGCGGCCTTCTTATATGTGTATATTCCACTCACTAAGTGGCCTCTCTTGTTGATAAGTTGTCTTGAAATAACATGCTAATAAAATAAATATATAAATTATGTGACATGTTATCCGTGGTGTACGGATTGATTAAACCAAGTAATTGCCCTGGCTACATGTAACATAGCCGATGGCTGTCAGTAAAAGACAGTCGACATTTCCGACGCTCATTTGTTTTTCGTGCTTCTCTCTCTCTCTCTCTCTCTCTCTCTTTAAATATGGTGACAGTTTTTATTGTGTTGGTGGTTTGAGAGTTCTTCTGAACTTGGAATATTATTCTTGTGCCCAGAAATGTGTTTATGCTGTAACTGTCTGTGCAGTTGGTAATTACAGGAAACTTGTTTCTCTTCGTGTGTTTCAGTAGTTTCATGATTATCTTTGCCAGGTTAATGCCAAAGACATGTTAACTGAAAGTAACCCATCGAGAATTAAACGGGACGTGCACGAGGCGAATGGAGTTGTTCGCTGGTGCTGAACAAAGCATGGCTTCATGTTCCATCTGGGGCTACAGAATTTCAGGTTAGAAAAATAAGTACTAGTGTACTCCCTCACTGCCGCTGCCCACAGATAGAACGAATATACACATAATACATAGCGACTAAGTCTTCAGACATTGTGTGCAGCACATAACCAACTGCATGCGGCGAAGCCTTCTTTGGCAAGTTTAATATACTCAACTAATCAACGAATTCGCTTTTTTTTTTTGGAACACAAAGTTCGCACCGTATTTCCAGGAGCCTATCACAGTGCCAAATTATATCCTTGCCTCCATCCCATTTCTTTACTAAAAATTTTAGTGTCCTTTCATCATCGCCTGGGTCTTGCAAGTTGCGTCATCAAATTTCCCGACTAGAACTTTATATGCATATCGTAACTCGCACCTAACGTTCAGGATGTACCTGCACCGCCCTTCTTATTTTTTATGTAATCATTCTGATATAATTTGATGACCACAAAGTATGCAATGTATGTTTGTGTATGTGCGGTATAGAGTATGTGCCTGTGTATTTTATGTAAAAAGGAAAAGGTAAGGATTAATTTCTCTGGCTGCCTAACCGCAACCATATTGTGGTGGTATGATAGGTCATGGAGACATAACTCCGTACGTTTCAAGACGCCGTAACGAGATGCAGCTCGGTGGACTGATTTAGCTCTGGGGCAAGAGAGCAGTCATTGGTTAGGAGCTTGAGCGGCCTGTACTGGGAGTCAAATAACGGTCCTTCAGCCCCCTGTAGTTAGGTAAGAAACACTGGAATTGAAAGGTATTTTTTGTGTGTTGTCTGATATTTAATATTCGGAGCAGAGGAACGCACTGAACACAGTCGCAGTTCATTTAGACGTTCTCCGTTCCGTTCCGTAACTATGCCCATGGTGTGAGTGGACCGCACGTCGCTTGCCAGTTCCTTTATGAGGTACTTGCTGAGGCCGACGAAACTATTGAGCCTCAGCTGTGATCTGTGTGAGGTAAGGGCTATGGCTGAAGAATCAGTTGAGCCTTGAGACTATAACACAGCATGCCAAAATCAGATGGCAGCATTCCAATTGATGAGATTAGCGGTTGGTTGTCCCAAGAGAAAGAGGCCGTGGAGTAGAGCGTGAATATTATTGCAGCCTGACATGTGACGTCATGTGGTTAGTCACAGTAAGGAAATTATTGAAAACCTGATCTTGCAGCTAATTAACTCCATGGACCTGAGTTGTGTTTTAGAAGCTGACAGTTTCTCATTTAGCCAAGAAATACTTGCGTCTTACGGAACCACAGTGTCCATTACCGTGTTCACAAAAGACTGAAATTTCTCCCTATTTTGAACCAGATGAATCCAGTTTACCCCCCCCCCCCCCGCCATTTTGCTTTTAAATTCCATTTTACCCCCCCTCCTGCTACCTGGGACAAAGGGGTGGTTTCTTAT
>Ga0123352_10008240_pt1 | contig 16222 bp, 10 predicted proteins | sample TergutLab28metaG_FD_89700 | JGI IMG/M metagenome (GOLD analysis project Ga0123352, IMG submission 89700) | Labiotermes labralis P1 segment gut microbial communities from Petit-Saut dam, French Guiana - Lab288 P1 | ecosystem: Host-associated > Arthropoda: Insects > Digestive system > Gut ... | reverse complement strand
TATGTCAAAATCACTCAAGAAGGTACGATTTTTTATGTTGTCTGATGATGATAATGACTCACTTAATGTACAATTTATATGGAATGAGTATTCTAATAAAGGAGCAGTCATTTACAACACAGAATTAAAAATATGTCTTCAGATTTACCCGTTGTAAGATGTTTTCCTGCTGAACCCACATGAGGCCAAATAAAATGCAGGATGTACTCTGCAAAATCCACATATTTAAATAACCACCATTAGTTTGTGTGTTCTTGATTACACCTTTATGTGCCTGTGGGCATTTAACTGTGCACTCCACATCAACTGTAGCAGGCTTTCAGTGCCAAAGGGTTAATAAGCCAAATTTGTTGAATTTATGCAAAAAAATTTTCAGAGAGTTTCACGGTGGTTTCGATATTTTGAGTGAATGACAGCAAGCTGCTACAAACAACAGAGGCAGGTACAGGTAACCAGCTGCACAAGTTACAAATTGTGCTCACCTGGTAATGACTTGGGAAGTTCTCCATGGCTGTGAGTGTAAGTTCTACCACTTGTTTCAGAATATTGGGATGAATTTTTTGGACCAAATCCCCCTTTGTCAGGTTGTACAAACATGCAGTGGCAGCCATCTGTATACCAAACAACCCAGGGTGTGCTTCCATTCCAGGCAGGATCAACTGTTCAACACAACACATGAATAGGTTTCTGAATAAACATTAATCAGGTTACTTAGCATTCCTCAAGAAACTAGTACTCTTATAGTATATATGCAGCATCACAGCTCAAGTGCTCTGCTGCTGGTTTCTGGTCACAGAGCCCACAACATATTTTTAAGCTACTGAATATACAGAATGCAACTGGCACACTGTCAGTACCATGACAATTATATGCAGTTTAATTACTGGCAACAGTAAAAAATTATTCCCTTCTCCAAAATGTCCAGACTGGGTCTGGCATCGACCCAGTTGTCTATTCTATGGGTACCAGTTCTTGCCCCTGGGGTATATCATCCACCATGTTTGTATTCATGGCACACACAGGACAACCTTACCCTTAACATTAATATATAAATGATACACTACTAATTTTACATGTTGCATCCAGTGAAGTCGTGACTGTATTTCATGGTGATATGTACTCTTACTCCGTACAGAGCATATCATTTAAAACACACGTGCACAAATCAAGTCTGCAGCCAGGGGGGTGCAAGTGGGTGCAATGCACCCACCAGGAATTTGCAAAATATCAAAAACAAACATAATGATCAAAAGCGAGCTCAGTGAAGAAAATATCAAGGAACTGATCCATTAAAAAAACACAACTGGGACTGGCCTAGAGTGTGAGCAGCAAACAACAGATACTGTAGTGCAGTGGGAGTCCCTGGTGCTAGCAAGGTCTCCAGCATGCCAAATTACAGGGTCACAAGGCACACTCAGCTGTCTGGTAGTAGGTTGTCACACTAGCAAGGAGGGAGGGTGGGTGGTGGTAGGTGGGGTCAGGTTGGACCTGTCTCAGCCACATTGCCTTGCTGCGCATCTTGAGAGTGAAAGAGAGCAGGGAGACTGCACTTAGAAAAGTCCTTGCTTCTTGCACCTACTGTGCAAACCTGTCCAGCAATTATGAATGATGTCACTAATTACTTTGAAGTTACTGCAAAACACAAGTAACAAAAAAAAAAAAGATGAACATGGAACCAAGTAGGCAGCAAATGAAATGAAATGGGTAGATTAATTCAGACAGTCTGAGTTTAGTCAACCACAGCAGACTCCTCCCTTTCCGAATTTTGATAGAATCATGGCTGTTTCTTACCAAACACACCACCGAACTGAAAGCCAAAAGTACTGCACTAATTACATTCAGTTCACCATCTACCTGATTGAGTGCTGTTGCTATCCAGACCATAATCCTCTGTCTAATAACTGCAGAGAACCAGCACACAAGAGACTTCCATCAAAGCTGCAGAAAAAGTGTCTCCTGCAGGCGAATAGCCTCCCAGGTCATCCAGCCCCCCCCCCCAGAGTACATAGTTAGCAGTGTCTGTAAATACACTACACTGGATTGGCTGTGGGTGATCAGATGACTCAGACCCTGAACTAATCTCCCCATACAAAGAACTCACTCACCTGTGCACACTCTGTATGGATGTGGTGACAAAATAAACAAAAATCACAAACAAATGTTGAGACACCCTAAAATTTCTTAAATATTACATTCCGTAATAGGTTCACACATAAAGACTGCACTACCAGATTAGTCACAGCACTATGGCAAAAGCGGGGGTTCAATGGTTAGAGCACTATAGTGCATTCCACTTATGGGTACCCTGTTGTTTGTGATGGTCCAGACACTTCTGCTGCTAACACCTTGACTTTTCTACATTTTGTGGAATTTATCTGGCATTTTCGGCTAGAGTTGGGAAAACTGGTGCCACATGATTCCATCTGTGAAGTGTTCTGCTGTGATATGTGTGCTTCCTCGTTCTCAAAAATGTACGTATATGTCACAGAGCGCATTACGCAATTAAAGGGTTGGTTGCATGGTCTCGACAAAGGCATTTTATGCACTTAAGCATACATAATACACACACACACACACAGTATTTGTATAACACAGCACTACATACATATATAAACATATGAACATACATGCACCCACACTGGCAGCTGTTGCACCCATTGTATTATGCTCTGGCTATGGGCCTTGTACTGCCCACAGGACATCAGAAGTATCAATAAAGACAAATTAAGTGTCATTAATGGTGTATCACATCAGACTGTGTTGGTATACAAGCACATTTAGTCTTGTACCACAACCTCATGTTCTAATGCATATATCATATATATTACTGTAGTTACAGCTCAATTTGTATTTTTATACAATGTGACACTGACCATCTAGAAAGGGGTGTCAGGATAGTGCAGTCAAGAAAGTGACCCCAGGCTACAGGCTGGATGATCCAGGGTTTGATTCCTGGAAGATGCAAGAGATGTTTTCTCCAACCATCCACCCTGGCTCTGCACCTGCATGCCCCCAGCAAACTCCTAGTTTATGGGTGCTGGAAACTCTTTCCCCAGGGACAAGGCAGCTGTGGCATGAGGTTGACCACTCACCATCATCTACTGCCACCATTAAAATTGTTTGTAGCTATATGTCTAATCACCCTACATGCCCTCACGGCATGCAGAGTGACAACTTTCATCACCTGGAAAGTGCCTTTCCAAAATCTAAGATTGTAACTCAACAGCAAAATACAGTTCAGTTCATTAGTTTCTCTGCAAGGCTAACATAAACGCTGACTAGCCACAGGATATGTCTGTAACTGAACACATATGCGTATCATGTGAAGATACAGACCAAAACAAAAAGCACAGCATCACCCTGGCAGTTCTGGCAAGAAAGGCCCAACAAAAGATATTTATTAGGAATCAATATGGAGGTGCTAAGCGGGACTTTCTGTATGACATGTTACCAAAAATTATATATGTGAGACGTCTTCTATGGCAACGGCTGGCCTTGCAAAAATTATATAGAGCTCACAGGTTGGTAAAATTTTGAAAAGCTAAAAGAGAGAGAGAGAGAAAGAGAGAGACTGCAACCTAATGTAATGAATATCAGAATCATTAGTAGTGGTTTATTATTGGAATCTGAGGCTCATTTCAAATGCATACCCGAATGACATCCACACGGGCATCGCCAAAGTTTGGTGTCAGTCTGAAGAGATTGTACAGACATTTCTGTATGTAGACCGGTCGATGTGTGTAACGTCGAAGGGCTTCCAACAGTTGACTTTCCGTAGCAATACCAGTCACCTGCCATCAGATTTCTGTCAATATTATGCATTAAAATGTCTAAACTTGTGAAAGTATTGTGAAATTTGTGAAAGTAGTTCTAAAAAACTTTTTGCATTTACGTTATTTCAATTTGCTTCAGTTTTATGCAGTTTTCTTCAGTTTCTAAACATACAGTAACTTTAAACTACTTACTAAAGACAATAATGTTCAAGAACAAACTCATTACACAAACTGATGCAAGCATATTATATCTGATGTTACATTAAACTGCTGATATAGCTGGATTGCTGTCATCAGTAACATTATTCAAGATGAAGTTTACAGTCTTCTGGGATGACAGTGAAAAAGAATTCTTCTTGGAATGCTTGGCCCTGAAGATAAACGCAAACAACTAATCCAACAACAAAGCATCACACCAGAAGAATGGCATAGTAATTCATTTGTTATAAAATACGTTCCTACAGTGCAGAATACACATGGCTTCTACATGTGACATGAAGTGAGCAGCACTACTTATGCTCACCAATAGAAGGTGCTGGTTGTTTTTATACTTTTCCTATTTTTGTTTATTGTTTCTAACTGTTCTGTGTACGTTGACTTACAGACGTAATTTTAAAATGTTTGTTCCTTCATTTTCATGGTTCCAGTGCTTTTTAGGTGTTACCATATTTTGAGACACATTTGCTGTTTCTCACATGTAACTCATGATGACTAGTTAGTTTTATTCAGTCATTTATTGCATTAATTTGTGTTTTCGGCTGAATATGAAAGGAGAATGCTTTGAAAACACTGAGCGTTTCTGTTCAGTGATAATGGGAAAAGTCCAGGTACACACCAGTGATGTTCTACTGAATTAAGTTTTATGGAATATGCCAACAATACAAATTTTCAAAAACTCTCTCTAGAAATGATTATAAAACAAACTGCAAATGAATGACCTGCATACAAGAACTCACCACAAGATCAGGGTTGTAATCTGGATGCAGAGGATTCACAAAGACCTCATCACAACATGCATCAGAATGGATCAAACCCAAAAATTTCAGCTCTCTGTGGCACCCTAAAAAATGCCTCAGATCTGGTATGAAGATTTCATACTCTCCTGAAAGAAATTAATTTGAAAGTCAATGTTGTCTTGATAAATTGATACTGTAATATGACTCCAGAATTAGCCAGGTACAATTAAGAGAATGGAAGAACTGGCTTCACTCCTGTAAGACATACACAAGTGTCAATGTGCATAAAAATGCTATTTAAGTGAAGCAAGAATTGGTAGCAAACACAACTCATATGTCAGTATTCACAACATGAATGTGAAAGGTTCTTCTCATACAGCATGACAGATGTTATCAACAAATCAACATCATGCAATGCCAACTGCAGCACATTTAACTCATTTTGACTATATGGTTTGGCAAATTCCACATCCTAAAACTACCATGAAACTTCCAAGCTCCTATCAATATTTTCTGAAGAGTGATGACTGTCATATACAGACAGACTGACTGACTGACTGATAGACACCTAAGTTTATTATATAAATTACTTTGACAAACCACTATGTTTCAAACTCAAAGATTATACAGACAGAATTTAAAGGGTTCTGAGAATAGTGCTTTATACTACACCTGACTCATGTTTTGGACATTATCCACTGACTTTATTTATTAAAACAATTGCTTCACAGACTTCATCTGTCTGCTTCTTAAGGTGGGGATGAATGATGGGAATCCTACTATTGGGCCCATTCCAAAGAGCTTGCCCCTTTTACTGGAACTTAGTTCTTCCTAACATGCACAACACAGCATAATTCCCATTTTTAATCCCCACTTGCACATGGAGACTTACTTATGCCATCTCCATTTGTGTTCCTTATGGGAAACAGGCAGTAATGTTTATAGGAAGAAATACTTTAAACCTGGTTCATTTGTTTAATTTACAGCAGAAAAACTTTTCTAATTCATTTCTCATTTTCCTGCTACATCATCATCATCATCATCTGTCACCAGTTAGGCCTTGATAGACCTGTTGCAGTCTCATCTAACAGTCTCTCCAAAGGTCTTAAAGTCATCTTCATCCATTTGTTCTATAATCAACATTATTTCTGACATCCTGTTGTTGTTCATTCTTGTTACATGTCATAGCCAATTTGATTTGTATTTTCTTAGTTTCTCATCAACTGGCTCTACTGTCAGCTCTTCCAAAATTTCTTTATTCCTTTTGTGGTCAAAAAGGGTGTTCTTCTGAAAAATTTCATCTCAAATTAAGTAAGTAATTTTTTATCCTTTTTTCTAAGGGTCCAAATTTCGCTTCCATATAAACGAATGGGGACTGCCAGTACGTTATATACTTTTTCTTGAAAAATTCTGAACTTAATATGGCTTAAAGGTGTTGCTTACAATTCCCAGTATTGGACCAAATCTTGCTACTTTTTGTTGAATATCTTTTTCATTTTCATATGAAACTTCACAACTGAGATATTCAAAATTCTTTACTTGTTGTAAACATTTGTTATCCACCATGATTTTACATCTTAATGGGTCTTGTCCTAAAAATGCCATCATCACAGATTTTTCTGGTGGCATTTCCATTCCAAAATTTTTTGCTATGTTTTGTGATGTGAGTACTCCTTTCTGTAAATTATCCTCTGAATCAGCTATTATGACTTGATCGTCTGTGAAAGGTAGAGTACGTATTTTCGTATAAGTTGATAAAGTACTGAATTTTGTGTAGACCTTGTTCCATTTTACTATTATTTCACTCCTGTGAATGTTGAATAGTGTGGGTTGATAAAGGGCAGCCTTGTCGGACTTTGTGATTAATTGTATGCTCTTCTGATTAGTTTTACTTTTGTTTCCACAGTAAATTTCCAATATACATCTTAATAATAAACTGGGAATACTTTGCTCTGCAATATTTCAAACAAATGATCTCTTTCAACTTTGTCAAAGATATTCACATAATCAATATAAGCTAATTGGGGTTCCAAATTAAACTGTCTTCTTTTTTCTACAAGTAATTTCATGCTAAACAATGGATCGATGCAAGATCTACCTCTTTGGAATCCATCCTGGCATTCCAAAAGGAAATTTTCTGTTTGTGCTTTCAAAATTTTCATTTAAAACTTTACTATACACTTTATAACATGCATTAAGTTGGCTAATTCCTCTATAGTTTTCCACCTTTTGTTTGTCAGCTTTCTTGTATATATGTAGGATAATAACATTTTTCCATTCTTCTGGCATTTCTCTCATCATATAAACGTTATTTAAAAAACCAGTAGTCTCCCATAAAGCGAGTTTTCTGCATATTTATACAGTTCAAAATTCAAGTTACTTCACCAGGTGATTTTCCACTTTTTGTTTTTTTTAGTGCTTCTTTCAGTTCTTCCATTATTATTACAACTTTATCATCTACATTTTCTGTACTCCAATAACTTTTTGAAGAGAGTTATTAGTCCATAATTTGTTACAATACTATAAAAATGTTTCTTTACTGGGAAGAGAGTTTATATTTGCTTATTCTTTAACCCTTACCCTGCTAATGTGGAGAATATGGTGAGCTTCTAATAATGCCAGCAGATTGCAGATTGGATTTAACTCGGTGTTTAAAGGGTTAACATCTCTGTTCATGTGTTTTAGCAGTTTAAATGTGTTTGGTTTTACTTTGTATATGTCAGTTTCTAAGTGTTGTACAAACTGCTCCCAGGATTTGCAATGTCCTTTCTGATTTCTCTTTTAGCAGTGGCTCTTCTACACCTATATCCAGTCTCACTGTCCATGGTCTTTGTTTGAACATACTTCTTGTATGCTAAATTTTTTGTTGACAATTAATTTTATTGCATTAACCCATATTTTTAACTTTTTCTTTTGTGTAACTGCTTTGTTTTTTCCCCCAAACTGTTGTCTGCTGCCTGTGAGATTATAGTTTTGATGTTCCTCCATTCTCAACACAATACGAATGCTTTCTGGAATTTCTTGTAGTTTCTGTTGAATTCTTCTTCGTATAAACATCGAATACTTTCATCACCGAGTTAAGCTAATTGTATAATGAAGTATATTTTCTTCACATGCTGTGTTCTTGGGTAAATATAACAATTTTGGTGGAAATCTTAATTTCGCAAAAGTCAAAAAATGATCTGAACCAGTACCACCTCCTCTGTAAACTCTCACATCTAGAAATAGTTTTGATAGCTTCCTGTTTGGAATAAAATAGTCTACAACTGTTTTGGAATTGTGAGCTGACCGCGCGCTTGTGTATGTGTGTGTGGACAGGCGCGTTCTGAAGCATTTCCTTTAAGGATAATGAAACAGTTATATTGCTGTGACTTGGTCCCCTGAGCCTCAGTAGATAGGGCAGGTTGCAACATAGGCAAGTGAGGATGGGGTTTAGGCAGGAGAGGCTACTGAATGCACTTCACTACCCCTTGCTACAACAAGTCATAATTTTTATCTTCCTTAATGTCAGTATCACTGCTAACATCTCCAACTTAAAAACAGAAGTGGAAATGTGAAATGTACTACACTTTGTTAAAAACAATGTTACACATTGCTGACAAGATTCAACAACTGTATGTAATTCATTTACAGTTTCAGTATCTGCTCACCAGAGATGTCTAGAACAGCCAGGTGCACCAAACAGCTTTTTGAGTTCAGTAACCTGGCAATATGTGTCCGTGATGGATGGGGTGTCTCAAACGGGTGAGCATTCTTCTCGTAGGACATATCCAGCACCCGAAGCTGATACAATTCTAGGAGGACAGACACCACATTCTCACCTTCTGAAACCTGTGAAGAAAACGTTTGTGCTGTTTCTATGCGTCATAACAAGCAGGCCTGTCTGTTGCCGTCCCCATCTAATCTAATCTAATCTGTCAGCCTGCCTGCTACTTCCTCCCTCTTATGCACAAATATCATCCTCACGACCCTGTTCTCGAACACCTTCGGCCTTAGTTATTCTCTTCAGTGAGAGAATGTTAAAACACACACAGAAAAAGCAGAGTACAGAAAGGAGCAAAATTCAGCAGTCACTTTCATGTGACTGAACATAATCACACAATGGACAAAAAATTTCTTTTCAATATTAATACTTATCAGAGCTATGTACCCTATTAACCTGTATCAATTATGCACTTTTGTAACAAAAACTTTATGTAAAGCTGTGGGTCATAAAATATGTCAAGCCATGCTGATGCAGGTTCACATCTTTTTGGATATGACAGTGGCGATTTGTGAACAGTATGTACCACCATTCTTGGAAAGCTTACACCCTGAAGCAAATGCAGTAACCTCCTAAATCACACATAACTATTCACCAGTCAAAACAGCATCAACTCCAAAGCTCTTGACTCCTCATATCAATACTGCTTTCAAGAGCATAATTTTTGACATTAGACTGAAGATACAAATACTGTAACTGCCTAATAAGATAAGCGGCGTGAGATCTGAGATTCCCACTGGCATGCAAGCAAGGATTCAGGTCTTCTGCAATGTTACACTGTGTCAGTGGGTGAGTGGTAACCCACTTCAAAGGAATAAGGTGCCTTCATCTTCAGGGTCAAGCAGTCTAAGAAAAACAGATAGTCTTTCATGTATGAAACCACTCACCCAACAAAGTCTCATGTGCAGAAGACCTGAATTCTCAAGATAAATGTCGTGAGGAAGAAACCCAATTTTCAATCTCTTGCATATAATTTATAACCACCATTTTGAATGTGACTGTATAACAATTATATTTCCCCAAATCACTTATAACTGTTAGTGTAAAATGAAACTACTCATACTCCTTGATGGTACTAAACAGAACACAGTGTAACCAACATTATCATATTTGGCAAAAGACTCCCACTTGATACAACAGACTATTTTATGAAAGTTTCCCTTCTCAACCTACTTTCAACTTCATGGAAGGGTTGTCCACATTTACTGAGCAGAAATGAATTCATTCTGATACAAGTGAAGAAATAACAAAAACAAAAAGCAAGAACAAGCCAGCAGTGGCCAACAGTGATCACTACTTCTGGTAACAAACAGGGAGGGGGTGGATGTTGACATCAATCTGAAACAGTATTGTGATGTGAGGTTCAAAGTTTCTGCAGCACTGTATATGAGGTACCTCTCTTTTGTTATATGATGTTGCATCACTGGATATTTGGTTACAGACATTCTGATATCAATGCAGAGTCTCGAAACATTAGGAACCAAACACCAGGTGATTCAGCATCACATCCACAAGCAATGGAAAATTCAACTGTACTGTTGTGGAAATATTAAAACTCATCTTCATGAAATATCTTGAGAGGTATAAATAAACAAATCTAATTATTTGAGCACAATTTTAATTTAATTTTAACCATATAAAGTACATGTATGATGAGCACTTCTGTCTGAATGGACCAAACAGTGTACACACATACATACACAAAGCTTTTTTCACTGGTATGCATACTCATACTTGCTCGTATATGAAAATTTTTCATGAGATGCCGTCTTTTTTACTAAATGAATTTCAGTTTCTGTTCAATTTATGATGACCCAAATTTACGCCAACTGCTGATACTTGCATTGAATAAGAAAACAAGAAAAATCATGGCTTTTAATGGGTAATATTTTAATAAGTATTCCATATTTTGTTATACTAAGCCCAAAATAATACACTTCTATTCGCACTTACATCAATACGCCCTGGTCAACCAGTCACCATCTTGTGACTATGTGACCAGCTATACAGCTTAAAATTCAGCTTCATTAAGCTGCATATGGCTGCAGTTGACAATGCCGAGAAAAAGCAATGAAATGCAACTAAATGTATTGGTGCGATGTACAGAAAGCATGCCCACTGCACTCTCACAGTAAAATATGCCATTAAAGACACAATCAGTACACAAAATTACACGCCAAATTTATCCCCAATAAATGACACCAAATTCTAAGTTGATCAACTTCTCACACAATGAAAAACTGGAAAAAGACTAGCTTACAATTGAGTACATGCTGTCCTTTCCAACTGTAAATTGGAGTTTGTCATGACAGTGACTATGACAACTGGGATGTGACAACATACAGTCTGGTACAAATTCAGGCTGTACTCTAGGACTGTTGAATGACTGCCATCCAACAAAATCACCCTCTAAGATCTGAGGTTCACACAGTGGCGTCACTGAGAATTCAGGCCTCCAACAGTGTGATGAATGTGTCACTGAGCAAGTGGCTCCTGCATTTTGAACAATCATAGCACCTTCAACTTCAAGGGTTAAGAACACCCTTGAAGATGCAAGTATCAAATTAAACATTCATCAACAGACACAGCACCACAACCCAGATGACCAGAATTTCAATATCACCTTACTGCTGCAAACAGTTACAGACACCAGAACATCTCATCACTGATACAGTCCCAAACACTTTATAGCTTGAAATTCATCTCTATTATATATATATATGTGTGTGTGTGTGTGTGTGTGTGTATACAGTTCACACCTCACAGAGAATACAATCTGCTTTGATTAGAAAGATAAAATGGTGATCACTGTATGAAGAAATAATGGCCGTTTGTGTGAATTATAATAAACACATACGTACATACATTGTATGGACAGAATGAATAGTGACATCTGAGATTCTAACAGTAGCAATGCTGAAAATTAAAGTCCTCTGGGATGGGACAATGTGTCATCTACTTAGTGGTTTCCAACTTTCTGAAGAATTGTGGTGCCATCAGAACGAACAGTTCTCAACATTAAACCTGCAGTACATTTACTGCACACTAGGCTTGATAGGATTAATGATAAAAGAAAATGCTTACTTTAAGGTTATACATGGTGAGAGACTTCAGACGGTCACGACATTTGCGCAGTGGAGTGATATCGTCTACCCCAGTATTTGAGATATCCAGACACTCAAGTTGTGGGAGATCCTCAGCAACAATCTCCAGTCCATGCCTGTTGAATTCTGTACCGCTGACATTCAAGCTCTGCAGACTGCGCAGCTTAGACAGTGCTACCACAACACAGTACCTGTACATATTTGTCCAGCTTCAGCCATACATTCAATAAAGTGCAACTACCGAAACAACTAATATAAGGCAGGACACAAAAACACATTATTGACACAATAAAAATCTACAAATTAAAATTCTGCATAAAAGCTGAACGGCAGGACAACTAGGCCCCACAGACACACCCACAGCAGAAGGTGATTGTTAAGGTACATGTGTCCTTATTCATCTTCAGGAAGATGGCTGTACTTACTGGTCTGGTACAGTATGTTCTACAGGCTGAAATTACAATAAAAGGCTTCTGTAAGATATCTGACTATACAATACTTGAAATTTTTAAATATATAGTTAAAACTTATGATACAAATATAAATGTATAAAACCATAAAATGTGACTGTATGCACCATCAGTGGGGTCTAAGGGGAAGTGATGTGATGCTCCTTGGGAGCTAATATAACCTCTCCTTCCCAAGCACCAACCTCACCTTCGAGTGGCGGACCCTGTTAACACAGACGAGACTCTGGTGACCGAGTATAGGCGGGATAACCTTACCAACTGCTGTGGAGGAAATGCCATAAACATTTAGGTTTCACAGAAGTGGCAGCCTGATGCCAAGAAGGTGGCAGCCCCACCATCAGGATAGGACAGGTAGGTTAACACCCTACCTGCGCCGAAATTCTACTGTTTTCTGTAAGTCTATGAGAAAGAAAAGCCGGACTGACTATCTGTTGACGAACCAATGTTCTCGAGTGAAGACATGAATAGGACAATATAATGTCCGAACATTATACCAAAAAGTTAGACTGGCCAGTTAAATAAGATCATGGGAGAATATAAACTGGCTGTCATGGGTGATAGTGAAGTCAGATGGAATGGTAGTGAGAAGCTGGAATGAACTAAGGTTCTTAGCAGCCGATAGACAGAAGTGGAAAGGATTCGTAGACAACCTATGTTCCTAGAAGGAATGATGGACTTTATTATTATTATTATTATTATTACTATACCGGTTGTTATAATTGGCTTCTAAATTCCGCCGTTTATACCGGTTGTTATACCTGGCTTCCAAATTCTGCTGTTTATACCGGTTGTTCGCTCTGGTTCGAACACAAGTATGGTTGAACAATCTGTTCCAATGTAATAAACTGGTTCAATAGAAATTTATTTACGCGACAATAACTGCTTATATTAAAACTGGTTTAGATTGAATAGATAGCACTAAACACCACTGGTTAATTAAAGTTCACACCAGTTATGAAGAGTAACTTGAATCTTAACAAATTTATATTTATATTACGTCACCAATAAATGCACTTAATGCTTGAATTGATTCGCAATTGTTGCACTAATTGTTCAATTCACAACCCACAAGATTCTCTATGAATTTAAATGTTAGACCCTTGTGGTCTGTAAATGTGTAACTGTTGCTGGAGCTACCCTGTGTAGCCCTCCAGGAAATAAACTGCGTCTAGCTCACAAGTGTTTTCAATAGAGATTCCTACGACGACTGCAACACTGATTTCTTAAGACATAATTAATTAACACAATAACTGATGTGATTGTGGTAAGATAACCCTTGTGGTTGCCTTGAAAAACTACAACCATTTGTTGTATCACAAGTATAACTAAACTTGTTGTCTATTTAATCCCCCTTGGATAACTACACACGCCCACTGTGTCACTGACGCTGGAACACTGAAGCCAAGCTATAGCAAGACGCGACCATCCCAAGCTTAGAACAAAGACTGTTCTCTAAGCGTCTAAAAGCCTGTGACGTCACTGCCTCGTGACAACTGCATCATCTCAACACGGTCAAGAGTTGTGCAATCACTGTCACGCCTATGTGCGAGAAAATCCAACTATAAAAATTCGCCCTTAGCGTAACACCGGTTGTTATATTTGTCTACCCAATTCTTCCGTTTATACCGGTTATTATACCTGGATGCCAAATTCTGACGTTTATACCGGTTGTTATATCTGGCTACCCAATTCTGCCGTTTATACCGGTTTGGTATACCTGGCTGCTAATTTCGGCCGTTTATACCGGTTGTTATATCTGGCTGCTGAACTCTGATTATCTTTCTGAAGGTTTCGAATCTGCATATTAAAGTGCAATTCAGGTGCGTCAAATCGGTGCTTTTGCATTTCTCACCCGGTTGGTGAAGTCAGGCTCAGTATCAATAGGCGGAGTAACGACCAGATCTTATAAAGTCTACTTTACTACTAAGCAGCTTCTTAATTCTAAAATTTGTTAGAATTGTTGTCAATTTTACCTTGCTGTGTATTCCGTATATTTTAAATTTGTTGAATATGACCTCAAAGTTTAGCATCGTTGACATATTTGTATCTTGTGACCTAAAAAACCTACATCATACAAAATTTGTAGATGTGTTTAGGACGCATCTCATTAAGATTTTTCGGTTATCCTGCTCCAACGCATCATATCAGCTATCACTATGAAATGAAAGAAAAAGAATGGGGGATCGGAGGTTTTCACAGCGACAGTGCGGCAGAGACAAGTCTTCTGGATTGCGACACTGTGTCGCTAGTTGAGATGTTTCCCTCCTCTTCAGGATCAAACGTGTTGCTTGACATAGCGTCTCATCCCAGAAGACTTGAATATTCAACGATAAATAACAATAACTCGCAATGCTATCAATTTGCGTGACTTCAGGCTTACCACGCGGTGTAAATAATATTTATTAACTGCAGCTGGGTTATCATCTGGTGGCAGTGGTTATTTTACATGTATACAAAATATTAAGCTGGTTAATAATAAATTTAAGTCGGGAGGGCTACATGAGAAGCATGTAGTGGCAACTTGGAATTTTGGGAACCGTCTCAGCATTCGCTTATAGACACATGGAAACCAAGATAAACCTGTGTCGAGGACCTTCCGAATACTGACTTTCAGCCAGCAGTCCGGCATCTAAAGTAAAAACAACAATACACCCGTAGCACAACAATTACACGTGAACACTTTAGATGACAACAATACACACAAGACAACTACAACAATACACACAAGACAACTACAACAATACGCACAAGACAACTACAACAATGCACACAAGACAACTACAACAATACACACAAGACAACTACAACAATACACACAATACAAGTATAACAATACACACAACTACAACAATACACACAAGAAACTAAACAACAATTCACACAAGACAACGTAAAATAAAACATGTACAAAAGGTAAACAACACCAAGGTAGTATTGCGTATAGGTCGGGACAACCTCAGAACAGACAGGATGTCCCGAAGCGTCAGTAAGAAGCTACCATTCTACTCTGCGTAAAACCCTACAAGAGTCAGACCTCAACATGCTCCCAATTTCTTTACATTTTACAAAAGAACGTTGCTCTAACAAAATTTGCACATTTTTTCCGTGATCTATTACCGTACGTATATTTATGACCCAGAATTCAATACAGCTACTTTCGCTCCCGTCTCGCAAGTCCTGCGATGTGTCGTGTTGTTATTATTGATTGTTGGGATATCTTATAATGGCAAAGTGCTTGTGGCAAGTCTCGTAAAAGCAGCCCAAAAGCTGCAACGGTGAGGCATACAGCATGATGTTCTCTCTGATATGCATACATTTCTTCTTTAATGTTTGCCATCCCTAAGTGTTTAACACAAACACACACACACACACATACACACACACACACACAAATATATATGTATATAAATGATGTATCAGTCAAACACAAAAAAACGTTATTGTGTTTATTATTGTATTAGGGCAACATGTTTCGATTCCTATAGAATCATCTTCAGGTCCTTCTAAGACAGAGATCCTTATTTAGCATTGTTTAAAATGCACTGTTGGATCCCAAACGCTTACATTTTTTATACAACTATGTATAAAATGCATTTTATGCATAGTTATATCAAGAATGTAAGCCTTTGGGATCCAATAGCGCATTTTAAACATTGCTAAGCAAGGATCTGTATCTTAGAAGGGCCTGAAGATGATTCTATGAGAACCGAAACATGTTGCCCTAAAACAATAACAAACAAAGTTTTTTTTGTGGTTGACTGATACATGATTATATATTTATGTACACATTTCTTCTCTTTCAAAGGTACTTACTTTATGTGAAAGACAATTAGTAAGCCTCCGAGTTGGAATCTCAAACGACCCTGAAGCTATCAGAAGTGTCTTAGTATCAGGGATTAAAATGTAGACTATTTAATGGCGCACTGTCCTCACAGCATTTACTGGATATTGGATAATAAAGTTATTAGCCTGGGCAACATCATTACGTTGCATTACTCAGTCACTATCAGTCCAATCAACGTCATCACAACACCTGAATTTTTGTACGTCCCATCTATTATTTCCTTCTACATGTTTCTAGTACTTGTTTGACCATCATCAATTAGAAAAAATGCAAGTACAAAAGGAGAAATGCTACAGAAGAGGTCTTCCCTCC
>Ga0123352_10008237_pt1 | contig 16223 bp, 13 predicted proteins | sample TergutLab28metaG_FD_89700 | JGI IMG/M metagenome (GOLD analysis project Ga0123352, IMG submission 89700) | Labiotermes labralis P1 segment gut microbial communities from Petit-Saut dam, French Guiana - Lab288 P1 | ecosystem: Host-associated > Arthropoda: Insects > Digestive system > Gut ... | reverse complement strand
TATTTTTTCTTTTTCTGTTTTTAGTTTTTTTTTTGCCCCCCCCCCCCCGATTTTGACCAAACCTGTGTATGCATTTATCATATCATTTAAAATATGCATTTATGATAATATTGTGTTGTTATACCAATAATAAAACCATAAATGCTCCAGGTCTCAGCGTCGTCTTTGAAATCATTAATTTCAGGGACCGCTGACGTTGTATTTTCCTTCAAAATCCCAGCACAGTAAAAATTAAAAAAAAAATATTTTTCTCCTTTCAAATTGTTTAATTTTTTTCTTGTGACGAATTTTTCTGTAGAATACCTTGGGGTTTTAAAAAGTTAATTTACATTGTTGCCGATCTTTGGAACAATATAAAACAGGAAACACTTGAACATTCTAAAGCAGCCAAAGAACCACCAGCAGGTACCAAACCAACTATAAATGACACAGTTTACACAAAGGAATTTTTATATATATATTTTTGTTTAAACTGAGCCTAATTTAACTGTATTTACTCTTCCTTCTGAAATCTGTTTGATACTGAATGACTCATGTCCTGCAGGACCTTTGAGTTTGAAGCAACAAGGTCTCTGCACTCAGAAAACATAAACGTGAAGTAGGTAAATATGAACAGCGTACGGACTTGGGGTTGTAAACGTTACGAGGGAATATGGCGCTTATTATGTTCATACGCAGCATTTATTTTAGTCCTGTCGCACATCCTTATGTAGGTCATACACTGTTACGTATCCGGCGCGCACGTCCTATTTCATCGCCAACAATGCAAACACCCGTTGCTGGGAGTGTCCAACAGGTTGGCAATGAATTGGCAGTAGTTGGCTGTTACCAGCACCTGTGTATGTAGCTTCTTATTTAATTCTTTCCCTATTTTTGTATCTCGATGGCTAAAAAATTTTAGATTTTTCACTAACAAGTTGAGTACAAGAACCTTGCTTACAAGACTGTAATCAAGGGTAGTCCTTTCATTATAATATAAAAATTTTATTAAGTCTTATAATTTCTCTCAATTTTTAACCTGCGATATTTTTGTTGTGTCTCTGATAACTGAATTATGTTTGTATTCAGTTACTTCCCCACCGCCTTCACACAGTAAATGAACCCTGTTAATGCTGCTTTACTATTCGTCTGTCCAAAATCAAGTACAACATTTACTGAAACCCTAAACAACATACTTAGAGTAAACAACTTTGTTAAGTGCTGACTAATTCAATACACGGGCCCATACAATTGAAAAACATTTCACAGAAAAATGATATAAATTATACTTACTCTTCCCTGCATAACACAGCAGAGATGAAACCTGTAGCAGCTACTAATAATTCACCACACAGCTAGACTTAAATCTTTCCGGATCAATGTTACGGATTGCAGAAACCAAAGTTTCAATTATGGCAGTACTATTATGCGGCCTTGGGTGTAGTCCTGCGATTGTTCTAGCGACATTCCATCCTCACAAATTCTCCATAAGTTCAACCATAATGTTATTTTCTTATACCATTAATCATTAGCCGATAACAGCCTAGTTACAAAACCAATTTTATTACCCACTATCAAAACAGTAAGTTATCAACAAAAATCTTGTCATTATTCAGCACTGTTAGTATACAATAAAACTGGTTATGAGAAATTTATTTTTCTCGGGTTTTGTGATGTTACTGAACTGGTAACAGGCAACAAAACTGGTTATGTGTTTAACCTAAACCACACAGTGGAGTTTTCCAATAAAAATTCCCATAAAATTCTTGGTTTCAATTGGAAACAATCAGAACTTTCTCCATCAAAATTCTGCCAATACTGAAGGCTCAATTTCGCTGAGATTTTACGTCGTTTCGTCTGGAGTGTAATGTCAGACGTTTTGGAGAAACGTTGTCTACATCTTCATGGCTTAGCAGCCCAAACAATTAGAGGGTGTACGCCTCTTCGAAACGTCGGTAATTACTTATAATTTATAACATTACAGAAAACCTAAACCGTCCTCAAACCATTGTTATAGTTCCAAATCTCTCATCTCTCTTCCTAATTAAATTAAAATTATATACATTTGCCAAAGTGATATTTTGCTGAAACACCGAATCAGCTCAGACGAAGCGCTGTAGCGAATCCTTCGCCCAAACCTTATACGTAACTGTTCTACTGGTCTGCTGCAACGTAACTTTCTTTATTCTATTCATTAAGTCATTGTATTAATTAAATTTACCACAATGATAATCATCAAAATACAGTACACCTGTTCGAAGAAGTGATATTCTATTTTGGCCTGACAGGTTTTGATCCCCGGTGGAACTGCTGTCGTGGGCAAATATCATATGCTCACTTTATCTAGTACAATCAGGTACATTAAATTTTATAAATACATGTCTGCTTTTTATTAATGATAAAGGATACTGAAGTGTTAATATAATTACCTTAACAGCTTGTGTGACTATATGATACTAACCCATAAGGAAAAAACAACATGTCGTGTAAGGTAATTTTATGAATTCTTCGTGTTGTAGTTTGATGGCTGTCATTTTAATTAACACAGGGTAACTTATAAGTCAGTATGCTCCTGCCCACCGTTTAACGACATATATATGGGAGAACAGATTTCTCTCTCTACTTGTAAGATCGGCGCTAGATGGAAATATGGTCGACGTCACATTCTGGACGCTTTAACTGCGGGAATGAACGCCGGTACCCACAGAATAGGAGAGTGGGTGAGTCCCATGGTTAGGAGAGACGAGTTCGAAAACAGAATAATCCCTTGCCCCTGCAAGGATTCGAACTCCCAGCCGTCCAGACCACAGCCAAGTCGCTGTACCGACTGCGCTACCGAGCCCCAACACAACTTATTTGAAGGAAATTTCTTACAAGGAGTAAAATTATGATTATTAACGAAATGAATGCGGCAGTATTTCCAAAAAGTCTCTTGGCGAAAAAAAAAAAGGACACAAATACTGATGGACGCTGAAAATCTATTAGAAGAAAAAAGTTGGCAGTCTGTAACTTGTTCACACATAATTATGAAATAAGATAGCTTTTGCAATTTCCAAATTATATATGCCACTAAATGGTTAAATTCTTAAAGATTATTTTGAATTACAAATTCCCTTAATTACTGACTTTCAAACCTCGAAAGCCATACAAAACTTAAGAATGTCCCTTTCACTGAAATGAAATACTATATAATACTTTAAATGTATTCCAACATATATTATCTTATTTTAATTATTCTATTTTCGGACATTACAGCACACATTGCGGTTGAGAGCTCAATATTTATAAGCGCGCGCGTGCACACACACACACACACACACACACACACATATATATATATATATATATATATATATATATAAACCCGGATGATGGCTTTTTATCAAATCCGAAACATGTTGCATATTACATATTTAATCACTGCAAAGTGTAGTTGTGATTGACAACTAAATTTCTTCTCTATCAGTACATTGAAACAGGATACCATACACAAGGCCGCAACTCTATACATGAAGGGATGATTTATCACTGAAGTTAGATAATGAAGCAGACTCCGAACTGTCAAATTATTCAAGCCAATTATTTGCCACGTCTTATGTCCCGGCAATAATATATAAATTGCAATCGAACTGGAAGCTCCTACATTCCGCACAATCACATTTCGTTGTACAAAAATATTTACAAAGTATAATATTTTGTTCATGTCTACCAGTACTGCTACACAGAATATCATGCACTTAACTTGAGTGGAAGTGTTGACATTTCATAAGTGCACACATATTTATTGGTGCCATCATTAATGTTGTGAAGGCAGGCATGCCATAAATGATACAGCGTGGGACTACGGATCGGATTTGTCTGGCTCAAGATGGGGTTCGGTGGTGGACTGTTGCTAAGTATGGTAATTAACCTTCCAAATCAGAGTATTTATCTATCGCCGCACCGATTAGGGCAGTTGCAACACCTGACAAACATACAATCGCCAGGACATCCGATGACACAGTTGCAGTGCTAGGAAACGAATCAAGGATCGCACTACGTAATGGGCGTGGCATACCTGGACTATGTAGCTTACCGTCTGTCATCTCCTGCAGGCTCCATTAGAGACGTTAATAGGCAGAATATCAACTGAATAGCATTTCTTTTAAATCAAGTACTATTTTGGTCTCGAGATCAGAATGCAGGACAAAATCACAGTGTGAGGATTGATAATAGTACCTGCGAGAGGGTGGAAGAGTTTAAATATTTGGGAACAACTTTAACAATCCAAAATTCTATTCGGGAAGAAATAAAGAGTAGACTGAGGTCAGGAAATGCTTGCTATTATTCGGTGCAGAATCTTTAGTCTTCCAGGTTGCTGTCCAGGAAATTAAAGATTAAGATATACAGAACGATAATCTTGCCGGTTGTTTTGTATGGGTGTGAGGCTTGGTCGCTGACATTGAGGGAGGAAAGGAAGCTGAGGGTGTTTGGGAATATGGTGTTGAGGAGAATATTTGAACCTAGGAGGTACGAGTTAACGGGGGAATGGAGGAGATTGCATAACGAGGAGCTAAGTGATCTGTACTCCTCACCCAAAATTGTGCGGGTGATAAAATCGAGAAGAATGAGATGGGCTGGGCATGTGGCACGTATGGGGGAAGAGAGGGGTGTGTACAGGGTCTTGGTGGGGAAACCGGAGGGAAAGAGACCACTGGGGAGGCCTAGGCACAGATGGGTGGATAATATTAGGATGGATCTCCAGGAGGTGGGATGTGGGTATATGGACTGGATTGGGTTGGCCCAGGTTAGGGACAGGTAGCGGACGCTTGTGAGTACGGTAATGAACCTTCGGATTCCATGAAATGCGGGGAATTTCTTGACTAGCTGCAAAACAGTTAGCTTCTCAATAAGGACTCTGCACCATGGAGTAAGTAAGTAAGTAACTAAGTACTATTTTGGTAGATCATTAAGCAGTTTTCTGAATGTTACAGAGGATGGAATCATCTGTAAATAGGTTTTGCGCGATTACTGTCGACGGAGCTGTGTAGGTGTACGACGTGTATGAATCATAACCAATATTCCGCCCCCATCACATGTGTTCCAACAGATAAATGTGTGTCAGCACCCTTCCTTCCGGACATTGAATACCACGGTAAAGCAAATTGGTCTAAAATTGCTTGAACTCCTCTGGGCAGGAAGAGAGACAGAAACGTTCATCTATCGTTCACCGCTGACAATGCGAAGAGTGTTGTAACAGTGGATAAATAATTGTAAATATGGCAGACAGATGGACTGCACCTAGAGGCAACCATATTGGTGACGAAGGGCGCCCCTTTCGCACTTTGCAGTCCGTGGTTTGATTGTGTCATTGTCCCCACTCTTCAAATTTCCCACGCGAACGCACAGTGTCAAGAGCAACCACATCCTCCCAGTCCCCATCCTCCGGGTCCAGACCAGGTCATGTATTTGCATGTAAGCCTACAAAACATCCTGCCATGTACAGCTGGGGTCCAGGGAAAGATAAACCTGTTCAGTAAGCCTTATAAGGGAATGAAGCTCTAACTCCGCTCATTCTTAGCGCCGGCAAATGAGTGGTCAGCTTTATGTCTTCTCTGCTTTACCTCCGAGAGAAAAACCCGGTACCAATTTACTGGGAGGCTTTTTGATTTCCAGAGTCGGTCTCGGTTCTTCGAAAAAGAGAAACATCTCTCCCGGCTACGGATTCAATGACAGTTCTTCCTGGGTCTAGTTCATAGCCTAAGCAGCATACCGACTGAACTAGGAGATCGGACCCCGCCTAAATATGAAAAATTTCTGACCGCAAAACTGATCTGCATCAAGTGTTCAGAAGTATATCCACCTACTCTGCCACTCATGCCATTGCCCATTCTCTTTCATCCCAACCAAGTAACCACAGGAAGGGGCATAATTTCGCTGAACACAGCGCGAAGTTCCAGTGCGTAGAATTCCCGGTAATTAGTTTGGTGCTCCTGGCTTGAATTTCCAGTCTGGACTCTATTGAGACTAAGGTTGAATAAAGAGAGACCAACTTGATGTCACTTGCTTCATTATTTCATTATTTAATGCTCAACATGTTTCGGATGTTAATACATCCGAAACATGTTGAGCATTAAATAATGAAATAATGAAGCAAGTGACATCAAGTTGGTCTCTCTTTATTCAGCTATCAAGATGATGCACGGTCCAATAAACATAAGACTAAGATTCTCTGTCTCAAGGCAACCCACCAGACAAATATTGCGTCAGAAAATTAAACTCTAAGGCCCCTATCCTGCCGATCCCGTCCAGTTCATTACTCAGAATGACGCTTGCATTAAACTTCACATAATCTAATAAGATGACAGAACATCTGGAAATAAAAGAGTAAAGAGGCATATAAAATCGCCAATTACAAAATAAATTCTTTAATTATTCCTTTACCATGAGAGTAATTTTTGTTACAAAAGATGCCACACAATTTTTCTGAGACTCAAACAATATCGTAGAGTACGACATCTTTAATTGTTTTGCCTTTGAAAGGTATGTGGTTTAAATTCACGGCCGAAGGTGATCTACTGAGAACGGGGTTTTCGGTATCTTCTTGCGCTTGCCCAAATATGTAACACGTACGTCCACGGCACCTCGTTACCGTCTGTCCATAAGGTGTCAAAATCGCTTCAGTTTATACATAACGGAATTACGTACTTACTAATTGCAACCCAAAAAAGGAAACAAATGAGTAAAGCACCATAATAAGCTGCCTATTAATTACAGACTGTAATTTCACAGTGAGCTATCACAAAATAATTCCTCAAAGGCAAGCCTAAGAATAGCTAGTTCCGACAAATGGCTGACAAAGACAATCTGTAGATCTGATGCTGCTGTATCCGGTAAATTGGAACGTGGAGCTTGTGAACAGGATGCCTTCACAGCTGTAGTTCTGCGATCTCTAGGATTATATTAACCGTTTAGACCCCAGAGGGAACGAACGAACCAAATTCTGCAGCACTGACAAATTCTGCGGTTTGCTCACACCTTGTATTTACGTACTTCTTATGATTCTATGAACAAATCCCAGCGATTATCCCCCTCAACTAGATCAACGCCTTCGTCTTTATAATGAACAAGAAATTTGTTTCCTGTAAATTAGTAACTGAATCATTAAACGTAAAATTTACGAGAAAGTCTGTCTTCAAAACGTTAATAGTCATCTAGCCAACTGATAATAATTCACCAACAAAAATCACAATCTTGTGTTTACACATTATATTACACTGAATCACAAAACATTAAATAACTAATTTGTAAATTGTTAACTTTATGTAAGGACTCCCTGAAGATGATCCTACAACGATCGAAACATGTAGGAGTTTTTTAAAGTTTCGGTGTAATTTAACTATGCAAACACATGACTGTGCATATGTTGGCGATTTGTATAAATTAGTCATTATTGGAGGAAGAAATGCATAACATCAAAGAAGGACATTTAACCATCTGTATGTACACGGTTACTGATATAGCCGTAGCGCAAAACAGGGATCTTTCTTTTAAAAATTCTTTTCATGCATTATGTGGTTACTTTTTAGCAGTTGCCTGTTTAATACCTAAGTCTTTAGTAGGAACATAGTAACACGTCACTCACAAACACGCAAGTTCTGATACCATGAAGAGACCTGAGGAAATGTAATAGTTCTAAACAGAACTGCCTGCCAAAGTTAATTTTGGATTATAGACCCTATGTCAAATTGTGTACTTGGAGTGGCCTTAACTAAATAATTGTAACTGTAGAGTCTGTTAACAAGCTGACGTTGGTTCATCTCTTCAAAAAAATCCCCCAAAGTGAGTCATTATGTCCACAACAACCTATCGTTGGAGAAATGTAGTCTGAACCAAGCCTACATTATCGCATTCTGCGTTAATCAAACGAAACTTAATGTTACACTCTCATTTGCTTGCAGGTTTCAGTTAAAATCTTATGCGAATTAGGCAGAACTTCCATATAATATCGAAAGGCAAACATATTACTGTACTTTGCCAAATATGGCGCCGACAGCTCAGTGTTTTTGTTTCGCAAATTGCAGGATTCAAATTCGGTTGGCTAATGTTACAGACGTCTCACGTGGTTTGTTCATTTCAGTTGCATTACTGAACAGTTGTCATCTGTGGGAATAGTGAAGTCAGAAACAGTCAGGCACAAGTAGAGCTTAAAGCCTGCTTTCCTATTTTATAAATATGAAGTTCTACATATCTAGTACAATTTCTTATTTATTTATTTCTGTAAATATTACATGAAACCATATCCTGTGTACATCAGGCTTGTCTGATACCAACTCAAATATTCGCATCGCAGCCATATTATGGTTGATAAAGACAATATTCAGTACATAAATGTTAAGCACGTTTTAATATATCTCAGTAACAGATTAAACTTGCCTACTGCCGTTACCTTCCATCAATTACGGCTAAAAGACCGAAATCTAAAAATTATTTGCATAATTTTACACCAAATTTCGTAACAACTCGTCAATTAGTTGAAATCCTGAAGAGAGGGGTTTCGGATGACACGCGCGCCTATACGCACGCGCACGCATGCACGCACGCACACACACACACTATATATATATATATATATAAACCCCGCACGGTAATCCAGATCCCACTCTTTCCCCTTTCACTGAAGGAATGTAGGCCCTAATTCATTCCACGTTAATCATTATCATTGGCACAACAAATTAAAAATGTAGGCGATTTTAAGAAAAGTCATAGCCAGAATATGTTTTCAAATACACAGTAGCGTGTTGCAGACGCAGGAGCGAGCTTTGCAGTACTGCAATAGACTGTTGTGTCTATAGACCGACATGATTCACTTTAGGAAAACAAGGAAATTACGTCCCTAAACCCAGAGTAATTGGCAGTTTCTGAACTGCTGGTTGCCTTGGGTGTTTCTGTGAACTGGGAAGGTAAATCCCCTTATTTACTGACAGTCACGATATATCACGACAGCTTCAGGGCAGTCGGCTGACAAATGTCATTCGAAACGATTGACTGGCGTTCCTCTCCCATTTCTGGATCTGATATCGGACTGACACGCGCCTCAAAGTGAGTCAGCGCTACGGTTTGGAGGGTCACCAGAACCTTTCAGTTAGAATGCGAGTAGTGTCTGCAATTTACAATTTTTCTCGCTAAATTTAATATGGCATTTTATATAATTTCAGCGTAATCACAGCTGTGTCACATCTTGATTAAACTGAAAATATTTCACACAGCTATAAAAAACACACACCTTATATGAAGGGATGAGAGATCATTCTTCAAACAGGTTATTTTATATACCAACAAAATCGTTTCCTCGGAATATTTTAATTGATGATGCCTAATAATGACCCCTTGCGTCCTAAACGTTCTTATGTATAAATAATATGAAATAGAACTAAATAAGGGAAGCTGTGATAGAGGGGTCATGTAACACCTTCCTCAGGAGTATACCAACTGGATGTCTAAAATAACGATATTTCTTCCACTGTTCTTAATCAGTAACATCAATACGGCTGTTATTCAGCTGTCGCATGTAACTTCAAATCCGTAACGAAGACGTCTGCTTTAACAACAGATAACGCAGTGCTTCGTTAGCTCGCGCCGTCAGCAGATGTTCGAGGAATGACATTTATACGATGCTCTTGGGAGGAGATGATCGACAGGCCGCATGGCAAGGTCGAGGGGTTGCCGACACCTGGATCCACTACGCTAATCAATACACCGCACGTCAATTATCCACAGCAAAACACTACTCACGTCAATTTAAAAGATAAATTTGTGAGCAGCTCAGAACGGTGTATCATGCTTTTTTTCTTCCTAAATATTACCAGTTCTCATTGGCTAACCATTTGTTGCAGGCTAATTAGTACTGATTTATTCTTTGTTGCAATAAAAGACGAAACCCAGATCCTAACCTGGTGACTGTATAAAACAAGCTGTAAACACAGTCTAGTGCTCCTGAGGATGGGCGAAATTATCGCCCGAAACATGTTGAGCTGATTGTAATTATCAATAAAATTTGTTATTGTTGCATGTAGTTGGCTGTTTGTATTATTGTATCAATGACGCACGGTCAAACAAACATCAAATCCTTAAAATCAGTTCATGCAATATATTTAGGTGTTCCCTGAAGACGGTCAAGGACTAAGGCCGAAACATGTCGGAGCAATAATTAATAAAGACATGGTGCAATAATTTAGTATTAAATGTTATATGTGTAATAGAGTTGCAAGGAAAATGTACAACATTAAACTTCATTTGCTTGTTGTCTTTACAATATTGGCCACAATGGGACCCATACTTTCGGAATATTAATTTTGTGTTCTATTTTTTAGCATACGAGTATAATAACCGGATCTATCCAAGATTTATCTTTCGAAAAACTAAACTTAAAACAAAATAAGAATAAATAGCGGTCATTATAGAGGTTATAAACTGTATGAAATAAGAAACGTAATCCTTCCCCCCCAGCGCCCTTTGTATTAAACTCAAAATCCCATTCCGTTGATGACATCATACAAATTCATGTCACAAAACACTGTAATTTCAGGTTCACCGTTTGTTCAATATTTACCATAAAACTCCAGGTGGTAATTCTATGTACCACCTGCCATAACTTGTAAGAGCTATGCATTTTGAACCCACTAATAAGATCCCGTAAATAACTGGCACTGATGGTCCTTGTGATAGTAGAGTGTTCATTGTGACGTCGCAGCTTAATCCTTATTTTCGTATAATTTACACTGGTTTTAGTCTCCAGAAGTTCAAATGACATGAACTATAGTCATGGTCTTGTAACACACTAAAACATTACGGTAGCTATATAGAGACCTGTGCGTTTATGAATGAAATACTATCCGTTTCCGCAATGTCCTTATCCGCATCAGTATTGCGGATAGAGATATAATTTCTTATAAAAGTCAAAACAACTGCAATTCTTGTTGAACGAAATAATTTCAGTAAAATCTATAAACCACAAATTTCATTACAATAGAGATTTTTTTTCAAGATAGGAGGAACATGTTTGAAATAAAGAAGTAACTGAACGAATAAATAAATAAATAAATAATCCCAAATAATCGCATGAGGGTAACGGTGTAACCAGGGATAGCTGTAGTCTTTTATCACTAGCTGAGCTATGCCTAGAGATGTCGCATTGACACTTGGAACATGTAATACAATTTTACTTCGGTCTGTTGGTTTGGCACTTGCATCACTAAACACACTGGTGTAGCCACCTTGTGCTTATGTCTGCGGAGTCTGCAACACTGATTTTACCAACGTTGTGTGTTCCGGGTGTTGGGTATTTTTGACCACTCTCCTCCTGCTACTGTCTTGAACGTGTCTTCAGTCGCCCGTTTCTCCATTTGCCTAATCTTACGTCCCACATTGATGATGGGTGTGCCCATCTGCGCTGCTCCATTCCTGCGACATGGCCTCCTCATTTCCACTTGAGACTGTGTGCCACTGCCACGATGTCCTTCATGTTGATTGTCTTCCTTATTTCAGCATTCGTCACTCTGTTGCTCCTTACAACTTGCAGTTTCCTACGCTCCATCTTCTCCTGACAAGACTGGAGTTAGTTTTTCCTTCTCCTTAAGTGCCCATGTTTGGGTGTCGCATGATATAACCGGCAGTACGCAGGACTACAGGAAGTCTTTCTTCATCTCTAGCTTTTGGAATATTTTGGAGAGTATAAGTTCTAGACTCCTGAAATAGTTTCAAGCAATGGCTTTTTTTAAATTTCCTTTCATGAGTTGTTCCTCAATATCAGTCGCTCTAAGACCACGTGTATTATGGGACATATTCAAGAGCTTCTTCGTTCACTTGCAGCGCTCCGTGTCATTACTTTAGTCTCGTATTGATTTTAGGTGCAGCATCTGTTTTCAGTTTCGTCAGTTCTTTCACCATGTCCGAGTTCTCCTTTAGAACTGGCAAGAGGGATTATATCATCCGCGAATCTTAGAAATTGGGTACCTAAATTAATAAAAGTAGGTAAAAGTTTATTTGTTTTACGTACGATTCATCCATACCTATCAACATGTTATCATTTATTTTATAAATTAATGCTGGCTAAGGAAGTCGAGTTTAATGTTATCTTCCTTGCAGGTTAAGAAGTTGCTTGTTGTAATTTACAAGCGACAGTGCTGCACCGAGTACTGAATAAGAAAACGAATTATCGTAATTAGAATCCATAAACAAGAGAGCAGTGTACTATAAAGTAACAATGAAGCGCATTCGCCTAACAATTGGTGTAGTGGAAAAGCAATAAGTATTAACATGTTCTGAGGGAGCATTTATAGACTTAGGTTCCCAGCATGCAATGCGCACGTGCCATGTTTTCTGTGGCCTGTTCCGTTCCACAATATTTCCACGTTATCTCATGAACGGCACGATTTTCGAAAAAAAAAATAATGGAACACAAAATGCGGGTTTTTTCTCTTTAAATTTTCCAGAATAATTTCTTATTCTAACAATACTTAAGCGAGATGTTATCATATCATAAATGTACGCAGGTCTTCATGTAAAATACTCATTAATCTTGTTAGATTTTAATGAAATTTGAAATTTTCTCCTTTTTTAACGAAAAATACTCACATATCAAATTTCATTAAATTTCGTCCAGCGGAAGCCAAGTTGTTACATGCGGATGGACAGACGGACAGGCAGGCACGACAAAGCTACCAGTTGCTTTTTACAACTTTGTGAATGAGCCTAAGCAACTCATCAATACGAATTCAGTAATAAAATAAAATGCTTAATACGCAGCTTAACTATCAGTTTCGAGACAATGCTGCTAAAGTTGGGATTCTCATCGGACCCATGAATTATGGATGCTGGAACGCTATTGGTCACTCCTATACACGCGCGCACGCAAATACTCGTATATGTACCTAATTGTAACCAAAGCATATTGTCAGCAACAAATTTTTGGGGCGATAGTACAAATCTTTCAGCTAAAGAATAAAAGACTGAAATTAATGTTAGTTGTTTTCATACCATATCCCCAGGTTTATCTTCAATCCGCTCGCGAAAACAATTTTATCTGCTATAAAATTATTTTTACAGACATCCGCATCCGAACAGAAGTCTAGCGATATGCGCCACCTGATGTAACATTACGAAAGTCTGCATTTTTCTTACACATTGTAGTGTGTGTGTTTGTGTGAGTGAGTGTGAGTGTGAGTGTAAGTGTGAGAGTGTGAGAGTATGAGTGTGTGAGTGTGAGTGTGTAAGTGTGAATGTGTGAGTGTGAGTACGTGAGTGTGAGAGAGTATGAGAGTATGAGTGTGTGTTTGTGTGTGTGTGATAGTGTGTGGGTGTTGTGAGAGTGTGTGTGAGTGTGGGCGTCGGCGTGGGCGTGGGTGTGGGTGTGGGTGTGGGTGTGGGTGTGAGTGTGAGTGTGAGTGTGTGTGTATGTGTGTGTGTGTGTGTGTGTCGATATGATTCTCAAATTGAAGAGAATTATTTCCCTGCCCAAAGTATTATTAATAGTTAATATAATATTAATACTTCCCTTACTTCACTGATCAATAATATTAATAACAATTGTGTATCTTATTGTCAAAGACGCTGTTTCTGTGAGGTAAGATCTTTATATGTTTACGTAATGTGGAACACAGTCAGTCTTCAAAAGGGATAATATGGATAATTACGAACTGAAATTTTATTATAAATACAAGTATTTTCCTTTGTAGGGTAAATATGACTAGTATTTCTACGTTTCCAAAATACTTCACTTAAAACTGTAACGTCGAACACACACAACTTGCCCCCACCATCGCTGCCACATGTATATATTTCACTCCAGTCTTTACGGCTGCTGAAATTTCATTGCGTCAGTTCAGAGCAGCTCCACCCTGCTAATTACAAGACATGCAGCCTCCTTCATTTAATCCTCTCCACATTTCCGTAGAACTCATTTTGTTTCTCCTTCGTACACCTCCACAGGAAAACCACGGGCTTCTCAATCAAAACAGGGGCACGATTTCAGTCACACGCAAACTGAATTTATGAATTGTAAGAAAATGCACTCTATTGCTGTATTTTCTGAGTTGTCAGAGTGAATTTTGCCTTTATGTTCAAATTTCGGATTTAAGATCTATTTATGAATAAGTAACCAAACGACAGGACAATTTCGAAAGAGCAATTTAAAAATACGTTTATTATTATTATTATCATTAATAATGACATCATCATCATCATCATCATCTCCTTTATGCAGGATATTTATACTTATATTCCTGAGACAAACTATGTGCCTAGGGAATACAGTGTTGCAACTACTTTCTTGTTGCTATTCATGGTGTTTATATCGTTACTTTCATTGTTGAATCTATTTATTTTTACATTAGTACTTTCCGAGGTATGTGTGCAGTGCTCAATATGGCTGTTTTCTGGAGTTCCTTGACTTCATGTTTTCCTGGTGTGTTATTATTATTCACTTCCCTTACTTCACAGCAGTTTAACTGGTTTTCACTGATCAAACACTTTTTTCCACTGTTGTGCCAAACCTTTCTAAATACACAGCTTGTATCAAGTATCACTATTTTCTGCTTTAGAATACATAGACCAGGGTGGAGATTAAGCAGTCTAAAACACTCGTGTAATCTGTTTAGAATAATAGTCGTTGTGGACAGTACTAATGGTATTACACAGACCGTTTTCAGTTGCAGTATTCTGATAAGATCTTCTTTCAAGTCAGCGTACTACTTGTGCTTCTCTTGGATGGTGACAGCTAGAAATTGCCACATTTATTAAGTATGATTCTTTAATGACTTCATTTTTTTGCGGTTGGATAATTTATTCCATACAGCTCTCATTATTATATGACAGCGACTTGTAACAATGTAATACGAAAGGAAATGTGTGCTCCGGCGGTTTACACGAACGTCAAGATTTGTTCTTTTTGACGCTACCTACGTCAAAATTACTTACATTCAGCTCCTGCAAAAGTAAAGCCAATAGATCATAAGGCACAGATAAGAAAATTTATTGTTTCTTGTATTATGTGAAATTTTAAAAATGGCAAAAATATATCATTCCTTAAATTTGCAGGTTTCGGTAAAATAGACATTTTAAACTATAGCTTAAACTTTTTCAACGGAAACAATTTTTGAAAGAATATAAATTGCGACTACAGCTTTGTGGTAAGCGGATTTTAAATTGGACTCAAAAAATAAAAATTAAATTCTACGAACCACACGTAAAATTCTTCTAAATACAGAATTTAATCATAAATCATTCAATCATTGCGAGAGGAAAGAGGATGATGAAGGTACGCACAGGAAAATGTAAAGTTCTCCCTATAACCTGTCATGAAGGGCACAGAGGGGAGTAGAGATGTAGCTATTCTCACACTTCAACTATACGCTAAATGGGGGTTGGTAGATAACACCATGCCTAGGCCGCTTTACCCCTCGGGAAATGGACTCGGAACCCATTGTGCAGGAGGCTGGATGGGCCGCAGAAACTGCCTGAATGAATTTCAGAAGATGCAATTATTTCCTGCAGTCGCGACTCGAACCCCGAAACGTCCAATCCGTAGCGAATCGTTATACCCACTAGGCTATCCCGGCTCGATGCAATTACTACAAAGACAAGACTCACCCACCCCTGCTTGTAAAACAAAAGGGCATCACTGGAAGGGATACTGACATTACAGTAGGAGAAGATATAATAGAAACAGCCTTCTCCTGAAGTCACAAAATACCATATGTCATTCATTCCAATAGCAGTATGCTTAAACAGAGCTATTTGCTATAATGTTTATAGCATATACTTCCCTGTCACAGACTACTCCAATACAAAAAACACGCAAAGATGCATCTCTCTGTAGCATCCATCAGACGTCAGGAATTTCAATGTAGGTGCTGGTGCAGTTTCAAAAGTTAACAAGAAATTTATTTCTCACCTTACACGGGCACAACATACACCGTCAGCAACAGCAGCAACTGTCCAAGTTCCTCATGCGCTACCAGCAGCTCGCTTCTCTTGCTTACTGCGGGGCCGCGGGGCCAGTTTCCAAGATGGCGTCGCAGCAGGAAAAGGCTTTCTGTGTACTCCGTTTTGAGGTGACCAGATCTGTGATTACAGTGCAGCGTGAGTTTCGTGCACAGTTTAGAAGAGACGCGTCTTTTCTAAACCGTGCACGCAACTCACGCTGCACTGTAATCACAGATCTGAACACCTCAAAACGGAGCACACAGAAAGCCTTTTCCTGCTGC
>Ga0123352_10008235_pt1 | contig 16225 bp, 5 predicted proteins | sample TergutLab28metaG_FD_89700 | JGI IMG/M metagenome (GOLD analysis project Ga0123352, IMG submission 89700) | Labiotermes labralis P1 segment gut microbial communities from Petit-Saut dam, French Guiana - Lab288 P1 | ecosystem: Host-associated > Arthropoda: Insects > Digestive system > Gut ... | reverse complement strand
TGACATGACATGACCTGACATGACATGACATGACATGATAATACATGGAATCCAATGACACAAGTTCCCTACTTAAGTGCAGGAGACGAGGAATAGGAGTAGCATACATCATCAACAAAAACATAACAAAACTGGCCAGTTTCAATAAGTGCTGCATGTTTGTCTGACGGGGAGGTGCACACTGATCAAGTAGAGGTAAGCAACAATTACCAAGTGACCTTATTAATTAAATTTAATTGACAAATATAGTAAAAACAATTAGTAGCAATCTAAGATACTTCACACAAGAGATACAAATTTTTTACTTAAGTAAGTACTTTAGTGGCTGGATACTTATAGAATATTAGTATAAAGGCCATTTGGAAAATATATACATGAAAGAGAAAAGTAAATTGAAGATCTGGTATTAATACAGGCTTATGAGATGGATTGGTCTGGCTGTGGATCATATCAAATATCAGAGTTGGTATTATTCATATTGGAACTTTGCATTCTACTACTATTTATTCAGTTTTGAAACTGTGGAATATTACATGCATATGCCAGTCCTGCATGAAAGACTATTTAAAGTTTCTTTGAACACACTGCGTACAATTTAGCGTACCTATCACTAGCTACTGCTATAGAGTTTAAGCTTCTATTTTACAGCTTAATTCTAAGAATATTTTTTTTGTGAAAAAAACTGTGCGCCTCTTGCCAAGAATAGAATATGGTGGAATATGAACCCTTGCTTCAGCCTCAAAGCTTTTAACCACGGTTACATATATAACTCAGATTATTTTAAGTTTAAAAATGATTATTTTTCATAATATATCATCGATTTCTAATATATCTGAACAAACAGTCACGTCTTAGTGCTTCCCATTCTGTGCATTTTTCATGTAACAATTATACATTTCATATACAACAAAAGGCACATACACAGAAAAATACACGTATTATTATCAACACTCTCCTAAATGTTTCGGCGCTTATTGGACCATCCTCAAAAAGAATTTTATCGTAAGCTAAAAACAATTTTGAGAATACGATAAAGTTCTCCCTGCGGATGGCGCAATTGATAATAATATATATTTTATTGTATATATGAATTTGGTTAGTATATTAAAACCAATCACTGACGGGGGAGATAAAAAATGTGCATAAAATTGTGGTCGAAAATCTGAAAATTAAATCAGTTGACTGGTATTATCATAGTTGTAGAATAACTTTAAAATAGATCTAAAAAAGCAGATCATTACGATTTGGACTTCATTCAACTGGTCCAGGATAGAGTCCAGTAGCGGGATTTTGTGAAAACGGTAGTCAGCACTGGAGTTTGGTGCAAGGCGGAAGGTATCTAGACTGGTTGTGCAACTACTAGCTTCGTGTGAATAATTTTTTTGCATGGGGTTTGTTATGGATGGTTACGGTTCAGACCTTGTGTTCAGCTGTGTACAGAATATTCCGTAATTTTAATTACTGATTCTTGAGTACATGATAAAGCGTATGTGCAAAATTTCCTTCACCAAACTACCTTTATACTGCAGATAATATTTCCTGCAGCTATAGTGCAGAGTGGTGCGAGTGTCAGAAAGTGTCTAGTCTCCGAAAATTTGTATGGATCTGCATCTGCTCTAACGATAGAACCTTCAAAGCCTAGCGGGTATAAAGTGTGCAACCAGGCTTTACTTTTAGAATTCCCACAATCTGCGCAGGGGAGCATTTGTTTACTATTTCTGTGAGTCCCCGAAGAGAGCGACTATTTCCTTATACGAGTATATCGTTGACTGACTGGTCGTTATTACCACGACCCTTTGCTTTTACTGCACGGTAAAACCCGATTCTCAGAAGATAATTCAGGTTAAATTCCGTCTTCGAATTCCTCAAGCGCAATACAGAATTCTACTTGGTGTGTCGTTGCTTAACGACTTTTATAAGTCTGCATTATTTGTTGCACAATTTCACGGACGTTTGTGTTCATGTCGTGTTTGTCTTAGATGAGTAAAAGTACCTGGTTGTTGCCGGGTATATTATTTATGTCTTAATTTTAACAGTAATCTGGAAACCTAAATGTTATTTAAATTGAGTAACATTTCTTTCTATAATTAAAAGCATACAGAGCAGTTCTTACTGTTTCTACAGCAATTGTTGTCTACGTAAGCGGAACTTCAGTACTTTGCAATGTCTGTGCCCGTTAGCACAACTAAATGTAAGTTCCTGAGGTATTGGAAAGGATATTATTTTCAACCCGCTGAAACAGGAAATCCAAAGAAAGCACACACTTTCCATTGGAATTTGTAGAAAAGTAGGGTGACATTAATAGTACTGGTAATAATGTTATTAGTAATAATAATAATAATAATAATAATTAATTGATTTTTGTTGACATTTCGACCTAACGACCAGTTACAAATTTGACACGAATACACAACAAATAGCATATATACATATATAAATACATGCACACACACACATATACATACATACATACATACATACATACATACATACATACATACACACATACATACATACATACATACATACATACATACATACATACATACATACATACGTGCTTGCATACATAAATACATACAAACATATGCCTACTTCAATCAAGCAGAAAAATGCAAAAGAAGGAAGCACTATTCGCAAAGCAATTCAGTTAACAACCCATATTTAAATTACAAATTATGAACCTGCAGTTTCTAGATAATAGAAGACCGAGGAACCTAGCTAGGAAGTTTCGTATATTCTATGTTGTAACGAACAAAATCTTTCCACTACAAATGCTCTTTGGTCACTTTTGTTCTCGAAACGGCGTTTCTTTGCCTAATCATGTAGAAAAAACGAGATTTGTAGTAGAGTCCATTGTGACTGTATGACGTAAGATCTGACTTTCCACTTTAGCAGACTCGTAGCTTCGCAGTGTAAAGATTTTCAAAATATGATAAGCTGCTCCTGCAGATATGGAGTAACGCATATTTTGTTAATGTGCACTATGGCCTGAAGATGTGGAATTACCTGAGGATCTTTCCTTACTGAAGTTCTAAGAAAATGTATAACAGGAAGATGAGTGTCCGATATGTCAGTTTTATAAAGAAATACCAAAGATTTAACCACTGATATACTCTTGATTCACCGTGCGACGTGATTGGTTCTATCGATCAATCCCATGCTGGCCAGCCAACCTTGTCATCTTGTTAAGGGGAGCTCTGCAATTCAGAGCGTGGAAGGAGAGACCTAAATCCAATTGCACAGGCAAAGACGTGGAAAGGATCAGACTGAATTTGATCTGACATCACAGTGCGCCAATACGCCATATGCATGTTTGAAGGCTTAGGTTTTAGATAGGCAATGACCCGCTTTCTTCCCCCCAGTACTGTTTCTTGGCAAGAGTTTCGCCCCTAATGCATGTCTTGAGCTTGTCATAGTCGATATTAAAGAAACACACACAAAGCAAGGAGATTACTTGCTTCGTGGTTCTCAGTCGTAGGGGAATAACTAAAGCAAGTATATCTGGAAATAATGTGGGTTTTCTATACTCTTTCGGAAGTGATAGGCATGTAGGGACTGGATTGATGAAGTGATGAACACATTTCAATGCAGGATTTAAGACTGTCATCAAAAACTGGCATGCTTTTATAGTGTAGACAGTAACACACCACACCCTCAAGTTCAAAACTACGTGTTTTGAGTTAATAATATACATTTAATATAGAGACTTTTTTATAGTGCTACTTATTCTTTTTCTTCGTTTATCAAGTCTTTTTAGTTGTGGTTCAGAATTAATTCTTCAAGAATAGATATGGGGATATTTTGCGGTGTAGAAAGAGCACACTTTTCCAGATTGTAATCAGAGATTTGGAAGAAACTGCTGCCTCCATATTCAGGAGAAAGGAACTTCTTCCCAGACTGTGGAGGCAGCAGTCTCCCCAACACTTTAACGCCTATAAACCAAGCACACGTTGTCATATCACACCATCAACAGACCTAATAATTATAGCCACTACCACGAGAACCTGACAAACGACATTATTATAGTGCATCTTCTAAAGTAGGGCTAACCATCTGCAACCCACAAGAGGGCGACATAATTCGTCATGACTCGCCTGAGGGCTGCACAAACATGTGTGTGAGTGTGTGTATATACACATGCTAAGAGTACGGTTGAATGGCAATGTTTTAGGCCGTTCTAAACTCGGCAAAACACAAAACAAATGGTTAGTTTTCTTTGTGCTGCCTCGAAAATGATGAGTTGCGTTTTGTTAACATTTTCTCTTCGAATAATATTTCCATACTTTGTCCCGTACACCTATAATATTATGTTCGTGAAATCGTATTACTGAAAGTATTCCGGTGACAGAGGCCTCACACAATTTCCCCCAAGGCCGCGTGTTGGGCAGCCTTGTTCTGCTGTATGCAGATTGACATTAAACTTGGGAGAAACTCTGTGTGCTTCGTTGGTTACTTCACACTATCAAATAATACTTTTGGTAGGATCAACTTCGACACAGAAATACCAGCGAAATGCAGATACACAATTAAGTGGCAAGCGTAATTCGAAGGTGCCATCTCAGTAGTTTGTGCAAACTAGTACCGTAAATATATTACACTGCGCAGTAAAGCTGATCTGCAGTCTACGCTTTAAACCGTCTCGTTATTTCTGTGTTTGTCACTGGTATCATCCGGCATTACTGAGAGTTTAAACCTCAAGCTGAATATTAAGGTTTGTAGTCATTTACGGCAAAAAGTTAGGCTACTTTTTTTATTGTTAAACCGTGCATGTTGTCGAGTTACTCAATTATTACACCAAACACTGCACATATATAAAATTTATAAAATTTACACATTAAAACATTAAAAACGCTCCGACATGTTTCGGTCCTAAGACCATCATCAGGAAGCTATATATTCTTTGCTAAAGTCACACTAGAAATAGTCACAGATTAATTTCTTTGTACAAGTTGCGTGTTGTGGCAGCATGCCGTGTTGTGTAATGTTATGTTGCGAAGAGTGCCCTGCTACGGATGTGCATTCTGTGCTTCGTTGCGTGATACGCAACGAAGCACAGAATGCACATCCGTAGCAGTTCAGGGTGTTGACCACCCACTCCATCTACCGCCTAGGTTAAAGAAAGAGTATAGCTATAACTCTACTCCATCTGTAGGTCTTCGTGATCTGTTCTAGGGCAGACTTTATCTTTTTGTATCTGTGTGTATATAAATGTATAAAAACACACACGTTTCTTTACGTACAAACACACATTCCATATAATTATTGCAAAGGAAGTCGTTCCTTTTATTACAAAATATTTATTGCTTGTTATTTCTGTTAAAAGAAATAGATTATTTCTTGCGTCTGTTTATGTATTTTAAAGATAAGTGGTCTGAATACACAACATTTCCCCCAAATACAAAAAGTAACCAACAACTAAACAGCTTCGGAAAGAATGCCCTTAAATCTAACAGGAGAACTGTACTTATTAACATACGGCATGCGAGGATGTGTACCTTACCTTGTTGTACTTAAAATTTGATATAACAAATCGTATTAATATCATAATTTAATACTTTTAAAAATTGCAATTCTCATAAATTTGCAAATGGAACGATGTAATAACCATATATCAGTCAGTGACTCTCAAATAATTAAGCAATGGCCCCCTGTCCTGCTTGAAAACAGGCTGCTTCTAAGGTATTTACTGGGGATACTGTGGAAATTACCAAGTAACTCAGTCCCCATATGCGGTAACTGGCCGAAGTGCGAAACTGGTATATCGTAGGTAAACCGTTTTGTATGGATTTACAGCGATTCGGCTGACCCCAGTGTCCGCGCGGTCCTAAGGCCTGGATCTACGGCCGCTCGCTTGCGTGGTTTGCAGTTTCGAAACCTGCAGGAGCATGGTAGTCTTTCTCTTGTAAATGTTGTGTGTTGTCAAGTAGAGGTCTCTGCATTCAGTCGATCACTAGTCAAGTGCGGTGTGTCTGTGATGGTGAAGCTTCGATCATGAGGAAACCTTGGCTCAGTAGGGGCTATTGCGCCGTGGAATAGAGATACATCTGCATTATGACTCCTAATAAGTTTAGATGTATAGAGTTCATTAGATATATACGTACGAAATGACTTGTATCGTTGTGTAAATGTTTAATTGGTCAACGCATACTATTCATGCAGGCCAGTATGATGAATTAAGACTGATTATAATTAAAACTAACCATTCGGAATAAGCCAAAAATGGGTGGAAAAAAAAATGCATGTTGCAAGTTTCTCTAACGTTTTATCTCAAGGTATATGTTAATAAAGTTTATTTATAAAACGTGTTGCTATAACTCGTATCGGGTTAAGAAAGTTTAGAAAAGCGACTACCAGTTTCTTAACGATTTTTCTTCCGTCTGTCAGTCCGTTTGTGTTTTCCAATGAACAGTTCGGCTCTAGGTGAAAGGTTTTGAGTGAAATTTTAAGTTACAGACTTCGTGAAAATCTTTAAAAGGAATTTCCAAGTTTTTACAATATTGGACGATGAGATAAGGCACGTTAGGTGAAGTCCTCAGTACGTTTAGATACCTCACTAAATTACGAATGGAATAGAAAATGTTTCAAATAAAATTTAAATAGAAAATCAGAACACATTTCTTAAGAATATATATATGTATTTTTTCGACATAATTACGAAAAATACAGCAGTGACAACTAGGCCATAGATGGTCGAAAAAAATTTAGTGCAAAGGAGATTTGGTTTGCTTTCCAGTAAATTAAGACAGAAATGCATAATGTAGTGATATTTACTTAGTGTAATTTTCCGACCGGATGAAATTTTGAAGGCAAGATGAATTTCGCATGAAGAATACTTGGCGCAGTAACACGTGGTTCTAACACTTAATATATATTGCTATTACTTATAGTGACATAATAATATGGAACCACGTATTGTAGATGGAAACTTGATGTAATATAACGTCATATTTAATGACGTATACTTCGTGCGGTGAATAACCGCACCTTTCTACTTAGGGATATTTTTCCTGTTATTAAATTATGCATAATTACGGAAAATAAAAATTGCAATTATATAATTTATTAAATACTTTTATGTTTAGGAATATGAAATTTGGTATATGGGTAGGATATGGGTAACCCTATAAATTGTGTAAAATAATATTTTTTAAATTGTAAATTAGGAAACATTTCGTTGAACTGAAATTTTGAGGTAATGGGTCTGTATGAACGATAAGTTTAAAGAAATCATTAGATGTGTAGTAATAGGAGATATAAGAACATAACCTAATTGCAGTAAAACATGCTATGTACAAATTGGGAATAGAAGGAGATAGTGTAATCCCAGTTGATAATATGATATTAGCAAATGAGGACAGTCCCGGGTGCAAATATCCAAAACCACCTCAGTTTTAAGTTATATATACTTTTCCTGACTTCTTTTCTTCAATGTTCATTTCAATTAACAAAAAGAATAATATTGTTTTGTTTATTTTTTAATTCCATTTACATCATAATTTCAAGTAAAAGTATGAACATATTTTCTTCAGTCGTTAAGCGGTAGAAGGAAATTACGACATATCTCGTCCATGGAATTCAAATCGAAAATCTGTGTGATTCGTTTCGATCGAATTTCGTAATGGACAGAAGTATACCAACAGGCTAGGAGTCACTTCGTTGTGGCTTCCTCAAAGCCTGTTTAACAGCGGGAGTTTTATTGTCATCTTCTATTTTCAGGAGTGGCAGGAAAGAGAGTGCCATAACACTGAAGTGATAAGTGGCCCTATGATAAAGCTCTGTTTCGACGAAGGAGTCTGGAGCGCTGGTAGAATTATAATTGGTAGGGGAAAGAAAGTGGCCAGAAGAGCAGATCTTTAGCACACTGTGACCGCCGCCACACATCCTGCGTGAACTACGTTGAAATTGAACATGTGTGTCCTTGGTGAGAAACCGTACGGTAAACGCCCGAGGAAAGTATATTAGCCTCGGATAAATATTTCTGAAGCCTACCGTATATTTCATTTTTACCATATTTGAGGCGTGAAGGGGGAAATACCACGTAAGGGCAGAGGAGTGAGCTTGGGATGGGAAAATGGTCCTAGCATTTTGTTTCACAGTGAAAACGTACCAGGGTCAGACATTCATACTCTTCACCATCAAAGGTTCGCTGTTTTATCTGATTACAGTAACATACTGTAGATTCAGGAGAAATGTATGCTATATGCAAACTGCACGTCAGATGCTACATTCAAAGGGAAGTCAGCACAGTACACGGAAATGCTAATTTACGTTCACGATCAATCTAGGTGTCAGAATCGTATCGTTTTTCGTTCACGAGGTAAAAAGATAGCTCTCAAGCCAGTCGAAGGGTATATCTGTTTTGGTCGAAAGGTATTTTTTGTGTTTGCAATTTGCATCCCCGTCAGTAACATAACACTGCAAATTTGATCAGACATGCGGTTGCAAAATCCTACTTGGTCTGCTTGATTGAAGTTACTTTGTTTTCACACTTATCCACCAACATATTTAGCCAATCAGTTTCGATTAACACGTTATTTACTCTTTTCTCTAAGCATTGAATTTCGATTACCATGTTTGTAACGGGTCTCTGCTCTTACCGTATCCGCTCAAAATTTCTAGCTGTCATTCTTCTTATTCTGACAGCGATTTTTGTATGGATAAAAGGATCAGCTGTCCCGTAGCGTATTAATGTCCTGCGTCGTCGGTGTTCTGACGTTGCCAATTCATGCCCCGTTCTGGGTGCCAACGAGATCACCTTTGTCTCTTAGACCTAATATTTAACTAAACGAATATTTGTTCAGGATGATGGGAAGGGCAGATGTTCACACAGGGAATATAGTGTGAAGTGATGCTGTGTAACGCACAGCACGATCATTCAGTCTGTATATGGCGACGGACGTGCATTTGATACGTAAAACACCGAGACGACAAAAAAAACTGCATCAAAACAGCTGACAAGGAAAGCCTGTGTAATTTTTCACTCATATGTCCATATAATTTAGCTGACATCGATTTATTCATAAAGAAGTTAAAAGAATATCAGAATATGATTTACGTAAAGTTACGAAGTGTTAATTTGCCTGCTACATTGGCAACAAAAATAATTCACATTGCTGAGGGATTGGTGGATGATTTGATTAAAACAATGAAATATAAAAAATTTTTACGTTAGTGTTTTTTCCAATGTTAGTTACAGATATAAAGAATGATATGTGATATAGGTATGGAAAAATTGTGGTAAAACATAGTTAACTAAAACATTAATTAATATACGCCATGCACAATTATTTTGTTGTATACGAGGCTACATGTTTCGATCTTTTTAAACGGTCATCGTCAGCCTTCTAACAGATCGAGTCAACATGTACACAGCTTCTGTTGACTCGATCTTTTAGAAGGCCTCAAGATGACCGTTTAAAGGTCGAAACATGTAGCCTCGTATAAAATAAGATAGTTGTGCTTGACATATATTAATTAATGTTTTAGTATATTCCTAGCGCATCGTGATGTCTTCCATCAAAAAATTGTTAACACCAGATTGTTGTAATTTTACTTAACTTAAGAATTTGAATAACGAAAGGTTTATTGCTTGATAAACAATGTAGACAATACACGTATAAATCAACATTGGGGCGCGTTCAAGCACCGAGTGTTGCCAAAGAAAAAAGTCTTATATACTCCGTGTTTGTGTTTGTAGCCTTAGGCTTCCAGAATGCAATGCGCATGCGTCTTTTCGCCATCCGTGTTCTGCCCGGTTCTGCAACATTTTTCCGCATTATCTCATAAAGGGCACGATTTTCGGAAAAACGTTACTGAGCGTACAATGTTTATTTTTATTCTCTCAGACATTTCTAATTCAAAGAGGAATTGAGCGATATATCATAAATGTCATAGTTCGTCATGTCGAGTACCTTTTATGCTTGTCAGGATAACGGAAATCCTCGTAGGCCAAGAAGGATATTATACCTGCTGGTCGTGTATGGAAACGGATATGCCCAACTAAAAACAGGAATAGACTAGTACATTCATGTTGGCTGATAATCTTGCACAGTAGACATCATTGAATGAATAGATATACATATGTATAATAAAGCACACAGCAGCTGCCAGTAACTTAAAAAAATGGCCCAGTTAGCACAGCAGCTAATTTAAGCACAGGGAGGAGGAGATTCAGGTCCAGATATAAGGGGAAATTTTGACTCTCACTTTCCTTCCAAAGTGAGGAAGGAATGTCCTCCTTTTTGTCACAGTTGCATCTCTGTCTCCCAGTCCGTAGGCTAGTTACTATGTGAACTGAGCGACATGGCTAGTTACAAGCATATATTTCTATGTTAAGTGGGTCCCTGTCCCCACCGCATAGCGCGTCCTTAGGTTTCGGATGGAGGAACAGCCTCAAATATGTACGGTAGATGCGAATATATTGATTTATCAGTCGCAGAGAGTCGAAAAGGGGTGGTCCTCCGGCTTGGGTGTTAGGCGAAGTGCTAACAATTCCTCATCTAAAAACTGTCCTTGTTACGAAAAGGATACATGTGTCTCGGGCCTGGACTGACCCTTTGGTACAATCTCAGCAGTGGAGAACCGAATGAGATTTGGTACATGGAATGTGAGGAGCCAGTATAGGTCAGGTTCACTTACAGCAGTAGCCAGGGAATTAGCAAGGTAAAAAATAGATTTATTGGGTTACAGGAAGTCAAGTGGGAAGAAGGGGGCAAGGTAGGTAGAGCGAATTATATTTTTTTGTATAGAGAAAAAGCTGGATCTTCAGGAAGAGGGGTGGGGGTTGGCCTGGACTGGATTGATCTGACTTAGGATAGGAACAGGTAGCGGGCACATGTAAACCCGGTAATAAACCTTCGGGTTCCAAAATTGCACTGAATATCTTTATTATCTTAGAACCAGTTATCTTCTCAAGAAGAATTCTGCTCCATGGATTAAGTAAGTATAGGCGTATATTTTGAGCTTTTTAATATTTAAGAAATTGGTAGGATGCATCAAAATTACAGAACTAAGAAATGTAGGAACGTTGTTGCGTGAGGTGAAAGGAAGCAGGAGGATCACGTGATTAAGAGAGCAGAAAGAGGAAAGACAACAACATTTTGCGCCTCGCGTTGTCACAGCAGTTGCAATGTGGGTTGGTAACGCTACACCAGAAACTAAAAAAGGCATCCGTGACATAAACAAACCCATCATCTTCCACAGCCAAGGAAATGAAAGCAACAACATCAGCCAGGAAGACTATGGCGACCGTCTTTTGGGACAACACAGATGTGATCCTTGTAGATTTGCTTGATTGTGGTGACACTTTACCTGCTGGGTGTTACAGTGTTACACTTGAGAGGTTACGGCAGGCAAATCTTCTCATACAGGCCGGCTTGCTAAACCAAGGTGACAGCAAATTTCATGATAACACCAATCCCTATACAGCCAAGCTGCCAACCTAACAAACGGACATGTGAATGGTTACAGTACTGCAGCTGAGAAGTTATGGTACTCCCTCTTTGGAATTCCGATCTCGATCAATAATTTTCATCTTTTTGTACTGATTATGACGCACCTGGTTACTTACCGCTTTACAACTGACGCCGACAGAAGCGAACTGTCACTCCCTGGCTATAGACATTTGACAACTTTTTCTTCCAACATCGGGATACAAGCTTTGTTGTTAGGGTGGGATAAATGCGTAAATATTTACGTTGACCATATGGCCCGGTATTTACCATCTGTTAAATATATGGCATATATACATCGAAATCAGAAAACATTCTCGGCATCTGAGTGTTACTTAATGCATTTTTGAACTCTTTTTTGTTCAAATTCCACAATCCATTAAAATAGTTGTATTCAGACATGATTTCAGCGGAGTATATAGAAGTTCACCCGGTTAACTAAAACTTCATGATAACGCACACAGGCTTTTTTTTATCTCAATAATTTTATTGCAAAATGAATGTATATTAAACGGAACACCGTGTATGTCCACACTCTAGTGGTTTATAAGTAAAATGCTCCACCCACGAACAATTGATATGGAACTTGCTTTAGTCCTGGTAAATGTATTTTGTTCAGATATTTCTTGAAAAGCGTCAATCTCGACAAGAATCTATTGTTGTTTTCTTCAGATTGTCAAAATTAATGCTTTGTTTTAATGTTTTTTATGGCTTCTGTACGGTTGTTTTTGGTAACATATACCATCGACTTGTAGTAATGACCTGCATATAGTGTGGTGTGTAGCGGTCGTGACGTAAACTGAGATATTGTTAAATCATTTTTTTCCAATGCCGCAAAAGCCATTAGTGGGCTACAGCCTCCTCATTATCGATGCTTCACGATCACACTCAGACACACAACACTCGGTAGGACTTCTTCGGACAAGTGAACAGCCAGGCGAAGAGACCTATACCTGACAACAAACATCATTCACAGCAGAGTGACATCCATACCACCAACGGGATTCGAACCCGCAATTCCAGCAAACCAGCGACAGCAGACCCACGCTTTAGACCGCGTGGCCACTGTCTTCGGCGTTTCATCATTTACCGTATAAAACTTCAGGATGGTCCATCTCCGAACCGAAATTAGAGGCAGGGATTTTTGGAATATGAATTAGAAATCATACCCACTGCATAGCGATGTTCGGTAAAGTGTTAGAGCATTTCTTTTAAAGAGACAAATATAGAATCCTTCCAAATTTTAACTACTCATGTTTCATTGGACCTCTCCACTTTCTCTCATTAACCATTGTAAACCTACTACTATAAACTTAAGAAATTCTGTATTTTCCACGACTGTGTATTTATTTGTTTCATGCGATTCTTCAAAAAAATAACAACCGTTTCCCTAACGAGCACTAATTTGTTTGTTTTTACAGTAGATGCAGTCTCTTTGAGTGAGGAAAGGAATTTTTAAACATAAAATATATGAAAGTCGATAATTGAAAGGTTAAACTTCACGTAACATTGTCTGAAACATAACTGTTAAGTAACATATAATTCACGATCACTGAACTTCGCCCAGTATTGGCTGTAATTTCTGATTCTTATTTAATAAGTAACCCCTTTGAACTTATGCGTCCATTCTCTGTCGAATCTTTTCCTTCATACAAAAGAGAGAAATCTCAGACTTCGGTCTTGTTACAGTCTCACTGTCACTACCTTCTCTTGCCCTTTCTTTCCTTTTGTTGGTGACGAATGTCCTCTCTTGATGTCGCTTGAAAAACAACTGAAAATTGAAAGAGTGTTCCCCTCAAGCTCTGATGCTTCAATGGCAAAGTGAATTCGCAGAAAACATCAGTTTCTTTCCTGCCTTGTGCAAACAAGGAATAAGCTCTCTATTTATTCTCACACACAAATTCTGTTTGTAACTTGGTGTTTGACTTGATATTTTAAAGAAAGTAAGACGACGGCTACTTATTTATTACAACAAACAAGGAGAAAACACGGGCGTTTTTTGAAATCAGGCCTGATATTGGCCAGTACTGGTAATGAAAACGGACACCTTTTAATAAACAAGGAGTTTTTGGAAAACCCACAGTTTTGTGCTTTTCATGAAATGCATCAGTATTCATTGGAGAAGTGAGTAAAGGAGTTTAAGTTAATAAAGATATGGTTTGATTATTCCTTTAGGTGTGAGACGTCAACTAATATGGAGTCCAACAGTACTGTGTTTCTTCCAAAAAATCAAGCATTCACCTGTGTTCCATATTCGGAGGTGTTAAAATATAAGGATTGTTTCACACGCAGTTGTAGGCTCCTGGCTAATACCCATTACTTTATCTCCATAATTCTTAGGTATTGCTGTAAAAGAAAAAGCTACACATATATTCCCATCGGCGATATATTGATATATGTTCCACAAAGCATTTTGGAATATTGATTCTCATACGGGTTTTTACCCAGTTATTCTTATTATCAAGAATTTCTGTAGCTTTACCAGTGACCAGACGGTCGATAAATATTGAATATTTACAGTAGTCTGTCATTAAGCCTTATTCTGAATCAGTCTAAAACTTTCAGAACTTAGCGCTCTAACTCTCTCGTCCCATCGCCTCGATCTTCGACGTACTGCATCGTTTTAATATTTTGAAGCAAATTTTCTATGCTTTCCTCATACAGAATTAAATGTGATGAATATGATTTTTTCCAGGTCTAATTTCTCCTGGGTTTGTGGTATTTATGTAGTCTACGTTGTAGTATGGCTGATCTCAGGGGCCGCGCGTTTTAAGTCGTAGGTCTGAGGCCGCTCGTCGGAGGCATGGATGTTTGTCTTTTTGAGTTTTGTGAGTTGTAAGGTAAAGGTCTCTGCATCGGGTTGATTACTCGCCCAGAGCAGTCATATCGAATGTGGTGTGTTTGATTGTGACAACGAAGCCCCGTAAAGGGACTTTCAGTTGAGACAACCCCGTTGTGAGGTATATAATTATAAAATATAAGTAAAATGTAGTCAAACACAAATATATGATTTTATTAAGATGTATTCTAACATGATTTCTTTCAACGACATGTTTCGGTTTTAGTTATGAGCCATCTTCAGGTTGATTACGTTTTCTTAGTAAGGTAAAATATACAATTAGCAAGGCTCTTTTTAATGTTACCCATGAGATTGCGTATAACGTATATAAAATTTTGAAGTAAAATTGATTCCACTGTGAAACATTATTAAAATGTAATTAATGGAAGTAACATATTATTAGATTTATATTTATAATTTAACCTTACTAAGAAAAAATAATCAACTTGAAGATCGCTCATAACTAGAGCCGAAACATGTCGTTGAAATGAACAATGTAAGAATAGAGCTTAATAAAATAATAAATTTATTTGTGTTTGATTATATTTTGCTTATATTTTATAATCCCGTAAAGGGAGCTAATGACCCGGAATCAGGCCGAAGCGTCAGAGAAAATAAGCGTGTTGTGGAATTGTGATACTGCATCCTTCACAGCTGTAAATGTACCTACGTTAGTACTATTTATTTCTTATTAACTCTCGTACTCATATTATTGGAATATCCAAAAGGTAATCTGTATCTGGTTGTTAATTAAAACTTGTTAAAAACGTTTAATGCATTATGTGGGAAACTGATAAAATGTGCGCTCTGAGTGCTAACAAAAACTTCCTACATAGTGACATTTGCATTCACAATAAAATTACATGAACAAGCCGTTACTAAACAATTTGTGTAGAGTATGACAGTTTAATTAACGTGTAAGATTTTCTTGTTGTATTTATAATCCTTTGTAATGTAGAAATGCAGATGAAAATTCAGCGAATGAAAAATTAATAAACTAGCAGTGAGGTAATTTTCAATTACATAAAACAAGAGAGACAGAACGCACAACGTTATAATATAACTTTAGAATTAAACATTACAACTTCAAACCCAACATGTTGCGACTCTCTTAGGGTCATGTTGAGAAAGTAGGCATCCTTTATACATGTATAAAACCAAGATAACTTGTGAATAGTTTAAACTAAAATTGGGATTTGTTTCTGTTGGCTTGAATGTTATTTTACAGACAAAAATTTGAAGAAGTTGAATTACATATAGTTGATCTGTCCTCCCTCAAGATGACCCGGAAAGGGTCGAAACGTTTTGGAGTTGAAGTTTTGATGTTTTGCTTGCAAAATTATATAATAATACTGTGCGTTTTATTCGCGGAGTCTTATGTAATTGCTAATCCATTCACGGACATAAATAACGAAAAATTAGGTAGTTTTTTTTTATGCTGTTGCATAACTACAGAATCGAAGTTCTATCCCCCAAATTACGTATGTTTCTGTCCTGTCCGTTGAATCCAGGTCAAATCTCACTTCTACCAAGTTTCCCGCCCAGAGACCTCTAGGGGTAAACGGGCCGCAACTTCTTTTTGGCCCCTTCTGTTTAGTACAAAATATTCCGAAATATAATATGATATTAAATAATGTACGTCAGCACAACTACATAATTACACAAGGTAATTACATAAGCTACATCTTTCGACTATTGATCAGTCATCTTCAGGCCTATTTTGTCAATTGAGTCACAAGACGTTATGCACACACTTGGATTATCCCAAAGTGTGCATAGCATCTTGTGACTCAATTGACAAAATAGGCCTGAAGATGACTGATCAATAGACGAAACATGTAGCCTATATAATTACCTTGTGTAATAAAGTAGTTGTGCTGACATACATTACTTAATATTATATTACGTTTATGAGTACATCGTGATGCCTCTG
>Ga0123352_10008231_pt1 | contig 16227 bp, 12 predicted proteins | sample TergutLab28metaG_FD_89700 | JGI IMG/M metagenome (GOLD analysis project Ga0123352, IMG submission 89700) | Labiotermes labralis P1 segment gut microbial communities from Petit-Saut dam, French Guiana - Lab288 P1 | ecosystem: Host-associated > Arthropoda: Insects > Digestive system > Gut ... | reverse complement strand
TGCGACTTTTCTATTGTATCACCACATTGGTCGTGTGTTCTTGTTTCGATGTGTGTTGGAGTTTCGGTGTGGCTGGTTTGGGGTGGTATCCGTGTTGCAGGCTTCAGTCTGCTACACAGATACCACCCCAAACCAGCCACACCGAAACTCCAACACACATCGAAACAAGAACACACGACCAATGTGGTGATACAATAGAAAAGTCGCAAGCCCCCGATGATGGATGTATTAATGTCCGAAACATGTTGAGCATAGAAGAAGTTAAATAAAACTTAATAACTAGTGACATCAAGTTGGTCTCCATTCTTCAATTATCGATAGTAATAAGGCTAAGGCTAATACTAATTCTCATAATAATAATAATAATAATAGCGTAAGGTTGTTGTTCTTTGGTTTCTTCATAACCTGTACTTGGAGCCTGTAATTCCATGTTTATGATATTTGGCCTAGTAGGCTGTTAACAGCATACGACAAGAGAGGCTACGTAGAATTTAATTAAAGATGAAGAAGAATATAAATGCTTAATACAAGGTTGTTACATGGAGTAGCTTATTATGGTGGTAATAATTGTAACTTGCGTTAAGGAGGCACCCGCTTCGAATCTGGTTCTATTGCCGACTTATGTTAAGGAAGACTGCTTGGCTTTCTCAGTATCTCCAACGTTATGTCAGAACACTTTAACACATACACAGTGCATCTTATTCGCCTAAATAGGTAATAGCAAATTTTACTCTTCATCTGTTCACCCGGAAGAAGTGTAGAAAGGTTACAGAGGGTCATTAGAAATAGCAATTCCTGGATCTCCGAGTTTCGAATAGAGTTTATCTAGAATAGAAGTGAGACGCCTTTAACAGCTTGTACGTGCTTCGTTCCAGAATGTTCTGTTGGTCTTAACTTTGTAGTATTTGTCAGTACTGTAGTTCTAATAGGGGACCGCGATAGCACAGTTGTTAAGGTGCTGTGCTACAAATCGGAAGGTCGCTGGTTCGATTCCAGATGGTGTCATTGGAATTTTTCTTTGACATAATCCTTCCGATTGCACTGTGGCCCTGGAGTCGTCTCAGCCTCTAAGAGAAATGAGTACCAGGAATATTTCCTGGGAGTAAAAGCGGCTGGTGCGTAAGGCTGACAACTTTACCACCATTCTGGGCCATTGTCACGTAATCTGGGAACCTTAATTTCCTGGAACCCTCTGGGCACCTCGGACCTGTAATGGGACTGCTTTACCCTTACCTTACTGTGATGGGTATTACTACGAATTCGGAGGAGCGTAGTTTGTCGTAGTCGAGAACGGATTATTGCTTTTGAATATTCCTTTGATCTTCCCAGTAAGAGCTGAAGGACGGAATAGGATTTTAAAATAAGTGACAGTCGAGTTTGGAAAAGCATTAAGGCTGGTTCATCTGAGCAAATACAGGGCGTTTCATAATGTACTCCGGGATTACAAAAATTTATTATAGGAAAACCGTAGGACACATATTTACGAAACCTGTACAGATAGAAGGAACAACTCAACAATTTTTTCTCCAGTAATTTGTTTTCATCGTGGTTCACATTTCTGCCGCTAGGCGATGCGAGTGTATGTAGTGAGAGAATGGCCGCTCCGGGAGAGAATTCGTTATGTGTTTTGGAATATCACACGAGTAAGTCTGCGGTTACTGTGCAATGTGAATTTCGTTGAAAGTATTCGTCTCTCCATTGCCACGTGACCTCGCTGGCCTAAAGGCACGGATCATTACAGCAGTGAAGAATATCGATGGACCCATTTTGATGCGTGTGTGGCAAGAACTTTAATATCGTATCGATGTGTGCCATGTCACCCGTTGTGCACACGGCACACATCGCTAGTTGTCAAAAAAAATCAGTTTTCCTGTGGCTGTGAACAATTCCATTAAAGTAGGTCTTTTGGTTTTCTTGTTATAAAAGTTTGTAATTACGGAGAACATTAGGAAACGCCCTGTAGAAGTGTAAAATATTAAGTAATATTAGGCGAATTGCGAATTCGATGCCTGCGGCGGTGAATGTGAATACTCGTATATCATCTTCACAGTTGTGATACAGCGTAGTCTGGTGGAAACTTCCAGACGTTTCGGATTATCGTGCTTCCTTCCTCTCCAGGAAATGGGATCGTTTTGACCGGATGCTGGAGGCAGCACGTTTCACTGAAACGTTTGTAAAACTCTGCCAGACTACGGACGCCAATGTAAGACAACAGTCTTTATGGCCAATATTAAGTACGGTCTATCAGCCTTCTTCCTCTGTTTACAGAGTTTTGTTTCTTTACTCACTTCGGACAGTTTTAATTGCGTCGTTTGTTTGTGCTACAATTAACAACAAGTGAAGCAATTAGTAAATTGTGTAACATGTACAAGGAAAAGTGTTAATTATTTCGGTCTATAACTCGCAGATGAGTTCTGTGTGTCGGATTACGGAAAACAAGAAAGGCTACATTGGGAGTTGTTAAGGATAAAGAATGTAAAGGTAAATTAATTCCACCGTAACAAATGGGAATTGTAATGAAAATGAATGTTGTGTAATCAAGCGGTACTTTGTCATGAAAAATTACCATCCGTTCTGTATTTGAGGATTCTGGTAATTTTGTTTCATCTCGCTCCGGAATAGTTTTGATTGTCTGAGTTGCACAAGTTTTCTGTGAGGCACAGCGAAATTCTGTCCTCCCCCCCCCCTGCCCCCACGTAGGCCCCCTCCACGGGAAGATGAATCCTGCGCATAAAATTGAGTTTTATCGGGAATTATCTCCCTCTTTTCTTTGAACACTTTAAAAGCAATTTCTTTTAAGTTTGGTGTCACTGATGACGTCACTTAAGCTAAACGTATTAAAAAGACTGATTCTTATTCAAGATTTTACGTGATTTTTTTTTTGACCGACGCGTCTCTGAAAACCGAAACTCTAAGCAACGAAAGCGTTAAATACATTTTCCCCTTTCCAGTCTGTAACATATTCATTTGCCTGATTTGTCGGGCCGTGTGAGTTTCGTGCTGGAGATTTATTGTAAGAATCAGTGCCTAACCTTCCGCCATATTACGCTGCTGTTTTAGACACTATGATAAAGTCATGCCTGTTCCTACTGCGCAACAGGTTAACGAATATTTCGCAGTTTCTGTAAACGTCCTCCTATTAATTTCATCTTAAACGAACTATTCGGCTATAATTACTGTCCTCTGTTACGTGACACCCTAAATAGTATGGTATATAATACTAGCATTTCGGAGGAGTTTCACTCCCACAACATTAGGGAGTCTTACACTTTTAAGTTGGAAGTCATAGGTTACTTCGAAGCTTCGGTGCTTAGAACTACAAAGCGTTGCATCCAAGACGACAGTCGGCCTGTTTTTCATAGTCACTTCCACGGGCACTTCAATTCTCACACAACCGCTTATTCTTTATTATTATCAATTCCGTCAGACCAAACCGATGTTAATAATTTCAGTCACATTTTCAATAAAAGTCTTTTCATAAAACATTTTCCCCGCTAGATTAGTTCTTTTGTCTGTGAAAACACTACTGTGTCTATTAAACACTTTATTATCCAACTAATGCACAATATATAAAATTGCAAGTATGATTCTATAGTGTCCGTTGTCAACGGACACTATAGAATCATACTTGTAATTTTTATCCAAGCACTGTACAAGGCTCCCTGATGATGGATCCTCTGTGATCCGAAACATGTTGGAGCACTTTTAAATATTTTATAATTTTAATTTTATCTACATATTATATATTGTGCATTATGTGGATAATAAAGTGTTTAATTATCATTGATGCACGGTGCAAACATGAAGATTACTGTGTCTATGTCTGTTAGTGTAGCCTTACTGAGACCACATGTGCTACCGTGGTATCGCAATGAGAAGAGCTGTGAAGTTTGTTTGATTTTCATACTTCGCCGTTATGGCATGACGGATGAAACTAAAAGCATCCAATGTAAATATGGTTTACAAGAAACGAGGGGGTATTCTTTTCTACCTGCGGAAGGTATTTCTTGTCCTGTTCCGAGGAAATGGGATGTGGACTCACCTGCTGTCTTCCTGAGCAGTGGAGCATCGCCCTTGTTTAAATGACCTTGTGAGTGTTTGTAGTTCTCAGGTGATGTCTTGAGACACACAGCACTTCCACTTACCGTCTTCATGTCGTCCGTAGGCTTTTGTGGTCAGAAAGCAGCAACCTGGCGATGTCTGACGTAATAAAGACTTTAATTTTATCTCGACGATGGTGATGGTGATGATAGTGAGATATTCATTGACTCCATGCAGCAGGATTCTTGAGAAGAAAATAGTTTCTCTTTTGAAGGAATTTCCCTTGTTTTGTGGAATCAAAATTTCGTTATGACGTTCACATGCAAACCGTCAACACCTGTACAAGAAATATTTTGTATTATAAACCTTATTGTTGCACCGTGCATTTCGTAGAATCACTTCAATTATTAACCAACAATTGCACTTACATAAATTCCACATAAAAACACTTAAAACAATTAAAACCACTCCTTTTAATCGTTTTTAAGTGTTTTATTTGGAATTTGTGTAAGTGTAATTGTTGGTTAATAATTGAAGGGATTTTGTATTAATTCTTGTATTTGCTTTACGAAATAATTATATCTCCCGCATGTTAGGAATCATACTAATCATAATAATAAAAATAATAGTAATACACTAGTGTTAGCATGCACCAAAATTAGTACAATAAAGTCATGGTGGTAACTCAGATCCACAACTGCAAAACGACACAATCATCCATAACCATAAACCGGACATCATAATACGGGATAATGCAAGAGGAACATATATGTTAATAGATATTGCAATTTCAGGAGATGTAAGAGTGATCAAGAAAGAAGAAGAGAAGGTTCTAATATGTCAGTACCTTACACTATAAATACAGTGATTATGAAATGAGAAACAAATGTGATATCAGTAATTACAATGGCAACTGAAACCACCACAAAATCACTCAGACAATACTCGAGCAACATATTTGGAGAGCACGAAATAAAGGAACTGCAAAAAAAAAAAAGCCTTATTGGACACTGGACACACTGGACACACTGGACACATACTGCGGAAAGTGCTAATATAAAAGTACAAACATATCTCACGGACGAAATAACATTACGTGTAGCACAAACTGTAAATACAGAACAGCTGCAGCGCGCTATACCCTAGAAACATGGTTTGTTTCATTGTAAATCAATGTTTGTTTAATTGTAAATCCCCTGCATAAAGATGATAACAAGGATGATGATGATGATAATAATAATAATAATAATAATACTTTGCTTTCGATGTAACTATAGGTCTAGAATCAGAACTAGCCCGCAGCCGTATGCAAAAAGCTACGCATTCTCCTACTGTTTGCATATATGACTTGTAAAATCGTATACAGGTTGAGCTGTTGGTCTGCATATAAACAGCAGTATGTTCTTAAATGAAATTAGGCGCGTTTCGGTAAGATTTGCAAGCTTAGGCACCGTTCGCTCGCTTACAATTTTATGCATTTTAAAACGAGCATTATTGTTGTAGAAATACGAACTATTTGAATTTAGTGATTTCTTTATGTATCACCCCCTTTTACATCTAAAGGTGGAACTTTTCCCGCAGTGTGTGTTTACGTGTATGATCTCAAATTAAGCAGTGATAGTCTCTTCATATGACCCATGACTGTTGGTGTACGCACACAGTGTTTACAGCCTCACACACAACACATTCTTCTGCGATCATTTATTACTTGGCATCTAGTTTGGACCCCGAATGTGGGTCGTCATCAGACCGTCATACAAGACCATGAATGTGTCAAGAAACTAAGTAACAGAAGTTAATAATTTACGTATCATGCCCCATGTTCTACACTATCCTTTTATGTACCAACTGTAGTGCACTGCACTGTGTTTCTTCACATATTTTGAGGTCAGTTCAAGAGCTTTTCGTTGTTTGTTATACCATATTGAAGCGTTGGTCTTCTGTATCTTTGTTTGACTTTTCTGTAGATTTCCTACACATTTTGCCTTTTGGGAATTCAGCACTTTAATATTGTTCATACCGCGCACCATGTTCTGCACTATGATTTGTTTACCAACTGTAGTGCGCGGCTGTTGGTAAATAAAAGTTTAATGTAAATTCCGTAAGATGGGAGATCTCCCCCTTTAACACTAAAAATACATTAATAACGTATGTAAATTGTATAAGGGTATAGTCAGTTTTTACGAACAGTTATATAAGTGTCCTTTGGCCTCTTGTAATCGGCTGTACATTCATACACTTTACACGCATTTCTAATGTGAAAGGGAGAGATCTCAAACCTTAGGGTTTTATGGGTACATCCATTTTCTTTTGTAACGGCCTGATCATGACCTATATGCAGGGTTGAAATTAGTTGCCAGGTAATAAATTATCGCAAAAGAGTGTGTTGTGTGTCACTGTAAACATTGATATACATTGTGAATAATTATCTCCCTATACGATACAAGTTATAATTGGAAATGGAACGTAGTTACCCTGAGGTTCGAATTGAGTTTTTGTACCTATATTACCTGTATTTAGAGGAAATGCACGCTTTAAATAGCACCGTTGGTTGGAACGCTATAGCAATTAATGTTAATTATGTGTGAATATCACTGAGGTACAGATTAAAATCTTCGAAGGCGTATTTGTTTCGCTTAATACGATCGCTTATGGAATTCACAACTCACAACAGTCCTAGCAAATGATACGTAAGGCAGCCACTCCAAGCACCAAGTATATTTGACGTGTAGGAAGTGACAAATAGCGATTTTAAAGCCTGGTCTCTTGGTTAGTGAAGCAGTTAAATTATTTCCTAGGAAATGAGAAAGATTTGTTGAAGCTACTGAAGAGAACACGCACTCGTATGACGAGCTGTAAATCTCGTTTTAGTCCTCCTGCTGCACGCGGAAAACAAACACGGAAAAAAGAGAAGATTACAAGAATCCTTGCCGTACTCATATTTCAATTTGCCAGAATTCGATTCGAACGCAGCGAAGTGTGAGGAGTTGGTAAAAACAGCACACTGAGGCGCCATATAACCACTTCAAGGGTGAGCACAAAGCCGGTTATCAGGTGACTAATAGTGACACACTGGTATCAGAATAAACCTCGAAATATCTAGAACAGCACTCGTAGGCCAACAATTTCTGATGGCCTTCATATTACACAAAGTTTCAACAAGGATAATTCGCTAAATAATAAGTTCCCCTTCAGATCTATTTGCGTATTTGATAACACCCTCAGTACGAAGTTCAGAATGTTCTTTCCTTCCTCCGTCTCCCCCCCCCCCAAAAAAAAACCCCCACTCCTACAAGTATTTCTTGCAATTTGTGCTGCTTTCTTTTTGTTTCTTTTCGTTCCTCCGTTGCTTTTACTCTTGTTGCGTTTTGTTTTACTTTGATTCTCTTCTTTAGCGTCTTCTATCTATGTTTAATCCTTCGACGTTCGTAAATTTCCTTTTTCAGTTCATTTCGTTTTTTTTTGACGCTTGTGCGACGTGTGCACCTTGTCGCGTTGACAACTAATTTACTTCTTGAATTCCACTTTTCTTTCCTTCCCTTTTATTCGTTATTTATTCATTTTCATTCCTTATTTACTCTTACCAATCCGTACATACCTATAATAATCTTCTTCTCTCTCATTCTTTCGTATGCAATATTCTTTGCTGTGTTCCTTTCTCTTTCCCTAACAATTTAAATGCTTTTAAATTTATCTATTTTTACACGCTTTTCTGTGCAAATGTTTTCCTTTTCTCATCTTCCGAAATTTCGAGAATGTGTACCTAGTACAGGAATACCCTTCTGTTGCGAGGAGACACTCCAGGGAATTTTCAGGACGTCGTAACATAGTCGTCTGCATATTGCATACCATCTGGTGTTTACGCACCGAATGCTTCATAAGTTCGTATTCGTGTTTATGCAACCGTGTAACCGTGTAACCGTGTAACCGAACCATATGGTCCGTTCACATGGTAAGTACATGATATTAGCTGTGCGTAACGTGATGACCCCGTGATCCGTTCGAGTACGTTTTGTGAAGGTGATATTCATACCCTGTAACTTTCCTTGCGGCCGTCAGATGTACCCTCTCCAAATCAGTTACTGTCACATTCGATAATTCGATAATCACAATGCGTTGTGGGATTTTGTCCCGCGCTGAAATTCATCAGTTTCGCTGTTAGATTTTCTTTTTTCCCTGTGGCGCTTGAACCTGATTCCGGGTCATGGCCTTCCCTTACGGTGTTTGGCGATCACACTCGTTGGGCACACCACAATCCTTAGGGCTCCTCTGGACGAGTGATCAGCCCGACGCAGAGACCTCTACCTGACAACACAAACTCCCAGTAGACAGACATCAATGCCATCGGCGGGTTTCGAACCCACAATCCCAGCAAAAGAGCAGCCGCTGGGATCGACTTCCCTCTAGCTTATTGTGCCGGTATCCGAAAAGGACCAAGATCTAAAGACCTGACACTTTTTCCTTTCCAAATGTGGCTTATAAAAGCTAATTACAACTAGGTGCACCCTAAATACAGAGTTTTTAAAAATGATTGTCGGGATTTTAACAACTTGTCATACACAACACACTTTACATAGGAGTGTATGTGTTCTTTATTTAATAGAACAACACTCCAAGTTTTTGTTTCATACCTTACAGGTGCTCTATATTTGCACCCTTTGTGATTCTACAAACGTCAACACGATAATCGAGTTCGTTCCATGTCTGTAGCATGGCAGCGGTGATGGTTTCACTGGCGGTTCTGATTCGTACCTTCAGTTCCGGGATACTTGCTAGAAGAGGAGGAACATAAACCTGATACTTGACATAACCCCATAGAAAGAAATCACATGGGGTTGCATCTGGAGAAGGAGCTTGTTATAACCCCGACAATCATTTCGAATAACCCTGTACAAAACAATGCTTGGAATGGGGCCAAGAACCTGAAAAAGTATTTATTGATATTTGTTGTCTCTTCATTTTTGGTGACGTTAGTTTAACCTTTAGAAACCTATTATCACTGTTTTGCTCCTGTTCACATCATTCGTACGCTAAACATTTTACCCACACGTATTTCGTAAGATTTTAAAAATGCACAGTGATTAGGCTTTTTACCTAAATTGCATTATTTTGATGTTTTGCTGACCGTGCATCTCAGTATAATCTTAGTAATTGACCAAATTATTGCACAAATTCTTATTTCATAATAAGTTTATTATATTCCTTTACATGTTTCTAGCACTATTGAGCTCATCATCAGGAAGTCAAAATTGTATTATACAGCATCTGGTGTCATCACACTCTGTAGGTGGCCGTCCGATGCACACCTGTACACCGGACGGACCCCTACAGGTGTGAAGATACCAGATGCTGTATAATACAATTTTGACCTCCCGATGATGAGTACAGTAGTGCTAGAAACATGTAGGGGAATATAATAAACTTATTATAAAATAAGAATTTATGCAATAATTTGGTCAATTACTAAGTTAAAATTGCATTAATCAGCTGGTCTTTGTCGCGAAGACATTATGTACTTGCAGTGAGATAAGAAGAGGGTTTTGTACACATTGTTTAGGTGAACTTTGTGTTCCAGAATCCTGCTACGTAATGATAGTCACACTACAGCACCTTCATTGTGCTTTTTTTCATAAACGATATTTTCTTACATTTTGTTAAACCTACATCTCAGCAAAGTATGCTTCAGGCGAAAGCCTTATTTTCTACTCTTGTGTAATTGACTCGTCATTTATATTTCCGTAAAGGAAGACGTGCGGGTTACCTTAGACTGACAGGAACAAATATTAATCCACCGAACATGTTTTAGCCTAAAACGCAGGTCCTAATTTTGTCGAGAACATTTGAATGGTTTCGGAAATTAAACAATAGAACCGAAGGTGAGACCTAAAAACGCTATTGTTATCGACTAGTTTTATATTTTGTTTGAATAACGTATAAAAAAAAGGAAGTTATAGTTGTGTGTTCTGTATTATAGCTGTGGGAGTGGTGTGAGTTATGGCCCATTCTTTCGGCGGTGTCACATGGACACACCAGCCCTTGCTGACAGATGAGCACTCGTGAAGTGATAATTGGTAAACAGAACCGAAGTTGTGAGAGAAAAGCCCATACCAGTGCCACATTGCGCATCAGAAATCCCATTCCCGGTGACTTAACCCGGCATTCCTAGTAATGAGCCAGTGATTCACCGCTGAACCATGCCACGGACTCGTTTTAATGCATGTACTCTATTTCTAGGGATCTGGGGATTAAATAAGCGCATATACTGTTCCAGTCTGAATGGTTTCGATCGGGCTGTTGCATCCTGTACCAGTTAACTTGGCTTGACAATGCAGTTTAATGGGTACACGAAGTTACCTGTAAGACCAGAGGGCCATCAGTTACCGAGTGACACATCACTGCGCCATGCGAATTATGCTACGTGCGTAACTTAATCAATCATGCGTGTTAGACAGTGCAATTTGGTGCTGATTTTTAATACGATTATATGCGCGATATTATTAGCGACTGGCTCATTACAGATAAATGTAATTTCAAACAGGCTATGTTTGAATGAACCCTGTCTCTTTAGAGATCCGCGGCATTACGTCATCTTCCCCCGTACTACTCGCTCGTCGTATAAATATTGATTACTCTCGGTGAACTGATACATTTGAGTCGTTTTAATTAGTGAGATGGGTAGATAGGAAGGTTCAGTTGTCTAATGAACCACCAATAAGCCTCAATTATGGACCGGTATTACATTGCACTACATTCTAACGTACTGGGGTAAGAAAATAATTATCACGTCATCGGCGGATGGAAACTGATGAAATTTGATTCTCGAAACATTTTAATACGCACTGGATGCTGTGTGCATGTTAGATGCTTCTTTTTATACCTGTGTTACTAGAGAGGGTTTTGTTTCATTCTTTACTAGCGTAATTCTGAGCTTGAAATCAGGAGGTGGAGGCTCAGTTATGAGTTCTCTAACGAGCCCAGACGTTAAATTATTAGAGAGTTTGTTTCTTCGCCGTCAACCGTTCGCTGTAGGGTTAGGTTTCACAGGGTCGCAAAAATACATCCCTTTTATATTCAGTCAAAGAACCATGAACTCTTTCTCGACCTGATATCTATCCTACCCCCCTCCCCCCCACCCCTGTGGCGCTTGGTCCCAACGGGGGCCAGTGTCTCCTCATTCTTGAGGTTTACTAGGTCACACACTACGACGCATCACAGTCGGTAGGACTCCTCTGGACGAGTGATCAGCCAGTCGCAGAGACCTCTACCTGACAACACTCAACACAGACATCCATGCCCCCAGCGGGATTGGAAACCACAATCCCAGCAAGCGGGCGGCCGTCGACCCACGCCTGAGACTGCACGGCCACTGAGATCGGCTTTTTTTTCTAAATATGCCTCCAAATTAATTTTACTTTAAAAATTATGTTAAGAATACTGCATTGATTACACTTGGTTATGCTTATATTCGATTGTCTTGTGTTGTTGTATAGGTCGCGTTATTTCGTTAAAATGTCTTTTACTGACCTTTCTTTTGTTGCTCGGTTTTAGTACGCGTGTGGTCGTGTTTTTCACGACAAAAGTGCTGAAATTGGGGCTGGGCGGAGGGAAATATTTTATTGTTATTGTAATGCATGGAAAATTTCTATCCGAAATGAGCACATCCGCCTTGGACCTAATGTTTCAAATTCACGAACCAATATAAAATGCTAGATGAATGCTACAGAACGTGTTCAGATGGTAGGAGTAATGCAGTTACTGTCAATAGCAGCTGGTCTGACGCGTTGGTTGAAGTAGTAGCGCTTCCGATATACTCGGCAGGCGCCCTTTTCGAATCTCTGTCAGGTGAAGGACTATTCTGATAGAGGTTTTCACGGGTTTCTTCAACCATTCCACAGACATGTTGTGTTAGTACTTCAAAACAGGCCACGACTGCGCACTTTCCCATTTTTTTTCCCATCTTATTTACTTGTTACCATCTTACTGTTCATCTTTGTATCATCTGCGCTTCTAATATCGTCAACAGACCATAAATACTCGTAACTGACTAAAAGTAATTTAATAAACGAAACTGCAAATGTTATTGTAAATTCAGTGGATAAATGAGTCTGAAGAATGAAAAGGTAGGTTGCAAGGTGCTATGACAGCGGTATGAAACCACAGGAATCTTTAGTCAGGACACTCGATGATCCGCTAGGGACCTGAATCTTTTACCTTCTGGACGAGCACAAGTTCACTGCACACCCTGTAGTGCACTTATACAGCTTTCTGTATGGAAGTATGAATACCGTTTGTAGGAGAGTTGGCATAACTGCCAACATCGACTATTAGCTTCGTCATGTCTGTCCGTCTGGAACTATTCGTCTCCCGCTGGACGAATTTTCATGAAATTTGGTATCCTAATATTTTTGGAAACTGTCGAGAAAATTAAATTTTCATTAAAATATGACGAGAACAACGGTACTTTACATAAAGACGTGTTTATGTTTATGATAAAATCTCGTTGAGTCCATCTTAGATGAGAAATATTTCAGACGAAAATTGTAGAGAAAATCAAAGCGCTCGTTTTATGTTCCGTAAGGTTTTCCCCGAAAATCGTGCTGTTTATGCGATATTGTGTAAAATTATTGTAGAACCAGACAGGCCACAGGTGACAGTATTACAGTACATGCGCATAGCATGCTGGGTAAATAAGGCTACAAACATATACTCAGAAAATGCAATACTCACAGCTTTTCCACGGCAAGAGAGGTTATTCCAATGTGTCTTAATGTTACGTTTGTACATGCATGGCCTTCTCCTGCTAAGTTATATCTAGATATATTTTATAAACTGGTTAGGTCACCTGGAGAGAATGGTGGAGGACAGGATGCCCAGAAAGATCTTACACTCAAGAACTGGAAGGGACGAGAAGGAGGGGAAGACCCAAGAAAAGATGGTAAGAGGAAGTAGAAAGAGATCTTCAAGTGCTGGGAGTGAGAAGATGGAGAGAGTTGGTGGCAGATAGGAAAAAATGGAAAGACATTGTTCGACAGGCCAAAGCCCACAGTAGGCTGTAGTGCCAATAGAAGAAGAAGTAGAAGAATGTTGTATAAAACGAAGAATTACACTGGTTGGCAAAAAAAGGAACTCTTTCCTTTTAAAATTTAAGGTGATTCTTATAGTTTTGACATTTCTAAATCCGAATATTACTACCGTATTTCTCTATCACTCACCACTCTTACGGGAGAGAGAATTATATTCAAAAACTAAGTTTATAATAAGAAAGTAAAATATTGGTTTCTAATTAAAGTATACGGTATCAAATAATGAACAATGTCTCTATATTCGGCATTCTGGCCAGAAAATAATCATTAAACACTTTTACTTTTGCCTGTTATTTTCACCAGCTGGTGTCTCCATTATAAGACTCCAGCAGTAATCAGCCAACATATTTGAACTCCCTTTTCCACTTCACTTCCTTTCAGTTTGGGAAAAATCCTGGTGGAGCCTTTCGCCGTGTTCATCGGAGAGGGCTTCCATGTTTACAGGAAAACATCCGAATGAGAATGCCGAAAGTGACGTTTAATGACATGTTACGCCCCATAGAACCGTGTGACGAAATTAGCTCCTGCACAGTTTCACTGTAATTTTCCACTCTTCATTGCCTAGAAAGTTTCTGCAGACGTTTTCAAATGTCTTCCAGGTTCTTCTTTGTGTAGAATTTAATTTCGTACTAAAGTCTTGATCATCGTGTAGTTGTGTAATTTTTGGACCAAAGGAACTCTCTTCTTTCATCTTGGACTTACTTATTTTGGGAAATTTTTGCCTTCAATAGGCAACCCCTTCCCTTTATTTTTCCATCGCTTTCACAGATATTTCTGTCAAAGCGAGCTTCATATGCAGTGGAGGCAGAATGTGCCACATTCTTCTGACATGGTGTTGTTTCTGAACGGAGTGACCATTTTTCATTCTGCAGTGGCAATCACTCGCTAGGCTGTCCCATTCACCTTAAAAAGCAGCAGAATTTAGTGCATTCGCCTTGAAGCACAGTCATTATTGCTGTTACTTTTAGGAGCACATACATGTTACCAATTTTTTATCTCAGTATTTAACCAACTTGATACACAAAATTTGTTTCACAATAAGTTTCATTTCATGCCTCTACAAGTTTCGAGCACATGTGCTCGAAACATGTAAAGATGTGAAATAAAACTTATTGTGAAACAAATTTTGTGCATCAAGTTGGTTAAATACTGAGATAAATATACTGAGATGTACTGTCAGCAAAACGTCAAAAAAAATATGTCACCAATGTTCATCTTAGCGTTTCTTTTCTCAATGTTCGTACGTTTCTCTCATGCGAATTACATGAGCCAGTCAGATAGAAGGGAACTTATTTCCACTGTGCAGTAACACTGCCTTCAAACTGACCTGAGATTAATCAATTAAAAACCTCCAGTGCACAGAAGCGTGTTCAGGTCGCAATTCTGCCATTATTTCTTGGATGTTATATCAGTACAGTAGATCGCCATTCATTGAGACATATGTTGCTATGCCTGACTGCCTCTTCCCATCAAATTATACTATTACATCTTCCTCACGAACATTCCACTGCTTCAGCCGTGTACAAGCAGCCGAACCTTTGTTTTGTCACTGTGATTAGGTTTGAGATACAGTTTCAGGCAATATTATTCTAGGCATTTAAGTGACTGAAATAAGTAACCACAAATAAACGACATGAAAACACTTTGGCCCAGCCCCAAATTTTGGTTTTTGCTCATTCGGCTGAGATATTAACTGGTAACATCCAAACGGAGGGTGATATAAACATGTGATTCACACGAAATAATGTGAAATGCCAGTTTGATGCAACAAGATGATTTTATTGATGTATTCTTAGACCGACATGTTTCGGGCGCATACGCCCATTATCAGGAGCATTAGACGTTGAGTTGCAGCGTATGATTTTCTGCACTGTAAAGAATGTGAAAATATGAAGTGTGTGTGTGTGTGTGTGTGTAATGGCTGTACGCCGTGTTATATAGGCGTTTTTCAATGCGGTCTATGGAGTATTGTACAGGTCTGTTTGTGTGGGGACTGGAGTTTTGTGCTCACCTGGTTGTGGGAGGGCTGTGTGTAGTGGAGGTTCGTGGTGGAGATTAAAGATGTTGGGGGTTGTGTGTGTTTGTGATCAAGTCTCTGCGTAGGTTGTGGGTGTTTAGTGTGGTGATTCACACATTCGAGTTTGTAAAACTATTTCCAATAAAAATCTACCAAAATTATTTCAGGAAAGAATCTGATGCCGACCGGTGTTATTAGGCGGTTTATTTCTTTTAGTCGATGAGTCCGCAGCTTTCGATATGCACTAACAATTTGCAGGTAATTTAATTTTGGTCCTTTTACGTTACCTCTAATCTAAAAATCAGGTGTATTGTTTGTTCAAAATGACTCATCGTATAGCTACTGTGAATACTATGTTCCTCGTTCTTGTAAATGTATACGTTATTGAGATCACCAAATTTCTCCTGAAATAGTTTCGTGTGATGTGTGACTACGTATCCAAACAGAAGAGACAGACAGACACTCATTCTCACCAACTCGGGCCGAGTCGTAACGACCGCGCGCGCTGCACGGCAGTGCCGTCTGCAGCGATGACATCATTAAGCGAAGTGACAGTAAATGGCCGAGTTTGCAATTATGCTTTTTATAAGATTGTTATTTTGTATTTTTTTTTGGAGATAATGATCTTTATAATTTTTTTATATTAAGGCTGTTTTTATCTCTTTTTTTATTTGTTTGGGCTCGTGGTACTATGCCTCGGTTTCGTTGTGATAAGTTGATGTATTTCGCTTGGAGGAGATTGTTACGCCTTTCGTTAAATTACCTTCTATTTTTGCTGGTGGTATATATATATATACATACTGTAAATACAATGACATTAGAGAAAAATAATATATATATATATATTATTTTTCTCTAATGTCATTGTATTTACAGTATTAGACTTGCATGGAAACAGTAACCCCAAAATACGTATTCTGGTAAATATTAGCACTAAACTAAACTAAACTCCGTGGCCTTAGTCCGCACGCGAACTATACCGAGAGAGCGGCCGCCGCCGGTCGGCGAAGTTAGTGCCAACTTTTGCGGATAGAGGGGTGTTACGTGGTCAGCGCAACGAGTCCCCACAGCCGTTAATCTCTGTTT
>Ga0123352_10008230_pt1 | contig 16230 bp, 15 predicted proteins | sample TergutLab28metaG_FD_89700 | JGI IMG/M metagenome (GOLD analysis project Ga0123352, IMG submission 89700) | Labiotermes labralis P1 segment gut microbial communities from Petit-Saut dam, French Guiana - Lab288 P1 | ecosystem: Host-associated > Arthropoda: Insects > Digestive system > Gut ... | reverse complement strand
TCTTTCGGCTTTGCTCAAGATGACAAAATTTAAGTTATGTCATGACTTGAGCAGAGTGCAAAGCACGAAGCCGAAGAATCTTAGCATTATTGTTGTATCGCAATATGTATCCCTCTTGGTACGGGGTTTACGGGATGACTAAATTTTAGATTTTAAGCGGAGCAGTAAAAGCGTTTAATGTATAATTTTTAAATCTATATCATGCTGTGTGAATGTTTATAGTGCGAAAATATAATAAGTTGATGAGATTCTTCGCTTTATGATTGGCGTGCAAGAGGTTTTCGTGCCAATGGACTTCATCCCCAGAATGACATAAAATAAAAATTGTCATCATGGCATAAAGCTAAATTTGGCATTCTGAGCGCAGCGAAAAATCTCATTCTTACAAAATACCTTATATAAACCATCTGCAAGCATTTCTTCGTTACCGAAGAATGAAGTATTATTTTATGGGTGCTCTCTTGAAAGATAACATAATACGGTACTCACTTTCTATACAAGTATAAGTAAGCAACAATTTTTTGCGGGCTTAAACTTATATTCTATGACTTTAATTAAGACTTGCAAGAGTGTTATTACTCCGCCAAAAACAAGTGAAGGGACAGCAGAAGAAAAATTAAACATTAAGCCAGACAATATATAAGTGCCTAGCGGGACATGAATAGGAAACAGCGGAAACAAATAAAACGATAAAATATCTATGATAACAGAATAAACTAAGATGGCTGCTCCGTTTAATAGTTGAAAGTTAAATTTTCTTAACAGGGTTGTCAAAATAAAAATGGCAGCTATATTTACTATGAAAAACGCAGTGTTTTGTGACGCTATTAACATGGTGATAAAAAGGACAGTCAAAAAAACTATCCTAATAGCCCGATTTTTTTGTGATGCGCCAAATAATAAAAGTCCCGACATTGACTTTATCCTCCTATAAGCACAAAAGATATAACATCATTATTGCTTACTCTTTGTTGTCTAATTCCCAAGCCTGCCATTTGTCCGTTAATTTCAAATGCCCACCACTGTTGATATACTTCCCACACCGCAGTGATTCCATAAATAGTAGTAATAAAGCCTGCGTCAAGCTGGGATTGAGGGATATTTAAAATGTCATTATTGATAATTAAAATATCTAATACCAAATTAGAATCATAATTTTGAGAAGCGATAGTTAAAACTGTTTGATCATTTGAACCGACAATAATGATAGTAATATTTTGCACCGAATTATCTGTTTGCTGACCAGGGGAGTCATCATTTTCACAGTGATTAAAGCCTAAAAGAGTGAAAATCATCAGTAAAGCAGATAATGTTAATGCAAGTGATAGTATTTTTAATTTCTTGTGTTTCACAATTTTTATCCTTAATAATAATTTTTTAAGATGAGATGCTAAAGGAATAATGAAGGGATTCTTAATACAGAATGAAAAGAATAAAGAAGAAATTCATTGTGAGGACAAGTCTTACAGGATGACAAAAATTAAAGCTGTTGACTAAATCTAAAAAACTATTCCGCTTAAAAATCTAATTTTATGTCATTCTGTAAAGGAGTTCTTTTTTCAATAAAACATGTTAGCTTGTATATTTCACAAGATGAGATTAGGGGGTTTCGATTGCTTAAAACAAAGCATCTTATTAAATCTTAAATTAGTAGATTACTCTGACCTAAGGGCTTTAACAGGGTCTTTTTTAGCTGCAGATCTTGATGGCATAGCACCTGCCACTACAGTCAGCAATACACTTATGCCTATCATGATTGCTGCTACCCAAATAGGAAGCGATGCAATAGTGATTCCTGCTAATGCTCGTACAATCAAATTGATAAATAATGACAGCATATAAGTGATTATAATTCCAAATAAACCTGACGTAAATCCTAAAATAAATGTTTCCGCCGTAAATAAATTAGATACATCTTTTTTTCTTCCGCCAAGTGACCGTATTACCCCGATTTCTTTTATTCTTTCCATGACCGATACATATGTTAGAATTCCTATCATGACAGATGATACCACTAGGCTAAGTGCAGTAAACGACACTAAAGCTATAGTAATAATTTGAATTAGCTGACTAACCATACCCATAATGAATGATAGCATATCAGTATGTTGCACTCTGTCTCTGTCACTAGGTCTAAGTGTGACAGTAGACCCGTCGGCAAAATTTAAAATTATATCATCACTGCCGTTCCAGCTTCTTAAATATTCAGTCACTAAATCTACTTGGGCAAAACTTGAAGAGAAAATTGATATACTGTTAGGCAGTGCTGTCACATTGCCATTAGCGTCAAAATGAATAACTTGCTTATACACAGGTGCATAGTGCGGCTCATATACATAATCTTGACCGTTCATTACATAATTTCCAGCATCATCAACTACTCTAATATATGCAGGATTACCGTTTCTATCAAGCACCCTTTCATATAAATACTCACCGTCGTCATCTAATTCTCTTATACTTATTCTATATATGTTTCCGCCAAACTGCCGCATGCCTATGTTTGCCATGTTGATGCCTTCCATTGCACCGGCGCCGCCACCGCCCATGCCGCCCATAAATAGCGACATTAAACTGCCGCCGCCGCTGCCTACTAAACTAATCATGATTCCGTCTTGACCGCCATAGCTATAATCTATTACAAAAGGAATAACATTTCCGCTTATTGCAGCAATAGGAAGAGGAAGGCTAGAAGGAAAATTTGGCGGAATGGGTAAATCCATAGACATACCAATAAGAGTATCTGTGTCATTGTCACGCATGAAATTGATAAAATCAGAATTCCAGTTGCGATAAACAATATATTCAGCCAATGCTCTTGTATAAAATACGCCAGCATCCATCATCACAATGCTTACGTCCTCTTTAGGAGACAAAATGCCCACTACTGTTAGTTCTAATCCGTCTGTTGCATTTATATCCATGATAGGATTATATTGAAACGGAATATGCCCAAAATCAGCATCATCATCGTCTGGATCTTCTAAAACATTTATAAATCTAGTAGGAGCACTAAAGATATTGTTGTTTGGCTGCCATACAAATTGTTGGTTTAATAATCTGCTAAAGTCCATTCTGTCAGAAAATAAATCTTCGTTAAAGTTAGGGTCATCTGTTATGCCGTGAACAATATTGATAAATTCATCTTGGTCAAACACACCCAGTTGTCCTAGCATAATATCTGTTAATACATGGTCTTGGCTTAAGACAATCATTACTTCATTTTTTTGTGTGGCTATACCGTCATGGTTGGGGGCGGTTGCAACTATATCAAATTGAGATAATAAATATTCTCTGGCAGTATCAGTTGAAAAGTCTGGTGATTGTCTGATAGGGTTGCCCATCATGCCAAGTAAGTCTGCAAAGTCGCTAAAGCCTGGGATGTTTTGCAAGACAGCTGCATATGTTGCAAGTATGCCAGCTAATGAAGTATGTCTTTCATTAAAACTATTAAAAAAGCTATAAGTAGTATTTAAGCCATAATTAAAGTGCATCGCACTAAAATAGTGTTCTGGCATTTGATTAAGGAACTGAATATAACTACGGTCAATGCGGTTTTGTACAAAGATATCATCTGATGTTTCAATCATTTCATAAAGGTTTGCAATGACTGCTTCAATGTTTAAAAAATCTTGTCTGTCAAAGCTGATGATTTCGTCCGGTGTCATTAGGTTTGTCATTGCGTCTATATCAAATCCTGTTTGGTTGACTTGTATTGGGTTGCCTGCAAGCATATCATGCTGCATGTCTGTGATAAAATTTTGCACACCAAATGAGATTGCTAATACTAGTGAAACGCCGATTATGCCTATAGCGGACGCAACTGCCATAACTATAGTGCGGGCTTTTTTTGTGAATAAGTTTGATAAAGACAACCTAAATGCAGTAAAGAACGACATTTTTGCTTTTTCTTTTTTTATGGCGGTTTTTGCTGATTCTGTATAGACTGACGGGACATCATTGCTTTGAGTAATAATTATATTATCATCAGCTGCAATTTTTTCATTATGTATTGTCTCTTGAGCTGCTAGTTCTTCTTCACTCATAGGATTGCTGTCCGACAGCAATAATCCGTCTAATAAATGAATAATTCTAGTAGAATAGTGATTGGCAAGCTCAGGATTATGCGTAACCATAATGACCAATCTTTCTTTTGATATTTCCTTAATTAAATCCATGACCTGCCTAGAGGTTTCAGTGTCAAGTGCACCAGTAGGCTCGTCTGCCAGCAAAATTTCAGGATCATTAACTAATGCCCTGGCGATAGCAACTCGCTGGCATTGCCCGCCTGATAGTTGATTAGGTTTTTTATGTGTTTGGTCGGCTAAGCCCACTTTAACAAGTGCCGCTTTTGCTTTTTCACGTCTGGTTGTTTTGTCTACGCCGGCAATAGTGAGTGCAAGTTCAACATTTGCTAAGACAGTTTGGTGAGGTATTAGGTTGTAGCTTTGAAATACAAAACCTATACGATGGTTGCGATAAACATCCCAATCGCTGCTTTTAAAATCCTTTGTTGAGCGGCCGTTTATTTTTAGGTCACCATCTGTTAATTTGTCTAAACCGCCAATAATGTTTAGCATAGTAGTTTTTCCGCAGCCTGACGGACCTAGAATAGAAACAAATTCAGAATTTCTAAAATTAATAGATACACCCTTTAAAGCGTGTACAATCATAGATGAAGTAGGGTAATCTTTTTTGATATTGTCTAGTTTTAACATGTTGTTTTCTCCTTGTTTTTTGGGATAGATGGTAGGGGTCTATTGAGTATTTAGATTTAGCGGCAATATCGGGTTTAATTAATTATATTAAGAACAACAAGCAGAATTTAATTACCCTTTATTTAAAAACCAGTTCACTCATTTTTTTAGTGATTCTTATGTATTCTTTTGCATCGTCCTCTCCTAGTTTTTGCAAAAGAGAAGAAAACCTTTCAACAAACATGCTCATTGTTGTTTTTGTTGTGTTAATGCCTTTGTTTGTTAGACTAACTATGATTTTTCGTCTGTCGTTTGTGTCGATTTTTCTTTTGATAAGTTCCTTGCTTTCTAAATCATTTAGAGCAGCAGCAACTCTTGCTGATGTGACTCCCATTGCCCAAGCTAGGTCGGATGGAGCAGCCTCGCCTTTTTCTAAAAGATAATACAATAAAAGAGTTTCTCCGCCAATTTTTTCACTTAAAGCAGGCTCTTTGCCTATTCTTGATTCAATTAGGCTTTGAATTAATTCGTTTGCTAACTCAGTATAGTTGACGGTCACTTTAAATTTCTCCCCTTTTTGAAATAATACCTAACAGTGTTAGTAGTTTAACAGCGTTAGGTATTTATGTCAAATGATTTTATGGGGGATTTCAAAATAATTTTTAAAGCTAGACGTCATCAAGATTAATAGCGTATTGTATTAATTATTTTACTACTTCAAAAGAAACCAGTTCTACATCATTAGATAAATGATGATCTTTGACACATTCATCGTGGCATAATGCAGTTGATAAATATTTTTTGCTATTATCAGAGAAAAGTGTGACTGTACTATAATCATCATTGCCTGATTCTAATATCAATTTTAATGCGCCTAAAAAGTTTGCTCCTGATGAGATTCCTACTCCTAAACCTAATTTAGCAGACAATTTTTTAGCCATGCAAATACTGTCTCCGTCGTCTACTGCGATAATGCTGTCAAGTTCATTTAAACGCACAATTGATGGAATAAATTCATCCGAGATACCCTCAATCCTGTGTGACCCAACCTTATGACCTGTAGACAAAGTAGGAGACGAAGCGGGTTCTAATGGGTGACATTTTATACCTTTTGGCTTAAAATATTTTGCTAATCCCATCACGGTGCCGCCTGTGCCTACACCTGCTATTATGGCGTCAAGCTTAATATTAAACTCTTTCAGTTGCCGCTCAATCTCAGGTGCGGTAGTAGAAAAGTGTGCATCAGTATTATCTTCATTATCAAATTGCAAAGGACAAAACACATTGCCTTGTTTAGAAAACTCTTCTGCCATTTTTAATGCGCCTCTAAATCCGCCGTCTGCTTTTGAAACCAGCCTTAACTCTGCCCCATATAATTTCATCAATCCTTGGCGCTCTTTAGATAACCAATCTGGCATGTATATCACTACTTTATGCCCTAGATAAGCGCCTAATGCGCAAAAAGATATGCCAGTGTTTCCGCTGGTCACTTCTGTTATGATGTCACCTTCTTTAATAGTTTTAGCTTTATAAGCTTTTTTTAAAATATTAAGAGCTATTCTGTCTTTTATAGAACCAGAAAAATTATAGCTTTCAGCCTTAGCAAATATTTTTAAAAGTTTGCCTTTATATTTAAATGTGATTTTAAATAAAGGGGTGTTTCCGATTAATGTTTCTAAAATAGCAAATTTGTTTTTCATAAGTAATGATTCCTTCTTTATCTTCTTGTTTTTGTAATAGCGCTAATTCTTGTGCCAAACATGATAGCTAATGTGGTTTTAATTATTTCAGGGATAATGAACGGTATTAATGCTATTTCTATTGCTGTGTTTAAATCACGCCCTAATATTTGCATAAACCAAAGTACACCTATGGTGAAGATAATTAATTGACCTATAAATAGCCCTATTAATAGTTTCACATAATATACAGTTTTATTTGCATTTGGTTTTGACAATAGCCCAATGGCAATAGTGGCAGGCAAGAATCCTAATATAAACCCGCCAGTAGGTCCTAAAATGACAGAAAGCCCGCCGCTAAAGCCAGCAAATACTGGCAACCCTATTGTACCCATGGCTATGTAGACTGCTATGCATATGCCGCCTTTAATCGGTCCGAAGATAATCCCTGTCAGCATAACTGCTAGTGTCTGCAGGGTAAATGGTACGCCTAAAGGCAGGGGCATAGAAATTTGAGCCAGCACAACAATAATAGCAATCATTACTGCAATTTGTGTTATGTCTTTGGTAGAAATTTTTTGCCTTTGCTTAATCATAAAAATATTATATCATATTAGAAAAAGTTTTGTAAAATAATTTTATGTGATATAATGAAAATTATGAGGATGAAACATTTTCAAAAATTAGAGTCAACCAACTTAACAGCCAAAGAGATGATTAAAAATGAGGAGGCAAAGCATGGTGATGTGATTGTGGCTAGCATGCAAACAGGAGGAAGAGGAACCAATGGGAGAAGCTTTTTTTCTCCTAAGGGCGGACTTTATATGAGTATTGTGCTTGATAATAAACGTGAAAATAGCAGTGGATTAATGGCTCTAGCGGCAATAAGTGTATGCAAAGGAATAGAAAAATTTACAAACAAAAAACCCATGATTAAATGGGTTAATGATATACTGATTCGATGTGCAGACATAGCACCAATTAATGTCGTAAATATGGACAGGCATCTGTCGCCTAGCTTTAAAAAAGCAGGCGGTATTTTGGTAGAGATGGCAGGGGATAAATTTATTGTGGGGATAGGCATTAATTTTTTTGAAGGAGAGTATGGCAGTGAGTTAAAAGATATTGCATGCGGGATTGGTCAGCAAGTGGATAAAGATGAGGTTTTAAAGTGTATAGCCAGCAGTATAATTAATAATAGTTTAGGCGATAAAGAGATATTTTGTGATTATAAAAATAGGCTTTTAGGAATAGGGCAAGAAGTTTATGTTGATGGAGTTAAAGGTTTCATGCAAGGGATTAATGATGAGGGTGCGCTGCTTTTAAATGTAGGGGATGAGGTTAAAACAATCTATGCAGGGACTTTAAGAGTCTGCACATAAAAACTAGCTCTGTTCAGCAACCTACATGGTCAGATAAAGCATGGATTTTGAATAAAAAAAGCTGTTTTAGATGTGCCATGCAGGGTACTGAACAGGTCTACTAATAAAATCCCGCTGCTTTTAATAATATCTCAAACCTAGTACTTTCTGGATTAGACCTAATTATAAATTCAGTTATTGCATTTGCTCCATTTGATATGTGACCTGCAATAAATGAATTACTTATCGTTTGCATAGGAGTATCCATAAAAGCAAAACCTGCTAATAAAGACAACACTATCAAAATTAACCCGGCATAAACAGCGCCTCTTAAAAGCCCTATCGCACCCCCAACAAGCCTTGAAACAGGGTTTTTCTTTGCACCTTTTTTTCCGCTAAATTTAAATGCAATGTTTAGACATGCTGCAATTATTCTTAAAATTAAAAACAATAAAATTCCCACAATAAAAACAGATGCTCCATAAGCTAGTTCAAGTGCGAATAGGTGTCTAGCTGTATCCATTGTGCTGTTAAGCATGATAGGAGAGACGGCAGCGGATCTAACCAGAGGATATACTATCATCATAAAAACAGAACTAAGATTAAATCCTCCGTCCATGAATACTGCATCTACAGCGGTTGCTCCGCCATAACTATAAACTTGATTTAGATATTCAATGGAAATCTGATCAAGTCCTGCCCAAAGGTGATTATAAAAAAATGTAAATATAGAATTGTTTGGACCTGCAATTAAATTAGCTATGCTGTCGATTCCCATCAAAGCACGAGTAGCAACAGGTGCTAATAAAACTGACAAAAGAAGAGAGACCGCAAGGCAAACAAAAGAGACCAAGCTTTTTTTAAAGCCTGCTCTTAGACCTAAAAACATAAAGACGGCAATTAAGATGAATAAAATAATGTCTGCTAGGTTAAATTGCATGGGACTCCTTTTTTGCATAAAATTAAGGCAAATATTTTAGAAGCATTAATAGACTTCTTGCGAAACTAAATATGGATTTGCCCAAAAATTCACTCGCAATTCACATTATTTAGTTTCGCAAGAAGTCTATTGTTTAGAAGCAGCATATTAGGTCCATAATAACTAATTATGGACAATACATTAAAAAACAAACTCTCTTTTTTGATTGGTGCAAAACAAGTAGTGATAGTGTGTATCGGTACGGATTTATTAAGCGGTGATTGCTTAGGTCCGCTTGTTGGGCAAATGCTGATAGAAAATAAAGCACCTTGTTTTGTGTATGGGACTCTTAAGTTTCCTATCACTGCGCTTAATGTTAATAAGGTGAATGAGTTTATTAGGCAAAAGCATAAGGGGCAAATTGTGTTAGCCATTGATTCAGCAGTGGGGGATAAAGTAGGAAACATAAGGATAAATAAAGGAGCAATTGAGCCGGGGTCGGCTTTAAATAAAGGGTTAACGCCTATTGGAGATGTGTCTATTACGGTCACAACCAGCAATGTACTGCCTAATGAAGAAGGTTTTTCACTAGTGCCTTTAGGGTTTGTTTATCTAGCGGCAAAAAAGATAGCGGATGCAATAATGTGGGTGTTAAGTACAAATAAGACAAGTATAGTATATAATATGCAAATAGGTTTGTAAAGTGATTTTTATAAAAACGATTTCAAAATTTAAAAAAAAGAAGAATTTTTGCGTATATTACCATAAAAACAGTTGACAAATATATAAATATAGCATTTAATAAAGAGAGTATGATAAAAGTCGCACAAAATTTAATTGGAGCAGTAGCTATGATGATGCGTTCGGGTTGCCGAATGTAGTTTTGTGATACTTTAAAAAATTAAGTAATCATAACTGCCCTTCGGTAACCCGCTAACGGACCGAGGGGCAGTTTTTTTATAGTATAAGAAAAATCGTCTATGTGAAATGTATAAGCGAACTCAAAAAAGCCGAACCTCTAAGTGAGGGAAGCGGGCTAAAGCCCACCTTTTTTATGGGACTTAAAAAAGTTTGTTTTATACAAATCATATAGCTTAAGCGGCAAATTTCATACGAAAAAATACAAAAAAATATAAGGAAAAGAATTAAATTATGAAAAAATTATTTAGTATATTAGCGGCTGCTGCCGTATTAACAAGCGCACTTGTCAGCACATTTATTTTTGGGGCATGTACGCCAGAAGAAAAAATTATTAGAATAGCTGCTTCGGCAAATCCGCATGCAATCATCTTGCGTGCAATAGAGCAAGAGTTAAATAATCAAGGGTTTGAATTAGAAATCTTTGAACAGGGTTGGGAGCTGCAAAACAATGTTTTAGCGGGCGGAGATGTGATAGCAAACTTTTTTCAACATAGACCATTTTTAAATAATTGGAATATACAAAACAATCAAAACCTTGTTGCTCATGCTGGGATTCATTTTGAGCCTTTGGGAATTTTTCAAGGAGCAAGAAGCGACTTAAACAGTCTTGTTTCAGGCGATAGAATAATTTTTCCTAATGATGCAACAAACGGGACAAGAGCGCTGAATTTATTAGAAAAGCACGGATTAGTTAATTGGATAGGCGGTGAAGAGGCAAGAAATAATGTGTTAAGCAATTGGCAGACTACTACACAAGGGGTTACTCTTTATCCTGTTGCTGCAGCAACATTGACATCACACAGACAAGAAGCAGCACTTGCGGTAATCAACGGAAACTGGGCGCTGCAAGGAAATATTGTTGACTTAAGACTGGTGTATGAAACGGACGAAGTGGGGGCGGCGTATACAAATGTGATAGCTATAAGAGCAGGGACACAAAATGATCCAAGAATAATCGCTTTAACAAATGCTTTGCAGTCAGAACATGTAAAAAATCATATAAGTACTCAATTTCAAGGAATGCTTGTGGCTAATTTTGATTAAAATGCAATACATAAGAAATAAAGAAGATGAGATCCTTGCAGGATGACATAATTTTAATGGTTATTATTGTAGTTTCTATACTATTTTCTCCATATTTATTTTTGTCATCCTATAAGAATCTTAACATTAAAAAATATTCCGCACCATGTATATTGCTCAAAGATGGTATAAATCAAAATAGTGTAAAAAATACAAAAATTATTTTTGTCATCTTTAATTAAGTGCTTTTTATCGCTAATAAATAAATATTAAATCTAATATATATTGAGGAAAAAAATGCAAAATATATTATCTATCAAAAATTTATCAAAAGAATTCAAGCAAAAAAAAGATACTTTAAAAGTTTTGGATGATGTTTCTTTTGATGTAAGAGAGGGCGAAATTTTTGGCATAATGGGACAAAGCGGAGCTAGCAAAAGTACGCTTATTAGATGTTTAAATGTGTTAGAAAAACCCTCTAACGGCAGCATTATTTTAAATGACCAAAATATTGTTGCTTTAAAAGAAGGACATCTGCCAAAAATCCGCTCTCAATTTGGCATGATTTTTCAATCGTTTAATCTGCTGAATCAGCGTACTGTCTTGAAAAATGTGCTGCTTCCTTTAGAAATCACCAAAAATAAAAATAGCGATACAAAGGCAAGGGCTTTAGAATTATTAGATTTAGTAGGGCTAAGTGACAAAAAGGATGCTTATCCAAAAACTTTATCGGGCGGACAAAAGCAAAGGGCAGCGATAGCAAGGGCGCTGGTTAACAATCCTCAAATTCTATTATGTGATGAGCCTACGTCTGCATTAGATACAATTTGCTCTAACAGCATTTTAAGACTATTAAAACATATCAATAAAACATTTAATATCACTATAATTATTATCACGCATGATAAAATCGTAGCAAAAGAGATTTGTGACAGAGTAGCCATTTTAGAAAGCGGAAAAATTATTGAAATAAGAGAGGGACACAATGTTTAGTTCTATAAACACATGGTTTGAAGCAAGAGGAATCTATTCTCAGCAAGTATGGAGATTTTTTAATCAAACGCTGCAAATGACTTTTATTTCAGCGCTGGCTGCCTATTGCTTGGCTATCCCGCTAGGCATAATTTTGGTAACCACAAAAAAGGGCGGAATTTTTCAAAACAGACCCGTCAACATAATTTTAGGCAGCATTATAAACATAATGCGCTCTATCCCTTTTTTATTGCTTGCTATGTATTTGATTCCGTTCACCAGACTGTTAGTAGGCACAGCACTAGGACCAAGAGGGATGATTGTTCCGCTCACCATTGCTGCTGTCCCTTTTATTGCAAGACTAATAGAAAATGCCTTGCTAGAACTAGACAAGGGACTTATTGAAGCAGCAAAAAGCATGGGGGCAGGCAGATTCAAAATTATCTTAAAAGTATATTTGCCCGAATGTGCGCCCAGCATTATATTAACAGCAGGCGTGTCAGTAATCACTATCCTAGGCTTTAGCGCAATGGCAGGTATAGTGGCAGGCGGAGGCTTAGGTCAATGGGCGCTTGACCACGGGCACGGAGCAAACAATACAACAGTAATTTTAACAGCCATAATATTATTGATTCTAATAGCGCAAGCCGTGCAAGGATTAGTGTTTTTAGCTCATAGGGTATTAAACAAAAAATAGAAACTTAGCGGCATAAAATAGAAGGGCAGTCTTTTATAAAGAATCTTTTTTACACAATGTGGTGAAAAGATTCTTTTAATATTGCTGTATGGTAAAATCTACAGTAAAAATTATCAGTTTTGGTTGACGAGTTTTGGTGCATGTAATATAATTATAGTAATATGAGGAGGAAATTTATTATGACAAAGAGAATTATTGTATTGGGAATAGCACTGGTAATGCTGTTTAGTGTTGTTTTTTTTGGTGCGGGCAGCTGTCAATTTTATGACCCAAGTCGCACGGCGCTATTAGAAAGATTGGCAGAACTTGAAAGGCGGATTGCGGAACTGGAGGAGGAGACCAGGGTATTGAGACTGCCGCAGCAAAGACTGGATGCTGTTGAGGAGCTAGAGGCTTATGTTGATGAATTAGATAGGGGTGATTATGCTAACTGGAATTGGATAATGATTGAAAAATATGTTGAGGCTGGGGCAGAAGCTATTAATGTGGCTGATAGTAGTGATAATATTAAATATGAATTGGCTTTGGCAAAGAGCAATATAAGATCAGTGCAAAAGCGTGAGTGGGTATATAGTGAGTGCGGTAGGTTTACATTAGAGATTTATTTGTGGGATCGGGAACCATGGTCAGATGGGACACCTACGGTGTCAGTGGGATTAGAACTAAGGAATATAACTGATAAAATATATTATGTCACGGTATACAGTTCTTACTTATATCTTGTCCATTTATATAACAGCCATAATCATGAGTCTGCTTATATAAAATCTATGCAAGACGATCCCCCCCCCATGGCCGTGGATTTATCGTTTAGGGGATGGAGATTATCGGAGGCATCCTGTGCAGTTTATTTCACCAATTTATGCTGTCAGAGGCAGAGCGGGATTTTATTTAAATTATGGTTTATATAATCAAGAACGGATAGAAATTGAAACTAATATTTTAATATTAAATTTATTTTAGAAGGAGAAATAAAAAATTATGAAAAAGATTAGAAAAATTTTAAACACAGTGTTATTTTTAGGCATGGCATTAATAATGCTGTTTAGTATTGCTTTTTTTGGGGCGACGAATTGTGAAGGGATTAAGCCTAACCCATGCGGGCAGAATCCATGCGTGTGTCTATCCACTGAGCTATTGGCATATAGGGCTGATGCTATATCGGTACTAAATGAGCATGCCAATGCTAGGGGAGAGGATAATTTTAGTTCGTTTAGTTGGCAAAGGATAAAAGACTATATAGATGATGGTGCTAAGATAATTAATGTGCTTGATCATAAGCCTAGTATTGACACTATTGTTGAGCATATAAAAGTATATATTGATGCAGTTGAAATGGTAGAATGGATTTATAGTTATTGTGGAAATTTTGCATTAGCTATTTCGCTTAATGATACAATTTTTAATATAGGTGACTATCTTAAGATAGATATTATACTGAAAAATATAGGCGGTGAGGATCTTTATATTTTAAGAAGCCGTTATTGGAGTCTTTTTGAGATATATATTGAGTTTTGGATAGGACCGCCTCCGCCTTCTTCTCCTCCCATTCCTCGCATTCCAGACCCAGTTGTAGTTAATATGTATGCTGGTGCTGTTTTTCGTGAACTTAGGGAAATATGGCTATGGGAACCATCATGGATGGATTTTGAACCTGGTCTATATGAAATATATTATTTTGGTGCAAGATTTCATATATATCCAGATTGGTCTCACGGCCCTTGGTTTCCGTTGTTTAATAATATAGAAATAACAGTCAACTAAAAAGTATAAAAATAAAATTGAGGAGATAAATTCATGAAAAAGATTAGAAAAGTTTTAAACACAGTGTTATTTTTAGGCATAATGCTAGTAGCTAGTTTAATAGCAGCTGCCGCTTCAGTAAATACATCAGAGACTGTTAGCAATTTAGATACGGTTGACATAAGTCAAATTATACTAGCTAACCAAACTATAGATGACCAAATCTATAGTTTTAAAAGAGTGCATGATGAACATGGCGGAGTGCAAACTTTTATGACGTCTGTTGATGGTGCAGTTCAGCATTAGTCGGTGCTAATCGCAGAGCAGAAGATAGTATAGTCATCGTAATCATGGGTGACGGTTTTACCGCATCACAACAGGGAGACTGGCAAAGACCGCGGCTGCATCCTCATTCATTTTTCACTCAAGCAATTGAAGCAATGCAAGCAATGATGCAGACTAGACCATTTAGTTATTTTGCACATTTATTTAAAGTTTATGCCATACCCATTGTGTCAAGAGTTGGCGGTATTGAACAGTTAAATGTAACACCTAGCCCGTCGCAATCATTGGAAACAGCTATAAATATAGCACTTGGTGATGTTGATATAGGTGTATCTGCACCAAGTTATTTTGGTACTAGATTTATAAACACTGGTTCTACAATTAGAATGCCAGATGTTGGACAAAGAGAGGTAAGACGTTATTCAAGGATTAATGGGCGTTATCCGCATATGATACAAGTTATAGCAAATGAAAATCGTCACGGAGGAGTGGGATTGTGGCATGGAAGAAATCTTGAGTCATATGTGCCAATAAATCCTAGTCTTGATCCGCCAAGCGGGAGAGTAAGAATTTCATTAACAGCAACAAACAGGGCGCCAGGGGGACTTTGGATACCCAGATGGCATGGGTCATTTATACATGAGTTTGGGCACACCTTTGGTGAGCTTGTGGATAATCATAGCAATTTAAGTGCAGGTTGTATGAATAACCTGCGTGCAAATATTACATCAAATACAACAAATTTAAAGTGGCGGCACTGGCTGGGACATAGATATGTTGCTAATGCACCTGTATATGCTATAACTGGTGGAAGCGTTCGCAGGCGCTGGTATGTGCCGTCTGAGTTTGTAATGAACGGGACCACTATTATTAGCGGCAATTGTATAATGGCGGGATCTTCTGTGCATCGCAGTTTTAATGGTGTGGCAAGTGCAGAGTTAATTCGCCGCATGGCTCGTATCAGCGGTGAGACATTTTTAGATCATATAGAGCGTCCTAATTGGGGAGTTATACAAGGTGCTGTAGCATCTAGTCCGCCCATAGCTGTGCCGCCTGAATACATAACTATCAGAGAGAATGAAAAAAACAGGATACTAGATTCAGCATTTCATGGTAATACAGGGTTGTTAAATGTCACTATCCCTGCATCAATCAGATACATAGGTGAATTTGCTTTTTTGGGTACAGAGTCATTAAGAACAATAAATAATTTGGCAGTAATCCCTCAGCGCATTAATAATACAACTTTTGCAGCCAGCGGCAGTATAAACGGTGTGCCGAATCAACTTGACAGAAGCCGTATTACTGTGAATATTCCATTAGGGACATACCATGCATATCGTGCGGCTGGTTGGACAGGCTTTAATTTAGTTGATGCAGCGTTTAGTTTTATGCCCATCAGCAGCGGTGGTCTTTTTGCACGACCCATAGCTGCAAATGTAGCATTGTCAAATGCTGGCATGGGTTTAGGCGGGATCATTGAAGTCCCCTCTGTTGCGCTGGTGGGTGACGCAAATATTTGGGTATTTAGATCATTCAATTTGGTGAGAGTCCCTGTGACAACTATTACAAGGTTTGGTGGATTTATGGGAGAAGGAATTATAATTCCTCAGAGTATAAGATATATGTCTAGAAATGCTTTTGCCAATACCAATCCTAATTTAAAGATTTTTTCTAAAGCGGCTGGACCATCAAGTACTTGGGAGTATGGTTGGAATGCAGGCAGGGCAGTATATTTTTATTCTGCTATGCAGCCAACAGAAGCTGGACAATTTTGGAGGTTTGATGAAAATAGGATACCAACACCATGGGCAGGTTTAACTAGATATGACCCGCTATTTGACACCAACGGCACACTAAACCCACTAGCGTTAACCCGCCTGCAAACAGCCATCGCACAAACCAACCGCACCGCGCAATTCCGCCTCTTCCC
>Ga0123352_10008229_pt1 | contig 16230 bp, 6 predicted proteins | sample TergutLab28metaG_FD_89700 | JGI IMG/M metagenome (GOLD analysis project Ga0123352, IMG submission 89700) | Labiotermes labralis P1 segment gut microbial communities from Petit-Saut dam, French Guiana - Lab288 P1 | ecosystem: Host-associated > Arthropoda: Insects > Digestive system > Gut ... | reverse complement strand
TGTGTGTGTGTGTGTGTTTTGAGAGCATTCTAGAACAAATATTGAGCTTTGAATTCCAGGAATATCATCCTGTAAAACGCGTTCATGAATAATAGTGATTTAAATCCACACAAACATAAAATTTGATCACCGTAGTTATTTACCTACTTTCATACAAACATGTTTCGGTCGTTCCTTAGACCATCATAAGGTAGAAAACATAAATATATAAATGGAAATGTGTGCAATGGAAGAGGCAGCCAATCGAAATCTTGTCATCAAGAATTTCAAGAACTTACAGGAAAAGTTGTTCAAATGAAGTTCTAGCCTCTTCTGTGGAATACCTTTCTATTTATGTTTTCTACATGACGATGGACGAATGGAACTACCGAAACATGTTTGTTGGTAAGTACGTAAATGAACGTACTGTGGTCAGGTGTTGTGTTTGTGTGGATTCTAAATTGTCCCCTGATTAACTGACATAACGGGATGTTACCTAATCATACACGAATATTATAATACATGATGAAGAGAAAGTACGAATACATGATAAAGAAAATGAATTAAATAGGTCTATGTTTCACGTGACAAGATTTTACAAGAACTAACATTTATGTTTGTAATTGAAATGGCAAAAATTCTACACAGTTAGATCTAGTCGTAAATAACCGTATATGGTTACAAGATGTGATATGAAGTACTTTCTGCGCCAATTAAAAATGTGAAAATGTTAGAGATGAGAAGCAGCATATGGTTTAAACTGTATGTGGTATATATCGGAATCGAACATATAAGACATGGAGAGGGAAGCAGAGTGTCAGAAAATGTATCTTTACAGATCGATATTAATGAAATACGAGGTGGTTTAATATACTTTATAAATAAAATATAAATAAATCATACGTTTATTGTATTTGGCATGGAGTATCAAGCGTAGGTATTTCTCATAAAGCAATGTCCATTTTGATAGCCACGTGACGTAGTAACTCCGGATTTGTTCTGTTCACTTTACTATGTACACATGCATTAATGTGTGGAGTCATTCCTATGGAGTTAATGAGCAGGTAAGCGAAGATAATGCTTGGTTGTGAATACGACAAATAAAACACCAGAAACTTTAATCTAATTTTCTGATGTACGTATTATTTAGAGTTACATATTGACTTAACTACAGACGGTCGTTCGTATTGAGACTGCTCTCGTGAGTATGTAAGGAAGCGTGAGAAAATACCAGCATTTACAGAAAACATATCTTAGTAAGAAATTAGAGAAATTTTCAATTTCCACTAATAACTTGGTGAAATATGGTTATTAATTTTGTTGTAAATATAAGTTGTAATTTGCGCCTTTATGCCTAAATGTTTAAGCGGGGTTTTGATCACAACACAGTAATTTGCGTGCTTTATATGGACACATGCGAAATTCTGAAATATTGTTTAATATAAACTGATGAAGTAAACAAGTGTTGGTAATAATGTAATAAAATTCTCGACATTGTAGTATTTTTCTTTTCCTTTCAAGGTGTTTGTGCCAGTGGTTTATATTGGTAATGACTCGTAAAAAAATAAAAATTGCATTAAATTGGACAAATAAGTAACAAAAATATAAGAAGTAAATTAAACTTGTATTTCTTTTAAACAAGAATATGATACTATTCTAAGAAATGGGTAGAACATTTGTTTTAAAACAGAGAACGGTATATTAACTAAAATAGAATTTTGCTACATATCTACAGGAAAAAGAGTCAAGAGCGACCCCGAGGATATTTTTGTTCCTTTGGGTGCATCAGCCCCCCGTGGACCAGGGCCTCCTCATTCACGAGGTTTCTAGATCATACACAACGACTCACCACAGTCGGTAGGACTTCTCTGGACGAGTGATCACGGACCTCCACCTAACAACACACAACACAACAGATAGACAATCATGCCCCCGGTGGAATTCGAACCCAAAATCTCAGCATGTCAGCGGCCGCAGAACTACGCCTTAGACCGTGCTGCCAATGGGCCTGGCACTCCGTGGAAATTGGATATATTTATTTCCGTATAGTGTAAAGTAGAGTTTTGAGTGGAAGGGGGCGCAGGTTGTTTTCCGGTTTTCGCCAATAGAAAGAAAATATAAACCTTTCTTTCTCTCTCACCGCGTAATCTCACGGAATGCATTTGTGACCTAGGCGTTTAATTCAAATAGTAACTTTGAGGTGGTCGCTACGTGTGTGTGTGTTAACATGTATACTACGCAGTGAATGGTGAATTTCGAACTGAAGTCTCGCCTCTAGTTCTGTCAGACCAATGGAACTTGATATTGCAGGGCGGGTCTGTGGGTTCACTATTCAGACCTGCCATCAAAAGGAGCGGTAAACCTTTGGCACCAAGGAATGCTTCCATTCAGCCGTCTTCCGAAGGTACTTTGGACAGGCGTGCAGGTCTTATTTCCGAATCGAATTGTTGAACTTGTGGTTTATACTCCATGTTTATTGCTTGAAGATTGCGATCTGTGTTACTGAGTCGGATATCAATCTCTGTAGACGAGGGACAAGAGTAAATGGTAGTTTGTGGAAGGCACAAGATTAGATTTGAAGAATAAGTTTCACATTCTTGCGGTTTAGAATATTTTGAAGTTCCTGCATGTATATATCCACATATATCCGTACACTAGACATACATGTATACGTACATACATACATACATACATATGGGCATTCGCACCCATCCACCCAACCACACCCACACACACACACACACACACACATGCACACACACACAAACAAACAAACACACACACACAAAACACACACACACATACAAACACACACACACCACACACACACACACACAAACACACACACACACACACAAACGCACACACACACACACACACACACAAACACACACACACACACAGAAGCGCTTCAACTTAAGCAGTTTTAAAATTACACAGTTTCAGGCACACAAAGTTTTCAAAATATAGGTTAGAATGAAATATTTCATTGATTCTGTCACGTAAGTGTATTTTTCGAAGTAGGTCCCTCTTTTGTATACTCACGATATTTGATGTTAGCGCAGTGTATAGGCCTATGTATGTTTCTGAGTGTATAATATTTTAGAGGAAGTGTACGTACGTGCTGTATACAGAAATTTATAATTATTTTCAACCTGAGCAAAATTGTACTGTGCTCCAGCCCTTAGGGTACATAACCACCGCCTAAGTACGGCCGTGTCTCTCATAAGTATTGAATAGAATATGTATTAAAGAAAACATTTTTCGAATTTCTCTTAATTCTTCTTTGTGTAGGATACGTAGTATAATTATACGTCTGTAGCAAACGTGCACCAATAATAATCAGAGTTGTTTTCCTCTGAACGAACACTGAACCTTACTATACAACTTTTTTTTTAATTTTCAATTCATACATCCCTGTTGTGTTGTTAATTTGTAATATAGGTATATAAATTGCAAAATATTTAGTCTAACACAACTCAATTAATAGTTATTAATAAGATTAATGATATATTTTACATAATTACTTCCGGCTACATGTTTCTGCTCTGTCTATTCGAACCATCTTCAGGCTGAAGTGTTATTTACTTAAGAAGGTGATATATACAATTGGCATTATTGTCGTCGATTGTGAGATTTCGCATTACATATTTAAAATGTTGTGATTAAAATAATACACATTGAAGCAATATAATGTGCATTAAAATAATTTTGTGTTATTATGGTTCAATATATTATTTTTATACACAATGTTAAAATTAAGGGTGGTGGTTTAATGAAATGGACTGGAGTAAGTTATTTTCTATTTATATTGCGGTAGCAACTGCTGTGTTGCAGCGTTAGCGTATTTTGCATGTGAAGATGTGGTGCTGGGTCATGGATGTGTTGGTGTTTTTATACTGGTATCAGTAGTGAAGCTTTCATTTAGAGGTTGCTGATTTTGATATTTGCGTTAGACCATATATTTTGCAGTTTATATACCTATATTACTATACAAAATCTTTCAATTAATGATGTTAAGTTCACGAACACACGTCATTAAAACAGAACTATAGATATCCACATAAATAATATCATTTGGCACCTCCTTGAATTCAACATGTTTCATTATTTGTCACCCAAGTTTACCAAGGCACGAGATGCACACAGACTCTCTTCTATACGGTAATGTTGGACTAGGTTCGCGTAAAGTTTTAACCTGATTAATTACTTCCCTCTAATTCTGGGATCAAAGAATGCATGGATCTTCCCTCCATGACTAATCTATGCTGTAATCCCCACACAGACATACATTACTTCCCGTGCAGCTCATCGTACTTCCTTCGTGGTGTCTTCAGCTTAGCGCGGAAAGGAGCGGTGTTTATGCTGCTACGCTCCACTACGTTTTCTCTACCCTACTTTCGTAACTCGTGGCATTTACAGAGCGTCCAGATGAAGGCGGAAACCTCTTGTAGATTCTGCACTAACCATTTTTTTAACTCACAGTATGTTACAGAGGGTGATGGAAATTGCCTCTTGCAACACTTTAATATCCATGGCACCTGGTGAACAAATTATTAAAGGTGTTTCAAGTTCTTGTTCACAAACTGCCGACATCGCACTCCTGAAAATCTGTTTATATTCGTCCTCTGTGTATGGATTTTCTGCCGACCGGTATCTAGTTTCGACTATTTAGTTGGATGTGTAATTAATTTCATCTGGAAAACAAATTAGCCTCGCAGAACCATTTAGAAAACCGCACTGTCGCAACACAGGACTTTTGCGCAACTTTAAAGTTATACTATTTCAAACGTGGTACATTTTGTAGCTGCGTGTACAAATCAATTTGGTGAATCGGTGTTTTGTAGTGAGTGTCTTAAAGGATCTAGTAGAATACTGCTGAACGCCAGCCAGTGTCATGAAGTGCTTCTGAAGGAACTTGCTGTGATCACTCTATCTTCTCCTTTAGCAAATATCCTCTTTTTCGAAATTTATTCATCAGTCGATATGTTATTGATGTAGAAGGAACTCATAACACCGGTTAGGAGACTTAAAAATTTGATACGATAGATGTTCTTCCTTACATATGTTTCCAAAATTATTAAACCGTCTGTATCACCGTGTATTGCACGTTCACAAATAACAACAATAATTTAAGTCACAAAAAACCCCGTCTGTTTCACTGTACTTACATTCCCGTACCACAAAACAGTTCACATCTGTTGCACTCAGCTTATGATCCACCCCATCTAGCGTCGTGGCTGAGAAGGAGTGGAACTGTACACTTGTGTGCCTGCATGGCATGCTGCTTGGTGGTCTTGACTTGTATCTTTACACTAAGCTTATGAAACAACTGCAGGAAAGCCGTCAAGTTACGTACAGCAACCATATGCGCTGTAAGATAAGCCTGGCAAGTAGGAGTACATATCATGGTAGCAGGGGCGTCTCACTGCTTTCCACTTTCAAATAAACTGTGCATTACGCGAAGCTCAATTTGTGGGAAGCAGTCCATTTCATTTACCGAACTAGCAGTAAGAGTCATGATAGTACGACGAGGAAGAATGAGCTGCATTGTGTTGTTGCTATTGCGTTCTTGTAATTATCATCTCTCCTGAACTAAGGTTATTTCATTTACATTTTATAAACACGTATTTATTTTTATAAGGTTCAGTTTTCGTCTTATTACATACATAAAAGCCTTTGATAGTATATTCTCGGCATATTAGTTGGCCGTTTACACGTCACCGCGAGTTCTCACGTTATTTACACGTCACGTAGGTCTATTATTAGGTATCACTCTCACGTGACTATCTGTTTGTTGTGTTGGGGTTCCTCGAGTTAATTGTCGGAAAGGAGGCCAAATGCCCGGAAGTTCTTATCCTTTTCCTCAGCCTCTGTGTTCATATTCTAGGGCAGTACTTTGAAGTACCTATTGCTTTCTTCCAGTGTCCTTCACAGCTCGCCATTCGCAGTCGGTCTATTGCCGACGTTATGCAGTTGAAGCAGCAGCTTTATGGAATCTATTTTTTTCAATAGTATTACTTTTTAGTGACATTATATAGTGTCAAAGAGTAGGATTACTGCTCAGTGATGAAGCTTAAGGAATTTGGTTGGAACCTGCAGCCTAAAAGAAGTACTACCCCAGTATTCTTATAGAGTTACTAAAGAAAACTTCGAAAAAATTACGCAAAAATTCTGTGTCGCTGTCGAGATTAAAATTGGATATCTCGTAAATTTAATACAGAAAAGTTACTGCGTCACCGAACTTCCTCCATAATGGACATAAGAACAAAAAGCCTTACCGTAAATTGTTACAAAATTAGGAACAATTTGAATATATTTCTTACGGGAATGACCGTAGTTATCAAAATCTGAACCCATAATGTTTGAAAGTTGCTTTAAAGCCCTGAAAACCTCCAAACTTTAGGAACTAACAGCGTCTAAAGCCATAATTAGAAAGTGTAGATGTTAATGAACATATTGAACACGTGTCTCTGAACTCGTAATGTGGATTGTAATGTATTGTTTCAAACAACAATTTAACATGTGAGTCTCAAAACAACAAATTCCTGGACCTAGTACCATATAACTAGGCACATGTCACAGTATGTTCCTGAAAACGTGACAATTAATGGCTGATATAGAAACTCGACATTTGTAGGACCCGCCGCTTCATATACGAGTTAGGAAACGTACTGTATTTCGCCAGTGGAATGTAGTCCATACTACTGCGTCGTGACACTCTGTGAACCATTTTAATAACATCCTTTCATCAACCATTAGGTTTTCCAAAAGATCTGCTCCTTTGAGACTAAATGAACAATATTTTATATGCAATTATCATAATCCACAAGTTCTGTCACTTTAATATATATACCTCTTAACTGTAATAATTATGATATAAAATACGAGTATATATAATGAACATTATCTTTAAGCTAAGAGCAGTATATGTGACATTTCTAAACAGCTCCCTCTTAAGTCCCTCATGTGCCCACAATCTCGTGAAGAAAAGTAAACGAGTGAAAGTAAAAGGTAAAGGTAAAGGTAAAGGTAAAGTGTTCCCATTACAGGCCCGGTGTGGCCCAGAAGTGGGGAAGAAGTATAGCTCTACTCTTCCATGGCCGCGGCACTAGAAGGGGTTGAGTGGTCAGCAGCACGCCCCGGCCGCACTTAACCCCCGCGAAACACCCGGTACCCATTTTACAGGAGGCCGGGTGGGACCCAGGGCCGGACGGGTGGAAAATCTCGTCCCCACCGGGATTTGATACCGGACCGTCCAGCCCGTAGTCAGTTGCTATACCGACTGAGCTACCGGGCCACAAACGGGTGGAAGTAATTTAATTTATTTAAGAAATGTTGGCATCCTCAGAAATCCTGTCCGGTATAAACAACATAAATACAAAATCTGAAAATAATAAACCACCACGCATATGGACGTATTTTATTTTCTTTTACTGCTTAGTGTTAAATATGCTGGGCCGTATTTAACTAATCTGCTCTATTTATGGAAAACACCATGCAAAGACAATCTGTAATTCGATTGTTATGGTAAAATGCAGTCCGAAAAGTGGAGCACGGGAAAGGGTGACAGCTGAGTAAGGCGACATTTGTACCAATTGCGGCACTGCCTTCAAGGCTACCATCGGCAGTTAGGGAGTGGAAAGATCAACGTATCCTGTACAACAGAAGAAACGTCGGTAATGATTAAACTGCACGCGATTCGAGCGCCAGGTCTTGACTGTCAACGGCCCAGTAAACACTTGTGGCCGAAGAGAAGACATTAGATTTTGCGCGATTTCAAGCTTCCGCGTACCTATCGGTCCTGGGGCCGATAAGTTGTCCCGAAACTTCGGTAAGTAATTACCATTATAAGCTGCGTAATAACCTAGAAAAGCGCAAATCGTGCATTTGATTTTGACCAAGTCTGGATCCATGGATCTTTTGGATCAAATTCTTTTAAAATAAAAGCAGTTGCATACAAGAACAAGGTAGAATATGACTAAATGTTGTGTTGTTATTTTATCAAAACTCTAATGTACCTGCATTTACAAGTGTTATTTCCCCTCCCTTTTTACGGTACTTTTCACTTACATAAAGTCACATTCGTGAAATAATTGTCCCTTGCCTCTACACAAGAACTGTCGTGATTTTCCCTCGAACGAAGTGCTTGGTTTAACGTGGACAACCCCTACAGGTCTCGTTTGGCAGACTGTACACGTCTGGAGAGAGGTGATAAAGGTTTATAGACTACGTCTATTTGGTTTACATTTAGACGCCAGGCACGGTCTGTTGGGTTTGAGTCTTTCTGCCATCTCACTTCAGCATACAGTCCAACTCGTAAACCGTGAAATAATATTCTTGATACATGGTACGTTTTTCCTATTTTTTGTATGGGTATTTTATGGTAATTTGTCAAAATAGTAGTAGAATATAACGCACATAAATTGTAAAGGGATCTTAAAACCGTATGGTTCGTCATAATACAGTAAGGTAAATATTTGTATAAAAGGAAAATGCTCATTACAGGAAAAAGTTGGGCTTCATTGTCCTTTGCAAAAGAAAAATTGTGTTCGTGCATAAATCCTTTACTATTATTGAGGCAGACTACAGTTTTGGTATCACGATCCCTGTTATTCTACTACCAGGGCTACAGCAAGCGTACTCTAACAAGTAAGGAAAAAAGTACATTTGAAGGGCAAGTCGTAATTTGTTCTCTGGGTGTTCTTGTTGCTAGTAAGAAAAATGTTTTGTTTGACCCCGCAGTTTCTTGTCTATAATTTTTCCACGGTAAATTTAGAGAGTCTGCATCTGCAAGCGACAGCTGTGTGCTGATATATTTGTGCCAAAATAAGTATGCCTGGTTTCATATTCAGAAAAATCAATGGATGTCTAAACGGTCACAGAAATAAATGCTAACAGTCGTAAGACATATACATATAAAATATCTTGTGGAAGGAAGCAAAGTATCAGCGTTGTAAAAAATCTACATGTCTTAGTAAAAGTGAAGGTAAAGTTTTCCCGTTACAGGCCCGGTGTGGCCCAGAGGGTGGGTAGAGGTATAGCTCTACTCTTCCATGACCGCGGCACTAGAAGGGGGTGAGTGGTCAGCAGCACGCCACGGCTGCACTTTACTCCCGGGAAAGACAAGGTACCCATTTTTCAGGAGGCTGGTTGGGCCCAAGGGCCGGCCTGGACGAGCGGAAAATCTCGTCCCCACCGGATTCGATCCCGAACTTTCCAGCCCGTAGCTCAGTCGCTGTATCGACTGAGCTACCCGGTCCATGTCTTAGTAAAAGTGTCTTTAGTGAAATATAAAAATGTGTATGCAGGTCATAGTTTTATTTTGCATTCAGAAGATGGCTGACAGTTTGCTAAACAACCTGAAAACTGTGTAATGCGGGCTGCGTACAGTGCCGATAATCCACGCAAGGCCGAACCGTATCTTGACAGTAGATAACACGCGTTTAATTTTTAAGTGTTTCTTCGGTAAGGCAAAACTGTATTTATATTTGCTAAACCAAACGGTCAGTTGAAATAATATTATACGAAAGCGGAAATGTTACGTTTGCTCCAATATACTAGTAAGAGTAGTTCATATTCTTCGAAAACAATATTCTTTTAATTAATGAAGACAACGTTAAAACATTATTATTATTATTATTATTATCCTTGTTATCACCTTTATTCAGTGTATTTACAATTATACGCTTGAAATGAACCATATTTCTAGGATATACAATTTAGCAGCTGTTCTGTAGTTACAAGTTGTGCTACATGTAATGTTATTTCGCTCGTTAAATATGTTTCGTACTTTTCAATTAGCACTTTCCGCAGCATGTGTGCAGTGCCCAATGTGGCTGTTTTTTGCAGTCCCTTAATTTCGTGCTCTCCTGTTATGTTGCTCAGGTACTGTCTGAGTGATTTTGAAACGGTTCCAGTCTCCTCTTTTGCTACCGGTATCACATTTTGCTCTCATATTCCACATGCGCTGAATTTCTGTTACAAGGTCTTTATATTTTAAAATTTTCTCACTCCCTTGCTTCATCACATTCCTGTCTCCAGAAATTGCAACATCTATTAATATGCATTTTTTTTTATTTTCACTTATTATGATGGCCGGTTTAATGTTAGGAAGAGTTCTGTCGGTTCGCACTTGTAGGTTCCATAATTTGGTAACCTTAACTTTACTACTTGTTTCGACTGATTTTGGTACATGGTCATACCAGTGTTCGATTTCTAATTTTATCCCTATTTCCTTGCATACGTTAAAGTGTAGTTGAGCACTAAATCTATCATGTTTCTTTATATATTGTTCTTTTACGAATATTCGGCATGTTGATATGATGCGTTTCGCTGTTTCATCAAATTGTTTATAGAGTCTGCATTTGCTATCTCTTTCTGTTTGTAATATTTTTGTCGCCCATGATATTTCCTTTATAATTTTGTTTACAATTTTGTGCTGCTATTGTTTCACTTTCATTTTCTTCTTTTTTTCTTCTTCTTCTTCTTCTTCTTCTTCTTATTATTATTATACCTAATTAATTATAAATTAAACAGTTGTCACCCATAGACGCTGCGTCTTTACAGAATATTACAGCGTCTTTAGGGCATTTGCAATATGATATGAATTGTGTGTCTTACACGACGTTTTTTGAGCTGATCTTTGTGCTTTGTTGTGTGCTAAACATCGGATTATCATTTTAGACATCAACCTAATATCATACAGTACGATACTTGTGTAAATACAATACAAATATGGCTACATCGGATAAACTACAACGTCAAAAGTGTTCTTGTAAAAACAATTTTCTAGAAAAATAATGCTGTACAAGAAAAATTTGTCATCAGAAGTAAGAGCCATCATGCTTGATAAAAACACCGCAGTGCTGTGAGTTATGACCCACTGAACAAGAAAAGACAGCGGTCCGCTTGCTTGTTTGTCAAAGTCAACCATTTTCCCCCCGCTGATGGCCTGTGTTGTGGGACAGATACCCGGTGACCAATTCCATGTCGCATAACGGGCTTATAAGGAGACTAAAGTTAATTGTGAGCGAAAAATTAACGCCCTTAAAATCAGATGTATAACAGCTGATTGATGATCACCAATTACCTTAAAAGAACTGATGACAAGTTTCTCAGTACTTACGTTTCCATAGTTTTGTGTTTGAAAACCGAAATATGTGTATTACTTTATCATCTGCCACTTTGTTGTGGATACGTGCGAGTCTGAGTTTTGCGTCAGTTGCTACTACAGTCCTAAATAGGCCGTATATAAAAACACGGGATAAGAGATGAAATTATTTCTGTCTGATAGAAAAATAAATAGGAGAAACGAAAATAAACCGCAAGAAACGTGCCCCATTGTCAACCCGTCGACCACAACCTCCTATTACAAATGTGACTTGACTGCCTCAGGACATTTACCGAATACTTGACGTATGGAGTGGGTAAACGATCGTCGTGGCTGTGGCACTGCCGAAGGAGCAACAGTTGTACATCTCCCCACGAAAATAAAGGAATACATATTACAATTCCACTTGAAGGCGAAAAGTCAAAAACAGGTAGAGAGTAATCCATTATTCTGGATCAAATGTTCACAGAATAAGTAAAATCAACAAAATTCGGTTAGTGTGGTGGTGCTTTGCGGAATTTGTGTTGGCATGAAGAAATCCTTTGTGGCACTTCATAGTCCGACTTCCCAATCAGACAGACCTTTTTCTTTTTTTAGCTTCCTCACTCCTAGCTTGCGTTCAGAGATGTATACAATATGATTATTTTTGGAGTACAAAAAAAGGCTTAGAAAGTTAACTCAAACTAACATACTAAAATGACCTTGTGTTTAGAGTATTAACATTAATGGCGCTGGTGTCATTTTCGTAGTTGTGTTGCTGCTGTTGGTGCAGATTTCGATCTTGACGCGTCACTTCGCGTTCTATACGCCCCAGCAGGAAACGAGAGTGAATGTTTTTTTTTTACTCTTTCTTTTGGACCACCCAGTATTGTGTATGTTTTCGTAGATAGTCTACTGACTTAAGAAGTAATACATAATCTTCAATAGTTGTCCATTAATTTTTAAGACAACCACTTCTCTGTTAAAGAAGGGTGATAGTTTAACAATCATACTGCCTTGCAGTGTCATATTTTGTTTCTGACATATTTTTGTGTCGATTGTTGAGTGATTTTAGCCAAGTAAAGCGAGGACTGTTATTGAACAATAAGTGTGTTGAACTGATTTATCACTAATTTTGATGTTTTGTTGACCGTGCATCTCAGTATAATCTTATCAATTGACCAATTTAATGCAAAAATTCTTGTTTTAAAATAAGTTTATTACATTCATCTACATGTTTCGAGCACTGTTGTGCTCATCATCAGGAGGTCAAATTGTGTTATACAGCATCTGGTATCCTCACGATACCTGCGCACCGGACGGCGATAACAGATACTGTGCAACACAATTTGACCTCCTGATGATGAACACAACAGTTCTCGAAACATGTAGAGGAATTTAATAAACTCATTTTAAAACAAGAATTTGTGCATTAAGTTGATCAGTTGATAAGATAATTTATCACTGACGATTACCGTTGCTAAATTAGGCATTATTTTTTCCCGTTGCGATTAATTTTAATCATTACGAGTAATTTATTTTTATTACCGGTTGTAAAGGATTGCTTATCCTGTTACATCCAAAGCAGAAGTAGTACCATATTTTGATACTCCTTGTTCAGCTGCAATACCGACATGTAAACGTAACCATCGGTTATTACATAACTGGCCTACCTATCTTTCTGGTTGGGATTCTAAACAACCATCCCTAAACACCACATTCCGGCTACAGTTTACTTTTATGAATCAATTTATCCATTTAAACATCGTACTCTCTGTAATTTTACCATTCGTTCATTTCTGATTATGTATTTAATTTGTTTTTTAAAGGTCAGACGTCTGAGTTTGTTTGTCTAAGCGGAAGAGCGATGACGTATTACCGTCAGATCAGAGAATTTAGTACTGCATTATTCCTTACTTTAACTCAGATTGTCTGTTTTCTAGATCTTCCCATCGCATTAAGGGCAACGGCCCTTAATACGGCTGCAATATTAATTTATTTGATAATTAAATGCGACGGATAAAAAGTAATTGGCCTGGGGACTTACGTGAGCATACGATGGAATTATGCCTTTTTTAGATGGAGTACATAACTAAAAATAAACACAATAATGATTTTGTATAGCATTTGGGAGTAGGGATCTGTAAAGCTACTACACTCTAAACTTTCAAACTAACCACTTAGTTGCTGGTTGCTGAATAGGAGTAAATAAACCCAACATCTCTGTCTTAAGTTATTTCAATTTAAGACATACTTCACTAGGCGTTTGGGACATATTGTACAGTCCCGTCACTGTAAATGTTGACAGTTCTTCGTAACAACAGGTAAACTGTAACGGAAACTTCCAGATAGGATATATATCTTAGTAATTAACCAACTTGATGCACAAAATTTTTGTTTTAAAATAAGTTTATTTCATGCCTCTACATGTTTCGAGCACCATGTGCTCATCATCAGGAGGTCAAAATTGCATTACACAATCTCTGGTATCATCACACCTAGAGGTGGCAATCTCTTGTACACCTGTGCACTGAGCGGTCACGTACAGGTGTTACTAAAATATTCTTTACGAAATGTGTTCCAACGGACAAAACACGCTATACAGTTTAATTTTCATTTTATTGCCGTGCAATACAGTACCAATTCTTATTTGAAACCAACAATTTGCACAATACTCTTAAAATCTTAAAATCACATTTTAAGTTTCACATTAAAATAGACTTAAATTCCTCCCACATGTTTCGATCCCCATACGGGATCATCCTCAGGGAGTATGCACTATGTCGTGAGTGAAGTTACTAAAACAAGTTATTTTTATAGGTTATCTGGTAGCATGCGTATTCAGGTAATGCCTATGGAGTCTGGATTATGCTTATCACCCACTAAGGCATCCATAGTGGGTGATAAGCATAAGCCAGACTGAATACGCATGCTACCAGATAACCTATAAAAATAACTTGTTTTAGTAACTTCACTCACGACATAGTGCATACTCCCTGAGGATGATCCCGTATGGGGATCGAAACATGTAGGAGGAATTTAAGTCATTTTAATGTGAAACTTAAAATGTGATTTTAAGATTTTAAGAGTATTGTGCTAACACTATACAGTGTCCACTTCCTTTCCCCCAAGATTAATTATGTATAACTAATTGCGTAGTTGCTTATCCCATGTATTGAAATATCATTAAATACATTACGTTGTTTTAATGGTATATGCCTATATTTAGTTTATTCGACGTGCAAAATATGCCCTAAGGCATATTCGATATCTGTGGGAGCAGGAAAAAAGAGAAGACGCTGAAAAAATTACGAACGGGCGATTATTGAAGTAATTGTACTTTCCCATAAGTTCTGTACCCGTCGTCGATGTATTTGCTTCGAGTATGGATTTAGACTTTCCTGTTTTGTGGTACGTAAATCTACCCAATAAAAATATAGGTCTATTGTAGCTACAGCAACTGTGGCGTCTGATTACACCGGATAGTCGGAAATCAAATTCAGGCATGTTTAATTAAAGTACAGAAGAGAAAGTAATTGCCTTTTGTGGGCTCACTTTTAAATAAATTGCTTTAAATTATGGCTTTTAGCCTCAAGGACTCTCTGAGGTTTACTACGAGAATGAATTGCGAATCTGATCTCTTCTTAAAGATCTAAAATTTTTTAAATTCTATAAAAAAATAATACATAACAGTTTCCTTTAGGATTCAAATGACATGCATTTTCTTCACTTCGTTAGATGTTTTAGATGAAGAGACGAATGCAATGTATAATGCTTGCGACAGGACCCTTCTTGTTTAGTTAGCTTTAAAAAGAAACATATACAGAACCTATAGAATTTATTTATAGCAAACATCGAATCTGCTTATGTCGAAGACGGTGAGCGAAGTTTTATGTTTCTTGTAGCCTGCCAAGACCCGACATTTATCTTAGGGGCAGTAAAAATATTGCGACCTATACTTTTGCACAGCAAACAGACACGCCGTTTTATATCGAATAATAAAATGTGTATTTTTTATGTTCAATGTTCCGTACATCGCAGAATATATGTCAATAATTATCCAAAACGATGAAACAATATACAGTTTATTTGTAACTGCAAACAGCTCTACATGTTTCGGGTGGTATCTCCACCCATTATCAGGGCCTCATATCACTGCCTGTAGAGTATATGGCATTATTGTTGCCGTTACTGTAGATGCAGTGATATGAGCTCATACCACCCGAAACATGTAGAGCATTTTGCAGTGAAAAATAAACTGTATATTGTTGCAACTTGTTGGATAATTATTTAAACGCGTTTTTTTTCTTAAGAACACAGCATGGGGACCGCGGTAGCACAGCGATTAAGGTGCTATGCTACAAATCGGAAGGTCGCTGGTTCGATTCCAGACGGTTTCATTGGAATTTTTTATTGACATTATCCTTCCGATCGCACTATGGCCCTGGGGTCGACTGAGTCTCTAACAGAAATGAATACCAGGAGTATTTTCTGGGGGTAAAAGCGGCCGGTGCCTAAGGCTGACCTTACCACCATCCTGTGCCTTTGTCACATAATGTGGGAACCTTAACTTCCTGGAACCCTCTGGGCACTTCGGGCTAGTAATGAGACTGATTTACATTTTAAGAACACAACATGCCTGGCGTTTACATTATAGTTTGAGTTACAAAGTATTGGCTAGGTATTTTACTGGAATATCTCTCTGTCTTTCAAGGTTCACAAAAAAAGTCTTTGTATGCAACCCTTCGTATTCCAGTTTACAAATTCAACAAACAAAAATGTCGCACGTAACGTTTCATGAAGACGTTTATGTGACGATACTTTTTTCCAGCACACGGAACGCACATTTATCTCAGTAATTAACCAACTTTATTCACAAAATTTGTTTCACAATAAGTTTTATTTCATGCCTCTATATGTTTCGAGCACATGTGCTCATCATCAGGAGGTCAAAATTGCATTACACAGCCTCTGGTATCATCACACCTATAGGTGGCCTTCTCTCTCTCTCTCTCTCAACCTGCGCACGAGACGGCCACCTATAGGTGTGATGATACCAGAGGCTGTGTTATGCAATTTTGACCTCCTGATGATGAGCACATGTGCTCGAAACATGTAGAGGCATGAAATAAAACTTATTGTGAAACAAATTTTGTGCA
>Ga0123352_10008225_pt1 | contig 16233 bp, 10 predicted proteins | sample TergutLab28metaG_FD_89700 | JGI IMG/M metagenome (GOLD analysis project Ga0123352, IMG submission 89700) | Labiotermes labralis P1 segment gut microbial communities from Petit-Saut dam, French Guiana - Lab288 P1 | ecosystem: Host-associated > Arthropoda: Insects > Digestive system > Gut ... | reverse complement strand
TTCTGTAGATTCAACAATTAATGTAAAATAAATAGACACTGCAAATCTTAATAACTAGATAAACACAACCTTTCTAGATATGTAATGTAAATAGACATCGTATTTTTAACAATTCTAACAACCGGACAAACATAACCTTATAGATACAACAACTGATCAGGAATTTATACGATTTTATGACTAGATAGGCTAAGCAAACACAAATGTAAATAGATATATTACCTTTCTAATAAGTTTAATAACTGGATAAACATAACCTCTACATGACATAGCATGTTTATAGTAAGTAATACACAGTAATCGCACCTGAAAAATTCGCAACATAAATTTTACTACTATTTTGTCATATTTATAGAATTGTATTTTTGTAATTTTAGACCACTCACTTGTTTCAGTGTGATGATACCAGAGGCTGTGTAATGCAATTTTGACCTCCTGATGATGAGCACATGTGCTTGAAACATGTAGAGGCATGAGATAAAACTTATTGTGAAACAAATTTTGTGCATCAAGTTGGTTAAATGCTGAGATAAATACTACATTTTATACATTTCCGGCAGTTGTAGTGTAAGGATTAAGGATTGTAAGTAAACAACGTTTGTGTTCCTATATTGGCCAGCATTGATTATTATTTTTAAACATCTGATGACTGTACGTATAGGCAATATGCACAAATTTGCAAAATATCCTGCTGGCGTTGGATGTACATGGAGCTTATTCACAATACCGAACTAAATTACGTCACTTGGAAACAAAATAGAAACTCTCACAGTTGTGAACATATTGACGGACTTAATTAAATCTACTAATTCCATTACAAACAGACTTTCAGCATGGACCATATTCATAGTCTTGCGTTAAATTTGCCGTTGAACAGCGATATGAATAGACGCTTGAAGTTTGTTGGTTATGTGTTACGGACAGGTATATTGGTTATTGTATCGTATGATTGATTTATGTGTATTGATTTCTTGGTCTGTTTAATCACATTTTCAACTGCGCGGTTTTTATACGTTGTCGGAAGGTACTGTGTGATGAATGTGAATGGTGAATTGGAAAGAATGTGATAACACTCTGAGGTGCTGTGTTGGTGTATGCGTAATTGGTCTGAGTGTAACTGTAAATAAGGGCAGCCTATGGCTGGGCCGAGATATGAGCCCATTAAGCTTGTTCATAAAATTCGTGAGTCATGTCCTGTCCTCATGTTTTCGTAGTCGCCTTTTTAATATTATCTTCCCATTAGTAATTAGATCGTTCCTCGAGGTTTTTCAACAAAAGTAAGTCTTACACTCACCAAATAACAGGCGGATATGCGTACACTGCATAAGGGTTACTTGCCCACAAAGCCAATAGCTGTAATCTAGTGTACTGGAAAAATGATATTTTTATTAGGCTACAGAGTGGATGGACTGGAGTTTAATTCCCGGCAGGGGCGTCCACCCAGTTTTCCTTCCAATTGGTACCGGGGTTTCTTTCACGAGGGTAAAAGCTGCCGAAGCCTGATTTTCGCCACTGAGCTCCTTCCGGTGTTGAGGTTAATAAGGACTGGAGCTGTACCTCAGCTCCACCTATATACCTTCGTGGAGTCAACAAGCACAACTTTAAATGTTTAGCTGCCAAATGTTCGAATTTTTATTTTTACGATCATCAAGTGAACAAGAATTAGATAGAGAAGGCACATAAAATGCATGGGGAGATGAAAAGATAAGCACGAGTTTTTTACTGAAAGAGGTGGTATGGTGGCATAGGGCGCTCATGGGAGAGTTGTAATGGATCTTTGAGAGAGAACTTCATTACTTGATTGAGCTAGTTCAGAATGTGATTCTCTAGATATTTGTTTGTAGGCAGTCACCTTATTGCCTTTGTCAACAAAAGCGTTTCGGTTCCTCTTAAGACTTTAATGAGTTGAGTTTGCCCATCTCCACTGGGCATAAAGGCGAGCCATCTGCTCGTGAAGTGAACCATTGCACGTGTCATACAATGTTTTCATTCGTTCTGTCCAGTATACAAACATTTATTCATCTTTCCGGTATTATCCAGTTTTATAGTACATATGCCCACTTTCGTTCGCAGCTTATCACCCGTTTATTAATGAAACGATCACTTTGCGGCGCCATAGCTTCAAATGACGGGAAAGATGTGTGATGTCGCGTATTTCCGTAAGTTTTTTGTACCATTTTCTGTCAACGACGTTTCCTATATATTCGTAAGATACCAACATCCATAAGCAGTGCCATACTTAAGAAATACACTGGAGAAGAGGGCGCTTTCGTTGCGTCACAAAACTCGTTTCCTTACAGCTAAGTTCTTCTTTCCAAGTTATCTTGTTTGTGCCGAGTTTGCGTGTGGTCTCATTTAATTAAACGACGTTGGAGAGTAATTAAAGTAGGATTTGTTAGCTTCAAGTTTTGTTTATCCTAAATATTCACCAATGACAAAAACTTATCTCACAGTTAGTCGAAGATTATAGATTGTGATCAAGTAATTTATACTGTGGACTTTAAATTGGCTTATTCCCATATTTAAACTTTGCTAGGGCCCAAGAGAGGGAAGTAGCAGATTCATAAAGAAAGCTGCACATTTAAGATCTTTATAACTTACACGATTCTGCAAATAGGAGCCGCAGTGGCTCATTTGATATAGTGACTAGGCTACGTATCATCGATCCGGAGTTAGAATCCCGACAGGGGCAAGAGATTTTCTTTTGCAAGACGTCCAGACCGCCGGGGTCCACCCAGCGTCCTGTGCGGTTGGTACAGGGGTTTTTTTTTCCCCCTGGCTAACGCGTCCGGTGCGTGAAGTTGACCACTGTCCTCCACCTAGTGCAGAGGTTATGAATGAGTGGAGTTTGTGAAAAGTGCAATGGGCACACTTACACATGATATTACGTAGAGTGTTTACAAGTTTATCTTTCTGATGACCACATTACACCTCATTGAGTCTATATAGCTCAGTCGGTATAGTGACTAGGCTATGTGCTGGACAACCGAGGAATTGGAATTCGATTCCCGGTAGGGACAAGAGCTAATTCTCGTCTCAAAATCGTCCAGACCGCCACTGACGCATACCCAGCCTCCTGTTTAGTTAGCACCGGGGCTAAAGTGGCCGGTGCGTGAGGCTGACCACTGGATCTCCATCAAGTGCCAAGGTTAAGAATGCGTGGGTCTATTCTTCCCATCTTCCGCATGCCTTCGTGGCGTAATACGCACGTAATCACAGGGAGAACTCTGGCTTTCTCGTACATCGCACGTAACGAAGAACGTGTAGTAAATGTTTAATTTTTTCTTTTTTCAATGAGCCTGTTTAGGCGAAATGAATGGCATTCTGTTGGAGCATAGATAAACTCCGCTTGATATTCCACTCGTGTCCGACGCACCTCCACGTATGCTGTGGTCATTGTGACGTGGCCAGCCGATGGCGCGCGACCTGACATGTTCTGACGTCACTTAAGAAAGCGAAGACGGAATGACCACCAACATTACTGTGGGCATGGACCCAATGTTTGCCACAAAATACGGTAGATGACATTTGTACTTCTCATTTTCATTTTTTTTTTTAATTTGCCTTATTGCTGACCAGTACTCCTCAGCGCTCGGTAACGGATTGTCCAGTCTTGCCTACGAGTGTACAACCTTTCGCCCACTGGTCTCCATTCCTATCTGGGTTTATAGTGTTTATGCTGTCATTTGTTATCTTTTCGTGTATCTCCTTATAATTGCGTTATGTGGACGATGTGAGTGGCATTACACCTCTGGGGAATGTCTTGTAACAGATCTGGTGCCACTGTCTTGGATATGAGAGCAGCAGTTGAGAAACAGTGAGTTGACACCAGGTCCGGTTTAAAGGCTATCCCATTTTGTGCGGCTACTTGGGGCCCCACGGTTTGGTGGACTCTGAAAAGACGGATATTTCAGATTTCGAGTCAAATATTTTGTGTTTAAATTCTCACGTTAGGTTCAGGACTACGCGTAAGTTGGCCCTCCAAATTTGTTTTTGTTTTGGGTCCGGAAATGTCTTAAATCGGAACTGATCAACACCACAGAACCATTTTCAAGATTCGGCCACTTCCTTTAACATGGTTTCCAGAATCGATCTGGGACTTTGAGGTACTTCCATGCCTGTAGACCTCCTATTTCTGTATTCCTTAAAGCATCAACCTCTAGATTTCAGTTCGTGTTTTCCCCTTTTTTAGCCATCTGGAAGCCGACTAGATACCTAATATCGGATATCCGAAACCAGGAACTTCCCTGTTTTCGATATTGGTTACATGCGACTGGTATGACTACATATAATCAGCATAACTAAGCGTTAAATAAAGGAAGATTACGAAAACTATGTAAAAATGTAAGCAGTTACAAGAGGCTCTGCTCTTCCTCAAAGCGTCCAGACGGTCTGTGGTGACTAACTCAGTCTCCTATTCAATGGGTAACCCGGGGATATTTCTTTCTCCGTTGTTATTGTGGCCGTGGCGTCAAGCTGACCACTCCGTTTATTTTTTTTTGCAAGAAGTCATCCCGTTGTGTATTGATCCTAATAACCACTTTTTATTGTAATGAAGTCAACACAACTGTATAAAATAAAATCGTAGGTTACAGCGACATGTTTCGACTTATAAAGTCATCGTCAGGCTAAGCTCAGAACCATGAAGTTTTTTACAGTGTGGCTGTGCGCATTTGGGATTCCAGTTGGCTTACAATGTGCGTTGTGATTCGCAACATGTATATAGACTGGTCAATAATTAATAAATTGTCGCACTTTTGTTTGGAATTAGGGGTTCCAAGCACGTAATGTGTGTTGGCGTGTTACTTTAGGCTGTGGTTCCCTGATTAGGTTCCTGGTTACTCTGTTCATTGTGGTTGTATTAGTTCTCCTCATCCTCGTAACAAAATGTTAGATTGTGTGCCCGAACCGCAAGAATCACTAGCATTAAGTGAGCCGCACGATGTTGTGTCGAAGAGCAGGTTCGATTTTTAATGGTGGGGTGGTTTAACCTGAGTTAGGTCATAGACTTGGTTGTCCAGCACTTACAGAGAAACCGAGGTGTCTACTAACGATATTCGGTTACTCTCGGGAAAGCCATTTACTGTAGGGGCTACAGTGCTCTCAGTTCCCTCCCCCTCCCCTTTCCCTTTACAGCGAGGACACCTTTTTAGTCTGTATTGAATCCCACAATACGAACCAGAATTTTCAAATGTTTAAACAGGCCTTTCAGAAAAAAAAAAATAGCGAATCCACGCACATTTTAAAAAAATCACAAACATAATACAAATATATCAAAAAAACTGCATCTGTGTTCTGTTCATTCACAAAAGAAAATAATGAGAAAGTTTCCCTTCTCTGCTTCTGCTACGCGGTCGTTTCACAGTAATAACAAAAGCAATGTAGACATTTAAAAAGAAGAAATTCCATAGTCTCTTCAATTACAAACAAAATAAAATACTACGAACGCTACACTTCTTCGAATCCTTTCAGGTTCTCAATCGTTAGAGCAGGGATGCAAAAAGCCCGAGCGTCTGGTCGTCCAGGCGACCAAATTTTATACGGTGGTGTGTAGTGTTTTCATTATACTAATGGAAATGTTTGTCTTTAAATACAAACATTTGTATCAGTTTACGTGCACCGAGTAGAAAGAACCAGGTTACGGTGAGGTTCACAAGGCACTCCAGAATTGTGGGTCCTCATTCTGAAACTTGCTTCATGTCACCCTGTTGTTGCGTAGAATTTGGAGGTGGTTTCTAGATTTTTGGGAAGTTTGTAGACTCTTCTGTTGGACGATTGTGGCAGGAAGTGTACATCAAACACTGTCTTCCACATTGAGTTTATCCTGTATTATTTTTTTATTTGCAGCTAAGTTAAAACATCTTATTTCAGACAACACATACATGGTTGGGAAGGGAAGAAATATTTACCATACTATGTCTATAATATTGGATATTTTACCAACTTTTAACCCAAAATTCTGTTGTTGATTTGGTACGAAATGCGAATTTCATGACTGTATTATCTGTTACTTCGATACATTCAACCTATGAAAATATTTTACGTCTTGAACTTGAAATTTGAATGGAATTTTTACGAAGACTTGTTCGGAAAATATTTCAGTAATTTTTTCCTCCCCTCAGATTGATCAGATTTTGTTTCTGTCCTATCAGTAACTGAATTTTGATTCCGTATACTGTGTTTTGGGATATTAACCCTTTAAACGTTGAATTAAATCCCATCTGCCATTTGCTGGCATTATTAGGAGCTCACCATATTCTCCACGTTAGCAGGGTAAGGGTTAAAGATAAATGTGGCTAGGAAAATCCTTCTTCCCTTCCCACCTACCTGTCACCTGTGAAATGAGTTTTGATCTTTTCTTCAATTAAAAACGATACCGAAATGGCTGTAATGTGGAAGACATTCTTCGGTACACAGTTGGTATCATATTCCCACGAACAAGAAAGTGACAGAATTAAATCCATCTTCGTAAAATATTCACACGCCATTGAAGGAAAGATACAGGAAAGGATAGAAGTGCTGGAGAGGCGAGGAAAAAGATGTAAGCAGCTACTGGATGACTTTAAAGGAGAGGGAGGATACTGGAAATTGAAAGAGGAAGCACTAGCTCGAAGTGTATGAAGAACTGACTTTGGCAGAGGCTCTGGACCCGTCGTAAGACGGACTGCGGAACGATAATGAACTCGTGGAATGTGGTTGTGTTTTTTAACGTTGTTATTTTGTTCTCAGCAAATACTTCATGAGCAAAGCGAAGCCAGGAAAACTTCACACAATCTTTTTTGTGAACAACAGAATAGAAATGCAAAAGTTGGGCAAGTTCCCCCCCCCCATTCTTGTGATTCTTGAATATGTACATGTATATATATATATATATATATATATATATATATATATATCTTTGTCATATTGTAAATGCCTGATTTCAGAAATCTTGTTTAAATAGTTGGCTTTACCCACTGCTCTGGATTGTCACACTTGCAAAACACTGCGTCGCTGTCAATAAAATATTGAGAACCACTGTGTAGCACATAACCTATACTGTAATCAGTAAAAAATTATTTCCTTATCCGTCTATTACAGAGTTATACAAACTTCAACCAGCTGAACGATATCTGCACTATATCGTACAATACAAGGCAAATTTCTAAAATGGCCATACTGACCACATCACTGATAACCACGAGCGCCTGAAAAGAATGGTCAGCGCAGCCCGATGTGGACTTCATTCTTTGTGTCCAACACAGTAATGAGTTACGTGGTTTTGCAGGATTCTGAAGTTGGTATTTCCTTCAAGACGACGCCTGTTAGCAGTATGTTCCCTGTAGTTGGCGCCGTTCTGCAGTTTAATGTATATAAAGGTGTAGATTTTTATGTTTATGAATTTTAGGTTTATGGTTCCGTGCATCGCTGATGTATATTAATAATTGTCCAACGAGATGCAACACAAAGCAGTCTGTTTATTATTCTGCAAGTTCACTCTACACGTTTCGGGTGTCAACTACACCCATCATTAGGAGTACACAAAACTGTAACTACAGCCTCACCTTTATACTTTGCAGTATGACCAGTACCGGGGGCTGTGGTTACAGTTTTGTGTACTCCTGATGATGGGTGTGGTTGACACCCGAAACGTGTAGAGTGAACTTGCAGAATAATAAATAGACTGCTTTTTGTTGCATCTCTTTGGACAATTATTAATCTAGATTGTTCGTAGGCGTTTAAACTTCATATTATATTAATCGCTGTCAGTTCACACATTATGTTGTTACGAGTATTAAACGAATTAACCGCTTCCATCAAATGCGGATTTTCCGTAAGCTGTTTCGGCTATATGCGATTGAAATTAATTAAGTGTCTGTGAGCAAAAAATATTTGTCGAACGCTAACAAAATTATGTGCACGTGGATTAACGCTTGTGGTTACTCGCACAATCGCCGCGGAAGCTGGCAGCACTGTCTAAATTGTTTAACCCTTTAAACGCCAGGTTAAATCCCATATGCCATTTGCTGGTGTTATTAGGAGCTCACCTTATTTTCCACGTTAGCAGAATAAGGGTTAATGTCCAATAATGTAGGTGTTTTAAGTGATGGGGTGGTCCATAAAAAACTTCCTCCCTCACCTAACCCATATTCTCCCACAAGAAGTTTCCTGAACGTGGTTTTGCCCGCCACGCCGTAATCACGTGTTGCTGTTTAAGGTTTTCGCGTGCCGTGTTTTGTACTCATATCTTTCATATTCTTCACCGTGCTGAACACCTGTCACATAGTCCCCAATTTCGCCTTATTTATCAAAATACCGCTCTTTTCCCCGCCTGTCTGTGTACCGCACTTCAGTTCTACTAGTAGGTTTATGCATTTCGCGTATGTAGTTTCAATGGCTCGTTAACTGAATGGACAAGCCACTTCGTGGTGCTGTCCGGTGATTGTGGGGCTGCCTTCAAATTGCGTATTCGTACGGGTAGCTGAAAACTGAAGGTTGAGTGCACCCTTTTCACTGCCCCCATACCCAAGTCCAGAATAAACGAACAATTTAAATACGTACGTGCGTACACACACGCCGGCGCACGTGCTCTTATACTCATAGATTCATACATTAATACGCACGTACGTGCATACGTTCAAAATACATACATACATGTTCATTTAAGCTGCAGTTCGCTCTTGTACAGTACAATGAATGCATGCCCGTGGAAGCCGTGACGCTGAGCAAACATTCCTGAAGTGCATACATATTTACAGCAGTCTCCTCTCTCATTTTATTTCTCATACCACTATGGACTAATATTACTCTACCATTACAACATGTCTTCTTCTGTCCAGCAATTTACGTAGCTTCGCATTCCAATTCCTGGTAGCGGCCAGTATGGGGCTGCATGTTTTTTAGTTATCAAAGGCACAGTGGGACTATAGCAGGGGCAGTAGGAAATCGTTTTCTTGTGTTGCCAGACCTGGATACGGGAGTCTGTACTGTGGAAGGGCGCATTTCCTTATCACGGGTGCTCACAAACTCTGCTTCTGGTTATGTCAGTCCAGATATCTTGTTTTTATGACAGCTATGTCCCGAGTTATATCGGACGTCTAATCGATCACCGTCATCACATAACAGAGGGATTGTTGTTTTTCGTGCTACAAACCTGACAGGTACAGCTCTATTTGCGTCGCACAATCAGCTTGGAAACAGGAGAAGTTTGTCCTATTAAATTGGGGGGGGGGGGTGCGGGTTTTGGATCTATATCTGTGCTTCCAAGTCCAAGCTATAAATTTCATATTAAATTTAGGTAATGTGGACCGTAGTGTTGCAGTAATGTTGCGTGGAAGCAGTATTCAACAATGTCATTCAACAAATTGGACATAAGTCGTGCAAGTGTTCTTGATATAAATAAAAGTTATTTTCTTCATAACCCGTTTACTATCCGTCGATCACAACTACCTTTCTTTATTTAGATACGGCTACATGTTTCCGTCGTTTGCGAAAATCGTCGGACCATCAATACAATATTTTGAAGTAATGTAAAGTGCAATACGAGTGTATTCACTCTGTGGAATCAACAAAAGTTTACAATAATTATTATAATCTAAAATTGTATCAGATTGTAAAAATCGGTTGTAAACTAACAGGCGATTTTAAAATTGTGTCTTCTTAAGATGTGTAAAGGTGAAGTTAAAATATTAAGTTACAAGATAAAATTATTAAAGTAAAACTTACATGTATAAAAGTTAGAGTCCAGGTTTCGGCTATGTGATATAATGTAGAACTAATGGCATTGTGTATACATCACACCGGACCGGCGAATTTGGCAGTATTAAGATATTTGAATGTTTTAGCTTATGTTGTATATCTTCCTTTAATCTTGAAATGTGTCGTATTATTACTGTTTCACGTGTGAAGATCTCGTTAATATACGTACGTACTTACTTACTTACTTACTTACTTACTTATTTACTTACTCACTCCATGAAACAAAGTCCTTCTTGAAAACCTAACCGGTTTGCATCTAGCCAAGAAATTCGCTGCATTTTATGGAACCCGAAGGTTCATTACCGCATTCACAAGTACCCGCCACCTGTCCCTATCCTGAGCCAGCCCCCACATCCCACTTTCTGAAGATGCATCTTAATACGAGTATTATCATACACGCCTGTGTCTTCCCAGTCGTCTCTTTCCCTCACGTTTCCCCACCAAAACCCTGTACACGCCTCTCCCCTCCACGTGCCCGCTACATGCCCCGCCCATCTCATTCTTCTCGATTTTATCACCCGTACAATATTGGATGAAGAGTACAGATCATTAAGCTCTTCTTTATGTAGTTTCCTCCATTCCCCTGTTACCTCATCCCTCTTAGGCCCAAATATTCTCCTCAACACCCTATTTTCAAAAACTCTCAGCCTATTTTCCTCCTTCAATGTCAGCGACCAAGCTTCACACCAATACAAAACAACCGGAAAAATTATAGTTCTGTATATCTTAATCTTTATATTTCTGGATAGCAAACTGGAAGACAACAGATTCTGTACCGAATTGTAGCAAGCATTCCCTGACTTCAGTCTGCTCTTAATTTCTTTCTGAATAGAATTTTGATTTGTTAAAGTTGTTCCACAACATTTAAACTCTTCCACCCTTTCAAAGGAACTATTATCAATTTTCATACTGTGACTTCGTCCTGCATTCTGATCTCGAGACATGACCATGTACTTAGTTTTATCAGCATTCACTTCAGTCCAATCTCCTTACTAGCCACTACCAAAGCTTCTGCGTTTGCCTATAAAGTATTTACGCTTCCTCCCAGTATATTAACATCATCGGCATAAACCAGAAGCTGATGTGTACCATTTAATTTCAAGCCATCCTGGATTACCTGAACCCTCCTAATGACGTTCTCCTTATCTCGATAGTATGCAGTGTATAATGTTTGCATCGGGATGTTTAGTTGTTCACGTAGCACCTGACAGCCTATGTTAATGATAATGTGTCTATTTTCTGCTTTTCTACTTCATTACTTTCTGGTCCCCTTTTTAAATGCTTTCTCATGATACATTTTAGTACTCATTCAGATATTTGATTTCTTGAAATATCCACTATACTCTACACGTGTTTTAGGCGGCGACCAAGGAAGGTTTTCTGATGAAGCAGACATGGTCCTTTCAGCGCTGGAGACGTCGCTATTTCAGGCTCAAAGGACGCAAACTGTACTACGCAAAAGACACAAAGGTAAGGAGATTACTTGGATAGAAGTGTGAACATGTTTCTCTTGACTGGCTTTGTCAGATGATGCACAAAAAAAAAATCCCTTTTTCCCTCTAATACTATCTGACGTAGTAAGCACAGGAGCAGTTCATTGAACCAAAATACGCACGTAGTTTTTTAGCGTAAAAGTCAAAATTTCTGCTTAGCATTTAGGAGGCCCGATGTTCGAATCTAGCCACGAAGACTTGCTGTCGTGACGGCAGTTTTGGGAATTTCCTCGTTTCTTCCAGAGATACCTTGAAATAGAACTCGTTCAATTTCACATCCATATATGCCTGTAATAATAACAGTGTTTGTTTTCTCATTCGGCACTATACAACAGTTATCCAATTTACGAAAGTTTAATATAGTATTTTTTGTTTTAACTGTATGAACACTCGTTCATCTGAATTGTACAGGGTGTTCCAAAAGAAAATATGCAATGAAATTTATCAGCAGCCATCGCAGCTGTCACAGACACAGGGGACATAATATACATTTGGTTCGGGATTGCTTTAAATTTGCATCGTAATTAATACTCCTTACTGTCACTGCATATTTTGCTTTTAATGTATAGTTCCTTTTGAAATATATCGCATATCAAAATTCAGTTTCTACTTCACGGAGAGTAATCAGTACTGCTATTAGGGAAGCACCTGGTAACGCGAGACACGGAGTTTCTTAATATTACGTCAGGTGGTACGTATAATTACCACTGGGCCTTAGATGGTTAATGCCTCTGAATATAGTGTAATATTGCATATTATGTATTACAATGACAAACAAATGAACCGTGCTGATGTCCGTCTTCGTCCCTCGCACGTTGTGCTGTAAGGCTTGTAGAGTACTGTAACGTGGGCGTGAGCTATTATTGTAAGATTTGTATCGTCATCATGACTTCGAAGTGAATGTAGATGTAAGTTGTTTCTGTGCTTAATTCAGTTTCTTGCCATGAATTGTGGGAGTTGGGAGAGGCCTGTAGCTTCACGCCTTCTTAACTTTGGTACTAAATGACGGTAAATGGTTAGCTTCACCCATGTGCCTCTAACGCCTGAGGAAAGTTCCTTCGGTACCTCTTGAATGGGAGGATTATGGGCCCTAGAACCGGTGTGGACGCGATGATGCCTACAGGGATTCAAACTGTGGGCGTTTAGCTCGTCTGAACAACCCCGGCTCTCTCAATATACTGCATGTTTCTTTTAATTAGTATGGTACATTTCAGCTAACTAGTGTTCAATTTAAGAAACGAATAGACCTACATACTCGTACCCGTGTAAGGCCCATTAATATGTACTGTTCGGGACTGAGTCCCGCGACTCTCCCATTCACTTTCTCAACCTCTGGGGCCGCAAAACCGAGTCTCGAACTGTAGGCTTGCATATTTATAGTATTTATCCGTTTTCCAATAGCATTAAGGATCAGTTATGTTGCTCAAACGGTAGTTGCTATGACGCATTTTATTTTCTACCGAATACTACCATCTAGCGAAGTACACCAATACCCAGTACGACACTTGTTTATTATCTAGGATCATTCTATTAGATTACTGAAAAATACTGTCGCTCTGTATATATTTCTATGATCATTATTAGCATCTAATGTGTAAAGGTAAGGTAAAAGGTAAAGTTCACCTTAGAGCAGGCCGTGAAGGCCCTGAGAGGGCTTAGAGGCGTAGCTCTTCTCTTTCTTTAACCTCCGCTGTTTAGGGGATGGGTGGTCAGCGCCACGCCTCGGCTGCTTTAGTCTCGGGAGAGAGCCGATACCCATTGCATAGGAGGCTGGATGGGCTCCAGGGCCGGTCTGGACGGGTGCGGAAGATCTCGCCCCCACCGGGATTCGATCCCCCTAGCAAGTCGCTATACCGACTGCACTAGCCTGGCCCACAGAATCTAAAGTGTGCTTACATTTCTGGGACACTTTCTGTTTTATTTATAATTTATTTTAATTAATGGGTTTAGATTGTAGGCAAACACATTTCCTTCTACATTTTTGCAACGTCGTGGCCTGCATAAGCCGTCAAGTTGCGATGTGATTCAGTGATATTTCACTGTACAGTGTATAATGAGTCTTGAGGATTTGAAGGAGCAGCAAACCAGCTATCGAAAGACGGTGACACAGCTGTGCACTTGAAGGGATCTCGAACCTTTTTTATTTAAACCCCTTGAAAGAGACTCGCAAGGAAGGGCAGAAGCTGACAGCCCTAATCGGATTTGTTTGGTTCGCGATTGGTGATTGGTATCTGAACTGACTGAAACGCAATTGAGCATTTTAATCATGAGCTGCAAGCTGATTACACATTTCAGATTGTTGGGTTTCAGGCGATTTGCTTTTCCAAAGTGCATGACGGAAACTAAGTAGTTGTCTAAATTTCGTATCGAATATTGAAGTGACAAGAGATGATATCTGAAATGCCATGGTCTCGAGAAATAATTCTAGGAACTGGTTGGGGGGAGAGACTGGGCAATCAGTAAAGTGGGTCAGGAGAAGCTTATTTGAGAGCAGGTACGGAATGATTTTTGGTAAGAGGAAGATTAACGGATCTTGTACAACGAGTGCGCGGCGCAGTAAAAGTTATTATGTACAGTCATCCCCGTCTAATGCGAAGTTAGGGGAAGTGGTCACAGCGTGCTTGGGAAAACCAAGTTGCCATACTTCCTGTGGGAAAAGTCATACTACGTGACCACGGACGCTTATGGACCACCGCACCCCCGGCTTAAAATATGTACATTTTTGGGCATTAAACATTTATGTAGTGCTTGGTTAACTGATGCTGCCGGCTTTTACATAGGCTGAGGATGTAACCTCCAAGTTTATCCACGTGTACTTACATTTTTCAGCTTCCGGCATCCCCCCCCCCATATGCGTAATGATTTTTGACCGCCAATTTTAAAACCGCGTTGGGCGAGGGATGACTGTATTTACATTTCTCGGTAAGTGGCACAGTTATGTCCGGATATAGTGATAAACTGTTGTACAGTGTCCTACCTATCCCATGTGCTTTGTGTCAAGTAGTGCCCTTCCGTCCAAGGTAAGAGAACTTCACCGTGTGCCTTGGGTGAACATTTACATAAACCAGTAGGACTTAGTTATAGGCAGCGTGACTGAATAAAACCCAGCATCTCGCGAGTTAATAGCAGTACGCTACCGACAGCACTGTGTACGTTATCTACACCATCGGTGCCACTATCTTGGAATTATAGGCTCGGACGTTCAGGTGGGACGTAACAATCCGTTTTGTCAGATGAGCCTGCTATGAGATTGTGGTCATGGTTTGTAATACCCCGTAGTTCGTAGTCGGTTGGAAACTTTTTTTGTTTTGAGGATTTGTTGCCTCCATCTTCAGTGCACATTCCATCTCGAAACTGCAGACAACAGGTTTCGAAATGTTTGTAGCCACTCACGAGAGTACTTGCTGCCATAACCCCGAAGATCACAGTCGTAATTTCCACCTACCCCCCGCTACAGGAATCTCATCCACCTCGAATATATGTACTCTGAAAGCTGAGGTCGGGGAGATTTTCCCAGAAGCACTTCTACGCGTTTCCGTCCTGAGACAGATGCCATGACGTTCCGCTGTGTTCAGTGTTTCCGCCTGTGTCTTGCCCATCTGTTCTAGTAATTGATCTGTTCTTATGCTGTGGAGACGCATATTATGAAATCCAGCAGAAGAATGGCCTCCCAGCGGAGTCAGCATATCAATTTGCGGCTGTTTGTATTCTCAACAGAGATTCGAGTTTCCCGCTGCGCTGAGAATATCGTTTGTGGTTGCTTGGGTCACGGCATTTTGTAGTTTTGCAGTAAGTGTTGCAAGCATTTCGGAGGAACGTGCTGCTTCGATATTCGCCTACCGCACAATACATCGTATCATAACCAGACGAATATAACCCAATTTACCCTCAAAAATGCACAACTTAAAATATTCAGTAGAAAGCTCCACACATTCTCGGTCTAAAATTTCTTTGCGGGCGCGTTATCGCATAATGACGTATATCGTTACATCATCATTAGAAAACTGCTAGTTTTGTTTCGAACTTACTGCCATTATTCACACGCCAGTGGGAAATACAAACATATCGCGTTGATAATCTTCGTAGTTACAACGTGGATATTGATAATATTAAGTTCTTTATTTGTCCAACTAATGCACACAATTTTCTTATAAAATTGTTGAGCTGTTTAAAATCATTTAAAATTATAATGGTTGCTACAACATGTTTCGGTTTATATAAACCATCATCAGGGAGCTCTCAGCCTGTGCTTCGCCAAACTTACAATGTTGATATCAGTTACGTATATCGTTATTGTGCACTATTCAGAGCGGAACTGCGCAGTTCCACTCGGCACAGTGCACGATCCACACGCATAACAGGAATGAACAAAATATGCAGCCACAATACCGATAACTTCAAATAACGATATGATGTAACGGACATCAACATCGTAACTTTGGCGAAGCACAGACTGAGAGCCCTCTGGTGCTGGTTCTTGTAAACCGAAACACGTTGGAGCAACTATTATAATTTTAAATGATTTTAATAGTTTAACAATTTTATAAGAATTGTGTGCTTTAGTTGGACAAATAAAGAATTTAATATCGCGTTGATTTCATATTCATTCCATGCATTGTGGGTTGATTTGCCAACTCTAGCAACAATAACAACAAATGCACATTTCTGTATATTGTGTATGTATTTCACTATTAATTTGCCCCTACATTGTTTCGGCATAATCTCCATCCTCAGGGAGCTTTCACCAGTGTTGTTAAAGCGGACAACATTAAAATATTTTTACCGTAACCGTGCATATGGAACGTACTGGTTTTAGTTAAAATTTATTACAAAATACAATTACAACTTGTAATCAACAACAAACTATACTATCATCTTATAATAACATTTTAAATGCTGAATTTTAATTAAAACCTGCACATTTGATATGTATGATTATTGTTAAACTATGTTATTGCTGTACGTTTTAACAGCATTGGTGTAAGTTCCCTGAAGATGGCGA